>Ga0247727_10014132_pt1 | contig 13324 bp, 9 predicted proteins | sample WisWelCaveWW1625_FD_202498 | JGI IMG/M metagenome (GOLD analysis project Ga0247727, IMG submission 202498) | Biofilm microbial communities from Wishing Well Cave, Virginia, United States - WW16-25 | ecosystem: Environmental > Aquatic > Deep subsurface > Groundwater > Cave microbial mat | place... | reverse complement strand
ATTCCAGTGTCTTCCCGGTGCTCCACGATCGGTACGGGTTTCCGGGGGCGCCGCGTCGCATCCATCGCCTGAGGACGCCCGGCGGGATGTGCCTCACGGAAGTCCCGCCCTCCACCCTCGCTCTCGGACGACTGACTCTGCCCGTGGCGGGCGGAGGCTACCTCAGGCTGTATCCCGCCGCGCTCACCCGGTGGGCCGTGGCGCGCCTGAACCGGAATGAGGGGATTCCCGCCGTGGTCTACGTTCACCCGTGGGAGGTGGACCCCGGGCAACCACGCATCCGAGCACCGCTGTTGAGCCGGATGAGGCACTACAGCCGCCTCCGCACCACGGCGGACAAGCTCACGGACCTCATGTCCCGCTTCCGTTTCGGTCCCGTGCGTGACGTGATCGCCGGCGCCGGCGCCCTGGAAGTCGCCGAGCTTCCCGTCGAACGCGGCACGGGCGCCGCCCCATGAAGCTCCCCGGCCGCCGGAAGAGCGTCGTTCTCAGACGCTGCGCGATCTTCCTGCTCCATCGAAGCGGATACTATCTGCGCAAGCTGTCCGAGGGTTCGCGCAGGCGCGCGCTGGTCCTCGTCTACCACAAGGTCGGCGATGGATCCCGTGGAGCGCCGGACGGGACGTGGCGCGCGGGATTCGAGCGGGGAATCGCAAGGGACCGCTTCGAGAGCCACATGCGATTCCTCCGCGACGTGATGCACCCCATTCCCCTGACGGAGCTCGCCGAACGGGTTCGCCAGGGCGAGCACCCCCCCCCCGGATCCATCGCCGTCACCTTCGATGACGGCTATCGGGACAACTTCACCCGGGCCCATCCGATCCTCATGAAGCACCGGATCCCCGCGACGATCTTCGTGGCCACCGCCTTCATCGAGTCCAAGGAGGTCTTCTGGTGGGATCGGGTCTACGATCTCTTCAGGAGGACGAAAGAGCACGACCTCGATCTGGCGCGCGTCCCCCCTCTCGCGGCGCGAGTGCGCGACCTGGCTCACACCCGCCTCTCCCTGTCCACACCGCGGCGCAGGATCCTGTCGGCGGAGGCGGTCATCGGCATGATGGAATCGTCCTCGCCCGACTCCCTGGAGAATGCCCTCGCCGCGCTTCGGAACGCACTCCGGGTGACGGAGAGCGAACCGACGAGCTTCGACCCGACCCTGACGTGGGGGCAGATCGAGGAAATGAGCCGGCGAGGGATCTCCATCGAGAGCCATACCCACACCCACCCCTTTCTCTCCTCGCTCAGCCCGGAGAGGGTGGAGGAGGAACTGCACACGTCCCGGGCCATCCTCGAGCAGAGGACGGGAAGAAAAGTGTACGGCCTCGCCTATCCAGGCGGTCGGGCCGGCATGTACACCGACACGACGATGAGCGGTGCGAGAAGGGCCGGGTATCGCTACGCCTGCGTCGCCGAGCCGGGCGACGTCGGCTCCGACTCCGATCCGTTCGCCATCCGGAGAGTGCCTGTGGGAGACGAGCCGATCTCGGCTCTGGCCCATCGCCTGCTGTCCGCGTACAGGCTCACATAGACCCATGGAACTCGCCCTGTGCGCCGCCGCGGAACCTCTGTGGAACCGTTTTGTCCGGAGCGCTTCCGGCGCATCGGTGTTCCACCTCTACGAGTGGAAAACGATCATCGAGCGGACCTACCGCCATCAGGCCTTCTATCTGATCGCCCGGGAGGGAGATCGGGTGGCTGGAGTTCTCCCGCTCTTTTTCCTCGAGAGCAGGCTGTTCGGCCGGACTCTGGTGTCGATGCCCTTCGCGGACTATGGAGGGATCTGCGGCGACGCATCGAAGGAGGCTGCCCGCCTGCTGCTGGAGGAAGCCTTGAGGCTGGGACGATCCGTGTCCGCGGACTACCTCCTGCTCCGGCAGACGCCGAGCGAGGGACCGACGGAGCCCGGATTTCCGGGGCTCGAGACCTACGCGGGCAAGGTCACCATGCTCTTCGACCTGAACCCCGACACCGACCTCATCTGGAAGGGGCTGCATTCCGAGCGCAGGAACCGGATCCGGAAGGCGCGGAAGGCGGGCCTGTCCACCCGCTGGGGCGACGCCCACGACCTGGACGAGTTCTACGACGTCTTCTCGGAGAACATGCGCGATCTGGGCTCGCCCGTCCACAGCAAGAGGCTGTTCTCAGAGACGCTGGCGCTCCTTGGCGAGAGCGCCAAGCTCTTGCTGGTGGAATCCGGGAAGAAGGTGATCGGGGCCGCGGTGTGCCTGTTCTTCCGTGAGACGATTCTCGTTCCCTGGGTCGCAGCGCGGCGACCCTATTTTTCGCTCCACCCGAACATGCTGCTCTACTGGGCCGCCATCGAATACGGCTGTGAGCACAACTACAAGATCCTGGACTTCGGGAGGTCGTCTCTGGACTCGGGGACCTACGAGTTCAAGCGGCAATGGGGCGCCCGGCCCTGCCCTCTTCCGTGGCAGGTCTTCTCGTTCCGCCCCAAGGCTCGGCCCATGTTCTCCCCGGGAACGAAGGAGAGACTGCTCGCCGCCTGCTGGCGGCGGCTCCCGGTGGCCGTGACGAGGCAAATCGGCCCGAGACTGAGGCGGTCCATACAGGCATGAAGGACGGCCTTCGCATTCTCGAGCTGTACCACGACAGCGGCCCGGGCGGCGCCGAGCAGATGATCGTGGACCTCTGCCACGGCCTCGCGGAAAGCGGGCACCGCGTCACGGCCGGGCTTCTGTGTCATGGCTGGCTCTACGATCAGTTGCAGCGCGCGCCCGTCCGAACCTTCGTGATGAGCAAGAAACGGAGGACGGATCTGCGCTTCATGGGAAATCTGACACGGCTCATTCGGGAGACGGATGCGGACGTGATTCACGCCCACGAGTTCAGCTCGAACGTCAGCGGCTCCGTGGCGGCGCGGTGGACCGGCCGCGCCGTCGTCGCGACCGTCCACGGGAAAGAGTACATCGCTTCGCGGCTCCGACGACGCCTCGCCTGCCGTTGGGTGGGCCGGTCGTGCGATCGGATGGTGAGCGTCTCCGGGACGATCGGGCGGTTCCTCGCCGAGAGCGCGGGCGTGCCGCCCGAGAAGCTGCAGACGATCTACAACGGCATCGACACCCTGAAGTACGTGCAGGGCGACGCGGGGGAGGACCTGCGGAGAGAGCTCGGGGTCGCCCCGGGGGCGCCGGTCGTCGGGGCCGTGGGAAGCCTCTATCCGGTGAAGGGCCACACCTACCTGGTCCAGGCCATGGCCCAGATCGCGAAGCAGCTTCCGTCGGTGATGTGCCTTCTGATCGGCCATGGGCACTTGAGAGCGACACTGGAACGGGAAGTGAAGGTTCTCGGTCTGGAAAGACATGTGAAGTTCCTGGGCTACCGCAGCGACGTCCCCCGACTCCTGGGGGCGCTGGACCTCTTCGTGCTCCCGTCCTTGTCCGAGGGACTCCCGCTGTCCCTACTGGAGGCCATGGCGACCGGGAGGCCCGTCGTCGCCACGGACGTGGGCGGAAACCCCGAGGTGGTCCAGGATGGGGCGACAGGCTACCTGGTCGAGCCACGGCGGCCGGACCTCCTGGCCGACCGGATTCTCGAGCTGCTGATGGATCCAGGGCGAGGGAAAGCCATGGGGGTGCGCGCCCGTGCTACCGTCCACGAGAGGTTCGGCGTGGAGCGAATGGTGCGCGAGTACGAGCGGCTCTTCCGAGAAATTGTTGCCGCACGGCTCGGGCTCGACCCACGCGGAGCACCGAGGGGATGATGGAGCTTGTCTTCTGGGGCGCGGCGGGCGTGGTGTTCTATGCCTACGTCGGGTACCCCGTCCTGCTCCTGCTCGCCAGCCGGTGGTCGAGCCGGCCGGTCCGCGCGGCATCGATCACGCCGCGGGTCAGCGTGATCGTGAGTGTCCACAACGGTGAGGCCTTCATTCGCGACAAGATCGCCGACTGCCTGGCGCTCGACTATCCACCCGACCGTGTCGAGATCCTCGTGGCCTCCGACGGATCGACCGACGCCACGAACGATCTCGTCCGGCAGGCTCCGGATCCCCGGGTCCACCTCGTGGCGCTCGAGCAGCGCCGGGGCAAGGAGGCTGCGCAGCGGGAAGCGATCGCCCGGGCAGGCGGTGAGGTCCTCGTTTTCACCGACGTGACGGTGCGGATCGCGCCCTCGGCGCTGCGGGGAATGGTGGCATGCTTTGCCGACCCGACCGTCGGCTGCGTCAGCGGCGTGGATCGAATCCTGAACGAGGCGGGCAAGGCCGTCGGCGAGGGCGCCTTCGTCCGATACGAGACCCTTCTCAAGCGCATGGAGAGCCGGACGGGATCGACCGTCGGGAACAGCGGATGGTTCTTCGCCGTACGTCGCTCCCTCTGCGACGAGTGGCCCGAGGAGATGGCGAGCGATTTCACGATGCTTCTGCGCGCGGTCCGACGTGGGCAGCGCGGCGTGGTGGACCCGCACGCGATCGGGAGCGCCGTGGCGACCCAATCCGGCGCCCGGGAATTCCAGCGCAAGGTCCGGACGATGGTCCGGGGGATGGTGGTCCTCGCGGCTCATCGGGATCTCTTGAATCCGCTGCGCTACGGGTTCTTCTCCGTCCAGCTCGTCAGTCACAAGCTGCTCCGCTGGGGGTTGCCATTCGTCTTCCTTCTCGCGCTGGGCAGCAACGCGACCCTCGCCCTGGGCTCCGGCTTCTACAGGGTCGCGCTGCTGATGCAGGTGGTGTTCTACGGTCTGGGGGCATTCGTCCCCGGCGCGAGGATTCCTCGCTTCGTCGTGGTGTCGAGCGTCGCGGGGCTGGTCGCCTGGTGGAAGTTCCTCGCTGGAGAGCGCTTCGTGGTGTGGGACCCGACGCCGAGAACGCTCGAGACGCCGCGATGAGGCCGGCCGACGGGGCGCGGGGCATGGAAGTCCTGTTCGTGACGTCCACCCTGCCCTACCCCCCGAACTCGGGGTCCACGATCCGCACCTACAACCTGATCCGGCGCCTGGCCGGAGATCATCGCCTCCATCTGGTCGCCTACGGGAGCCTCCCGCAGGACTCCGCCAAGGTTCACCACCTGGGCAGATCCTGCGCCTCCGTCACCGTTGTGCCCCTTCGCGAAACCAAGCGCACCCCCCGTTTCTACCTGGAGCTCCTGCTCAACCTCCTGTCGCCGAGCCCCTTCGTCGTGAGTCGATTCACCAGGCCCGCCATGGCCAGGGCGATCCGGGAGATCGTCGGGGCCAGGCGCCTCGACGTCATTCACTGCGATTTCCTGACCTTGAGCCTCAACCTTCCGGAACACGATCACCCTCCCGTGATCGCCACGGCCCACAACGTCGAATCGGTCATATGGAAGCGCTACCTGGCCCACGAGAGGAACCCTCTGAAGGCGGCCTACATCTACGTGCAATACCGCAAGCTTCTGCGCTTCGAGAGGAAGATCCTGGGAAGATTCGACGGCATCGCGTGTGTCTCCGAAGACGAGGAGGAGCAACTGCGGAGGATCTGTCCGTCGGCACGGTTTTTCGTCGTGCCCAACGGGGTGGACGTGGAGCACTTCACCCCCGTTCCCGACGTGGAGGCGCCTCATCACCTGGTCTTCACGGGATCGATGGACTGGCGACCCAATCAAGACGCCGTGCGCTTCTTTCTCGACCGCATCTATCCCAGGATCAAGAAGGCCGAGCCCAGGGCGAGCCTCTCGATCATCGGGCGGGATCCCCCGGCCAGCCTGAAGACCGAGGCGCTCGCTCACGAGGACGTCCGTGTGGTCGGAACCGTCCCGGACATGCGGCCACATCTCGCGAGCGCCGCGGTCTACATCGTGCCGCTTCGCATCGGAGGGGGCACTCGGCTGAAGATCCTGGAGGCGATGGCCATGGCGAGGCCTGTGGTCTCGACCCGTGTCGGATGCGAGGGACTGAGCGTGGTCCCCGACCGAGATCTGCTCGTCGCGGACTCGCCCGACGAGTTCGCCCGGGCGGTCCTGAGACTGCTCGGCGACCGCGCCCTCGCGGGAAGCATGGGGCAGGCCGGCCACCGCGCGGTCCGTGAGGCCTATGACTGGGGGCCGATCGCGGTGAAGCTCGCCGAGGCCTGGCGCGAGGCGGCCTCGGGACGGCGACGGTAGCGTCCATGTGCGGGATCTGCGGCATTCTCAACGTGGATCGCCCGGAGGCGGTGGACCGTTCGCTGCTCCAGGGCATGTGCGATGCGATCCGTCACAGGGGCCCCGACGAGGAGGGTTTCCATTTCGATGGCGAGATCGGGCTGGGCATCCGGCGGCTCAAGATCATCGACCTCTCCACGGGCCGGCAGCCGATCCACAACGAGGACAGAACGGTCTGGCTGGTTTTCAACGGGGAAATCTACAACTACAAGGAGCTCCGGGCGTCGCTCGAGAAGAAGGGACACCGCTTCCATACCTCGACCGACACCGAGCCGATCGTGCACCTCTACGAGGACCACGGAGAACGATGCGTCGAACGGCTCCGGGGGATGTTCGCGTTCGCCCTCTGGGATACTCGGCGGAAGCGGCTCATGCTCGCGCGGGATCGGGTGGGGATCAAGCAGCTCTACTACTCCCACGGCGCCGGCTCGTTGCGCTTCGGCTCCGAGATCAAGTGCCTGTTGAGACATCCCGCACAGAAGAGAACCGTCGACCTCAAGGCACTGCGCAGCTTCTTCGCCTACCACTACATTCCCGGGGAGAGGACGATCTTCGAGGACGTGAGGAGACTGCCACCCGGACACTTTCTCCTCTGCGAGAAGGGGAAGTGTTCCCTGACCCGCTACTGGGACCTCGAGCCCAGACCGCGGCAAAGGGTGGACGAGCGGGAGCTCATCGAGGAGTTCCGGCACCTCTTCCGGGAGACCGTCCGAATCCACCTGATGAGCGACGTCCCGCTGGGCGCGTTTCTGAGCGGGGGGATCGACTCCAGCGCCGTGGTGGGAGAGATGGCCGCTCTTTCCTCCGCCCCGGTGAAGACGTTCACCATCGGCTACGACGCCGGCGGCGCCTACTACGATGAGCGGTCGCGTGCCCGCCTCATCGCCCAGCGCTTCGGAACCGACCATCACGAGTTCGTCGTCAAGCCCGATGTGGAGGACATCCTCCCGCAGATCATCCGCTCGTTCGACGAGCCGTTCGCGGATTCCTCGGCGATTCCCAGCTACTACGTCGCCAAGCTCACGAGAGAGCACGTCACGGTCGCCCTGTCGGGCCTCGGCGGAGACGAAGTCGGCGCCGGCTACGAGCGCTACTTGGGAGGGCTCGCAGCCGAGCACTACGAGAAGGTCCCGCGCCTGATCCGGAGCGGGCTCATCGCCGGCCTCGTCCGGAGGCTTCCCGATTCCAGGCGCGGCGGGCTCGCCGTCGATCGCCTCAAGAGGTTCATCGCGGGTGTGGAGCACGGCTTCCCCGAGCGCTACCGGCGCTACCTGTCGACCTTCACGCCGGAGGAGCTCGACCAGCTCCTCGTCCCCGAGGTGCGCGAAGGGTCCGGGCTCGATGCCGCCGACGATCGGTTCGCGGAGGTCTTCGGGAAGCTCCGGTCTCACGACACCCTGACACAGATGATCTTCACCGACATCGCCACCTACCTTCCCGACGATCTCCTCGTGCTGACGGACAGGCTCAGCATGGCTCACTCCCTGGAAGCCAGGGTGCCGTTCGTGGACCACGAGCTGCTGGAGTTCGCGGCCACGGTCCCCTCGCGGCTCAAGCTCCGCGGATGGACCAAGAAGTACTTTCTCCGGAAGGCCTTCGAGGGCAGCCTCCCGAGAGAGGTCCTCTGGGGGCGCAAGAAGGGGTTTTCCATCCCTCTCGCCGTGTGGCTCAGAGGCCCGCTCCGGGGCTTTCTCCTCGACGCTCTGTCCGAGGACAGACTCCAGAGGCTCGGCTACTTCGACGAGAGGACCGTGAGCACTCTGATCGACGAGCATCTGGAATGCCGCCACAACCACGAGAACAAGCTCTGGGCCCTCCTGATGTTCACACTCTGGCACCAGATCTACATGGAAGGATGAGACCGCCTCCATGAGAATCCTGCTGCTGGCGCGACAGATGCCCTCACCGCTCGAGGATGGACTCAATCTCCGGGTTCATCATCTCTTCCGGCACCTCGCCGCGAGGCACGCCGTCTCGCTTCTGTATCTGGAAGAGCGCCGTGGAACGGCTCCCTCGGGCATGGAGACTCCGCCAGCCTTCGTCTTTACCCAGGCGATCCCGATGCCCGGCGCCGACGACAAGCCCGGCCGTCTCGTGCGAGTCCACTCGCCGGAGATCGAGCGGACCCTGGAGGCGTTTCTCGCGTCCACGCCGGTGGACATCGTCGTGGCGTCCACGATCTCCATGGTTCCCTACGTGCGACGCATCGAGGCGACTCCCGTCGTCGTCGACCTCGTGGACTCGCTCTCCCTGCTCGTCTTCAGGGACATGAGACGAGAGTCGCGGTTGCTGGAAAAACTCAGGTTGCTCAAGAGGTGGTGGTGGTTCACGCGTTTCGAGAAGCGAGAATTCCGTTCCCTTCGCCACCTGGTCGCCGTCTCCCAGGTGGACGCGAACGTGGTGCGGTCCCGCGCTCCCGGGGCGGACGTCACGGTCATTCCCAACGGAGTCGACGCGGAATACTTCCGCCCTTCCGGAGTCGGAGGCGAGGGCCTCGAGATCGCTTTCAGCGGCGTGATGGGCTTTCCACCGAACACGAAAGCTGCGCTCCACTTCTGCTCCGAGGTGCTTCCGCACATCCGGGAAGCGTTTCCGGAGGCGCGCCTGACCCTTATCGGCAAGTCGCCTCCGGAGGATCTCCACGAGATCGCCCGCCGCGACCCTCTCGTGACCCTCACCGGATTCGTACCCGACATCCGCCCGTTCCTGGACCGGGCCTCCGTCTACGTGGCACCCATGGTCTCCGGAGCGGGGATCAAGAACAAGATCCTCGAGGCCTGGGCGATGGCCAGGCCCGTGGTGGCGACTCCCATGGCGTGTGACGGCCTCAGGGTGGACCCGGGTGAGACGCTGCTCGTGGCCCAGGGGCCGGAGCCCTTCGCCCGCGAGGTGATCCGGCTCCTCGGAGACCCGGTCCTGCGGGCTCGCCTGGGGCGACGAGCCCGCGAGCACGTCCTCGAGCACTACACCTGGCAGCAGCAGGCGCGGCATCTCGAGGAGCTTCTGGAACGCGTGTGCCGCGAGAGTGGGCGAGCGCTGCATCCTGCACAGGGGTCCTGAGCGCCATGGTGCGGCATCTCCTCAAGGACTCGGCGGTCTACGGGATCGGGGTCGTCCTGAGCCGTCTCGTCGGCTTCCTCATGATCCCGGTGTACACGCGGGTGCTTTCTCCGTCGGACTACGGCGTCATCGAGACCATCACCCGCATCGCCGATGTGTTCGGCCTGATTCTGGCGCTCGGTGTCGTCGGCTCGCTTCTGCGCTTCTACAACGAGGCGACCGATGAGCGCGATCGGCGGGCCCTCGTCTCGACCACGATGATCCTCCTGGGGATCGCCACCGCGGGCGGGATCCTCGCTCTGATCCCGATGGCTCCATGGCTGACCCGGCTGACATTCGGGGACGTCCACCACGAGGAGCTCGTCCGCCTGGCCATGGCGGGGATGCTCATCACGTCCTTCGTCCAGTTGCCCCTCACCCTCTTTCGCGCGCAGGGGAAACCCTGGCGATTCACCCTGATCTCGCTGTTCCAGCTGATCACCGCCTTGACGCTCAACATCGTGCTCGTGGTCCACATGCGCATGGGCCTGCTCGGTGTGGTGCTGAGCGGGCTCCTCACGGCGGCAGTCTGGGGTGCGGTCCTGACGGCGTACATGCTTCGATCCGTCGGCATCCACTTCGAGAGAGCCTGGGCGCGGGAGGTCCTGGCCTACGGCCTGCCATTCGTGCCAAGCGCCCTCGCCCAGTTCACGCTTCACTTCAGCGATCGCTTCTTCCTGGTGCGAACCGCACCCATCGACGAGCTGGGTCTCTACGCGCTCGCCTACCGATTCGCCATGCTCGTGTCCGTCTTCCTGGGAGTTCTGGCCAACGCCTGGTGGCCCTGGGCATTCCGCGTTGCAAAAGAGCCGGAAGGCGAACGACATCTCCGGGACGGCGCCGCCTTCTTGTTGACGGCGGCCACCTGTTTCTGCGCGGGCGTGATCCTGTTCGCCGGGCCCTTGATCAGGATCGTCGCGGCCGAGCCGTTCTGGGGTGCCGAGCCCTACGTGGCCCCCCTGGCTGCCGCGTACTGGTTCTTCGCCGCCAAGCTGCCCTTCAGCTTGGGCTCGCATCTGGCCAAGCGCACGGGGGTGCTGGCGGGGGCCAGCACGGCGGCAGCAATCGTCTGCCTCCTGCTCAACTTCTGGTGGATTCCGCGCTACCACGCCTGGGGCGCCGCGGCTTCCACCCTGGCCTCCTTCGCCATCCTCGCCGCCTTCGTGCTCTGCTCGTCCCACGTCGTGAGACCGGTGCGGCATCGGTTGAGCGCGGCCGCGCTCGGCCTCTTGGCCATCGCCGCGGCCAGCCTGTGGAGTCGCATCACCGCCTTTTCGTTCACCCTGGACCTCCTCCTGCGGGGGTTGCTCTGGATCGCCATCGGCCTGGGTCTCCTGTTCTGGCTGTTTCGTGATTCCTCGTACCGTATCCGTTGGAACGAGTGGCGGGCGGGCGCTGCAAGAGAAACTTCAGGCTCGTAACTTCGGGAACGCGGCGGTCATGGCATCATGGTCTCCTGCGCGATGAGGCGGAGTCGAATCTGGCACCCGGATTGCTGTTTCGTAGCGGCAGGGGCTCCAGGCTTCGGGGAGGTGTGCCGTCCATGAACAAGACCCGCATTCCGGCGCTGCTGGCGGCAGCATGGCTCGCCCTTCCCGCTTGGGCCGCCACCTACTACGTGGACGCGGGCCATCCCGCGGCGAGCGACGCGAACTCGGGGACGGAGGCTCTGCCCTGGCGGACGCTCCAGAGAGCGACCTCTCCTCTGGGCAGCGGTGTGGCCGCGGGCGACACGGTCTACGTCAAGAACGGGACCTACGTCGGGACCGGGGATGCATGCAGCTCCGGCGGGGTGACTCCCGCATTCTATCCGGTGAACTCGGGGACTCCCACGGCACCGATCGCCTTTCGCGCGTATCCCGGTCACTCGCCCGTCGTGTCCTGGCCGGTCTGCCCTCCTCCGGAGGCTCGCAACAACCCGGTCATCGGGAACGGGGGGGCGGGACGGGATCATGTCATCTGGGACGGTTTCACCACCGGGCCGGGAAACGACGTGAGAATCCAGCGGTGCACCGGCTGTCTCGTCGAGAATGTGGTGATTGACAAGGGAGGAGCCACCCCGAGCGTCCCGGGCCAGGGAAACTACGACGGGATCAGAGTGGAGGAGTCCACGGATGCGATCATCAGAAACAATACTGTTCGGAACGTCTTCACTACGGATTCCACGGGTGGCCGTGGGGCGTGCATCAAACTCTACGACGACAGGAACACGCGCGTCCACAACAACGAGCTTTCCAACTGTGACGATGGCATCTACGACAAAGAAGGGGGGACGGACAACACCTACGAGCTGAACATCATTCGCGACATCGCACGCCGCGCATTTTACTTCACCGGCTTTCAGACCCCGCGATGCGCTGCGTGGAGCTGTGCCGTCCGGAACAACGTGATCCGCAACAATGTGGTCGTGAACGCACGCAGCGGCGTGAACATGGACCTCGACGACCCGGCCACGATGCGCAACATCTCGGTGTACAACAACACGCTCTACAACGTGGACCGCGGAATACAACTCGGCACTTCGCTGCCGGAGATGAGGTACTACAACAACATCATCACGCTCAGGAGTCCTTCGACCGACATGAACTCCGTCACCCTTTTCTTCGCCGGTCCGAGCCCGCCCACCGATCTTGTCTCGAATTACCAGAATCTCAGGGCCCCGGCGCCGCCCCATGCGGGGTTCAGCATCGATTTCCAGCCCCCCGAGTCTCTCGCCCAGTGGCAGTCTCGTGGCTTCGACGCGAGCTCGCTGACCTCCGATCCCCAGTTCGTGGGACCGGTCACGGGGACGCCGCTTCCGGAAGCCTTCCGGCTTCAGAGCGCTTCCCCCCTGAGAGGCGCCGGGCGCGTCGGCGGCACATCGACGGGAGCTCCGGTGGACATCGGAGCCTACGCCACCGGCACGGAGGTGATCGGACGCGCCACCGGAGCTCCGGCCCCGGACACCACTCCACCTTCGGTGCCCACCGGCCTCACGGCTGTGGCGGTGTCCTCTTCCCGGATCGACCTTTCGTGGGCCGCCTCGACCGATGAACGCGGCGTCGCAGGCTACCGTGTCGATCGTGATGGCACGGTGATCGCCACCACGTCGAACACCGCGTACTCCGACACCGGGCTTGCTCCATCGACCACCCATGCGTACAGGCTTGCGGCCTACGATGGGGCCGGAAATCAATCCGGGCAGTCCTCGCCCGCGAGCGCGACAACCCTGCCGGCCACTCCGCCGCCCCCTCCAACCGGGCTCGTGGCCGACTAGAAGCAAAGACCGAGACCGGACTTCGTCGTCGCTGGTGAGGCCTACTGCGATGAGGCTCGTCGCCCTGGATCGAGAGGACCGCGAGAGGCTGAACGGCTTCGTGCTCTCGTCTCCCCTGGCTCATTTCAAGCAGCTCTACGAGTGGGGCGAGATCCTCGAGTACGAGGGGACCCGCGCCATCCGTTTGGGCGTGGAACGAGACGGCGTTCTGTGCGCATCCGTGGTGCTCTACGTCCGGCGGCTGCCCGGCTCGCCTTTTACCTTCCTGAGCGGCTCTCGTGGCCCGGTTTTCGACGCGGAAGATCGACGAGCCCTGGGATGCCTGATCGAGGGAGTGCGGGAGGTGGCGCGAAAGTGTCGGGCGATCTTCGTGCGAGTCGATCCGGACGTCCCCGATTCCGAACCGAGAGTTCGTGAGGCGCTGCTCGATGCCGGATTCTCGCACCTTCACGAGAAGAACTGGTCCTCCCTCAACGACCCCAGGATCGTGATGCGCCTCGACCTGACCGCTCCGGAATCCGAAATGCTCTCTCGCCTGCGAGCGACGCATCGCTACCACATCCGAGGAATCGAGAAGAAGGGTGTCCGCATCCGGGATGCAGTGAGTGACGAGGACGTCGCGAAGTTCCACCGAGTTTGGAGCGAGGTTGGCGCGCGCAAGGGGTTTCCGGTACGAGGCCTGGACTACTATCGGAGGCTCTCGACACATTTCGTTCAACGAAACCGAGGCCGGCTGCTCCTGGCCGAGAACAACGACAACGTGGTGGCGGTGCTCCTGGCCCTGGGGGTCGGCCGGAAGGCCTGGGTCCTCAGCACGGGTTTGACAGCCTCGGCGAGGAAGCTGCACCCC
>Ga0247727_10014131_pt1 | contig 13325 bp, 14 predicted proteins | sample WisWelCaveWW1625_FD_202498 | JGI IMG/M metagenome (GOLD analysis project Ga0247727, IMG submission 202498) | Biofilm microbial communities from Wishing Well Cave, Virginia, United States - WW16-25 | ecosystem: Environmental > Aquatic > Deep subsurface > Groundwater > Cave microbial mat | place... | reverse complement strand
GGTCATTCAACTGGAAGCGTGCAAAGCGCATGTTTATCAAGGACGACCTCCAAGTACAAGCTGAAGCTACTATGCAAAATTAATTGGTCAACCTACTAGCCTCTTCCCATGCGGCGGCAAATCGCTTCTCCAGTACAGATTTCTCACTCAGGGGGAGGAGAGTCGCTCGCACAGCATTGAGCGAAAGCTTCTCGATCATATTTGCCTCAAAACCGAAGGCCTTCGTGCAGGCCAGCCATTCATCGGTGAGGGTGGTGTTGAACATGGGCGGGTCGTCGGAGCTGAGGGTAACGTAGACGCCCTCAGCCAGCAGGCGCGGCAAAGGGTGTTCGGCCAGAGTCGGCGACACCTTGAGGCAGACGTTGCTCGTCGGGCACATTTCGAGCGGGATTTGTCGCGCCCGCAATTCTTCGATCAGTTTTGGATCTTCAAGGCATCGCACACCGTGGCCGATGCGGTCGGCGCGCAGGGATCGCAGTGCGCCCCAAATGCTCTCCGGGCCGGCCGTCTCCCCGGCGTGGGGGACGCTGGCCAGGCCCGCCGCCCTCGCGCGCTCGAATGCGGCCTGGTGTTTCTCCGGCGGGTTGCCGACCTCACCGCCGCCCAACCCCAACGCCGTCACCCCGCGCCCCATCCCGCTGATCGCCCACCCGGCAGTGATCAGTCCCGCCTCCGGCGGCACTTCCCGCGCAATGTCGAGAGTGAGCGTCATCGTAGTGTCCAGTTCCGCCGCCGCCCAGGCCCGCGCCCGGTTGATGGCCGCCAACTGATCCTCAAATGGAAGGTGATGAAGTTGATAGAGGGTATAGGCCGTATACGTCACTTCGCTGTGAAGAATGTTTTGTGCCGCTTGCCCGGCCAGAAATTCGCGGGTGATCAATTCGACGTCATCGGGAGTTTTCAGGCAACGCGACATTGCCACGTAGATGTCAACGAAATGGGGGAAGTCAACGAAGGTATACCACTGACGCAGGCCCTCAATGCTGTCAGCCGGCAGGGCGACATCGTTGCGGCGGGCCAGCTTGAGCAGGGTCTCCGGGCGGATCGATCCTTCCAAATGCACATGCAATTCCACTTTGGGCATAGCCCGGATGAAAGATTGAAGAGTCACATCAATACGCCATCTCGCCTTTCACAAACGCCGCCGCACGCGGATCGCGCGGGCGCTCAAAAAAGTCAGCAGTGGAAGCGAGTTCGACAAGTTCGCCATTCAGCAACAATCCGGTGCGGTGCGCCAGTCGCCGTGCTTGAAAGATGTTGTGGGTGACCATCACTACCGTCGTCTGCTGAGTCTCGTTCTGATTACGCACAATTGTCTCGATCAATCCAACATTGTACGGGTCGAGATTGGCCGTCGGCTCGTCGAGCAGAAGCACATCGGGATTGAGGACTAACGCCCGCGCCAGCGCCACTCTCTGCATCTCGCCGCCGGATAGCGCTCGCGCCGGGCGGTCGGCAAAGTCGGTGAGGCCGACTCGATTGAGGGCGGCCTCCACCTGCCCCTCGCCGCGCTCACCACGCAATTGTAATCCATAGGCCACATTCCCGCGCACGGAGCGGTTGAGGAGCAGGGGCCGTTGAAAGACGGTGGTAACGCGGCGGAGCAGAGTCAGGGGCGGCTGGACGGGGGCGGCTTCCCCGGCAAACCAGAGTTGTCCGCTCGAAGGCGGTTCCAAAAAATTCAGCAGGCGCAACAGCGTGGATTTGCCTGCGCCGCTGGGGCCGACGATTGCCAAAATCTCGCCGCCCTCAACAGTGAGGCTGGCGATGTTCAGTGCGACGCGGTCGCCATAGATTTTTTTGACAGCAGTGAGGCGATAGAGTTCGGCCATGAACTGGGCAAATTCTCAATTTGCCCTACGGCCCGGCAGGCGCAATAGCAGAAAATTGGAGACGAAGGCCAGCACCAGCAGCACACCGCCCAGGGCCAGCGCCAACTCAAAATTCCCTTTGCGGGTCTCAAGGACAATGGCCGTGGTGAGCACGCGGGTACTGCCTTCGATGTTGCCGCCCACCAGCATGACGGCCCCCACCTCGGAGATGATGCCGCCGAAGGCGGCGACGATGGCGGCCATCACTCCCAACTTCGCTTCGGCCAACACCGTCCACATCACTTGCGCCGGAGTCGCGCCCAGGGCCCGCACTTGCAAGCGCAGAGCCGGATCAACGCCCTGCACCGCCGACATGGTGAGGCCAATCACCAGTGGCAGGGCGATGATGGTTTGGGCGGCGATCATTGCCGGAGGCGTGAAGAGCCAATTGAGTATTCCCAGCGGCCCGCTGCGCGAGAGCAAAAGATATACTGCCAACCCAACGACGACCGGCGGCAGGCCCATGCCGGTGTAAACGATCAAGTCAACTAAGCGTTGTCCCGGCAGTGGGCGCAGAGCCATCGCCGCGCCGATAGGGATGCCGACGACGGCGGCCACGGCCAGAGCAACGCCAGAGACGTAGAGGGAGAGAAAGACTATGGGGAAAAGGTCGGCAAACATCTCACGGGTTGGCCGCCTTCCAGGCCACCGAACTGGGGTAGAACAATGGCTCGCCGAATTTATCTTTGCCATAGTCGGCGATCGCCTTCTGTGTCTCTACAGATGCGATCCACTCGGCAAAATTCGTCGCCAGTTCAAAGTTGACGCCGGGGTGTTTTTCCGGGTTGACGGGGATGACGCCGTAGGGGTTGAGCAGGCCTTTGTCTTTGTTCTCAGCAATGCTGGCCCCGCCAACCACGACGGTCAGGTTCGGCAGGTTCTCCTGTTGCGCTAACCATGTGCCGCGATCCGAGATCGTATAGGCCAGCTTCTCATTCGCAAACAATAATGTCTCACCCATGCCCTGCCCAATGGATAAGTACCAGCCGGACTCGACCGTTGGTGTGATCGTTGCCGAGGCCCAGATGCTCTTCTCTTTGCTGTGCGTGCCGGAGTCATCGCCGCGCGAGGCGAAAGCCGATTTTTTGTCAGCAATCGTTGCGAATGCCTCTTTCGCCGTTGCCAATCCATTCACACCCGCCGGATCATCTTTGGGACCGACGAGGACGAAGTCGTTGTACATCACGTCAAGGCGGTTGAGGCCGTCGCCATCGGCGACGAACTTATCCTCGCGCGAGCGGGCGTGAACCAGCACTACATCTGCGTCGCCTTTCGTGCCGAGTTCCAATGCCTGCCCGGTGCCAACGGCAACCACATCCACTCTGGCGTTGTACTTCGCTTCAAAGTCCGGCAGGATGGCGTCGAGCAAGCCGGAGTCGGCGGTGCTGGTGGTGGTGGCCAGGCGCAGGGTCTGCGGCTCGGGGACGGGGGTTGGCGCAGTAGTTGAAGTCGGCGGCGGGTTGGTGGGCGCTTGAGTCGGTGGGACCGTCGTGGCTGTTGGGGCCGGGGGTGGTGTGGTCGCCGCCCCGCCGCAGGCGGCCAACATCAAAGCCACGACAAGCATTAAGTTGAAAAATTTGAGGGAGCGCATTTCTTCTCCTGGTTGAGTGAAGGCTTCGTTATGATTTTTTGTCATAACGGCGGCAGTATACCATGAAACAAAAACGCCCTATCGCGCAAAATACGCGATAGGGCGTTGAGCGTCCTCGTATGATGTTACTTCACGGTGACGTTGGCGGCCTGTAGTCCCTTGGGGCCTTTTTCGATGGTGAACTCCACCGTCTGCCCTTCCTGCAAACTGCGATAGCCCTCGCTCTGGATGGCGGAGAAGTGGACGAATACGTCCTCGCCGCCGTCGTGAGCAATGAAGCCATAGCCCTTGCTGTTGTTGAACCACTTGACCGTACCGGTGATACGCTCTGACATTGTTATTGCCTCCTTGTGGCAAAAGAAAAGATTTAGATGTTGTCGCGTTCCATCGGAGCGGTCAAACAAAAAACGGCTCACGCAAGAAACCCGTGAACCGTCGTCGCTTACTACCTACTGCCATCCAGAACTGACGTGCATCTTACGTCGCCCACTATATCAGCCGCAGAGGAATGAGTCAAGCGCGAGATTCCAAGCGCCGCAATACGATCATCAACGCCACCGAGACCAGGAGCAGAATAGCCGAGAGCGCCAACGCCAGATTTAGATCACTCTCAAAGCCAAGATAGATCGCCAGCGGCATGGTTTGAGTACGCCCCACCAGGTTGCCGGCAAACAGAATCGTCGCCCCAAACTCGCCGAGGGCGCGCGCCCAACACAGAATGGCGCCGCTGACGATCGAACGACCGGCCAGCGGCAACATGACATGGCGAAACAACTGCCACTGGTTTGCCCCCTCGGTGTAGGCCGCCTCTTCGAGTTGAATGTCCACTGCCGTGAACCCGATCCGGGCGGCGCGAACGTACAGCGGCGCCGACACAAACGTCTGGGCGATGACGACGGCCGCAGTGGTGAACGGCACGCTGATCCCGATGGTGTCCAACGCCGGGCCGAGGAGTCCGCGACGGCCAAAAGCTATGAGTAAGGCCAACCCGGCGACAGCAGGCGGCAGAACGACCGGCAGATCGATCAGCAATTCGATCCATGATCGCACACGGAACGGCCAGCGCGCCAAGGCATAGGCCAGCGGTGTGCCGGTGAGGATAGCGACGAGGGTGCTGACAGTGCTGGTGAGCAGACTGACGCGGAGGGCGGCAAAGGCGGTGGGCGCGACGACGGTCGCCATGAAGTCCGCATTGAGGGCGCGCCATAGTAACGCGATCAGTGGCAGGGCCAGCAGACACACCAGTACACTGCCGGGGATGATGAAGAGCCAGATGGATTTGCCGCGAATGAGGGAGTGGTGGGTCAAGGGTTGAATATAAGACCTGACAGGTCTATGGTGCGATAGGGGCAAACCCCCACTTCTTCAACGTCGCCTGCCCATCTACGGAGAGTACATAGTCCACAAATTTTTCCGCGAGGGCGCGGTTCGGGGCGCTACCCAAAGGTGCAATCGGGTAGGCGGCGACTACGTTGTAGTCGGTGGGGATCGTGATCGTTATAAGTTCGGGCGCGGCGACGGCGTCCGAGGTATAAACGATTCCGGCATCGGCCTCACCCAACTGCACTTTGGCGACGATCTGCTTGACGTTGGTTTCTTCGGAGACAAGATTGCCCAACACCTTCGCCGCGTAATCTGATCCGTATTGCCCGTTGAGGGCTTCCAGAACTTGCCGCGAGTAATCTCCGACTGGCACTTCTTCGGCGGCCAGCACCAAACTGAGGCCAGGCCGGGCCAGGTCGTCCAACGATTGAATGTTCGCCGGATTATCCTGTGGCAGGATGACGACGAGTTGATTGGTGGCGAAAATTTGAGATTGGAGGTTAGAGACCAGAGATTGAGAGATGAGCGCCTCCATTTGCTTTTGACTTGCGGAGGCGAAAACGTCAGCGACAGCCCCTTGCTCGATCTGTGTTTGCAAACTCTGCGAGCCGTCGAAGTTGAAGACAACCTCGGCTCCGGGGTTGGCGGCCTCAAAGGCTTTGCCGATCTCGCGGAAGGCCTCGGCGAGTGAAGCGGCAGCAAAGACGGTGAGCGTGCGAGTTTGGGCTTCGGGAGCGCTTTGCGAACTACAGCCGGATATAAATATCATCATGCCGATCAATAACAAGTTCCAGATTTTGAGTCGCATGTTTCCTCCTCAGCGTGCTACCTGAATCCCCAGCGCCGCGCCGCATTCAGCCAGCCACTCTATGACAGATGACAACTGCCGGATCCGCAGTTCAACCCCTAGGTGGTTAAAGATCTGCTCTGGCGGCAGATCGGTCAGCATAGTGTGCAAGTGAGACAGGCAGTGTTGGGTTTCGGCAATTTGGGTTTCGATTAACTCACGCGTCTTGTCGGGGTCGAGGGCATGAACAAAATAGAGGCGGGTGGTGAAATCCACCCGAATTGCGTGTACACTGCAACTAGTGACCGAATGCAACCAGGCCTCGAAGCGGCGGCGGCCAGCGGCGGTGAGGCGGAAGCGGCGGCGGGCGGGAAGTTTGACCTGCTGCTGGATTGTGCCGGTGATGAATCCTTGTGCTTCTAACCGAGTGAGAATGTTGTAAGTTTGACTGAGACTGACGTGCCAGATGTGACCCAGATGCGTAGCCAGTTGCTGATGCAACTCGTATCCGTGAGCGGGCTGTTGGGCCAAAAAGCCGAGCAAAGGATGCTCAGGTGAAAGGGCGCTGACAGGGCGTTGCGGCGAGGCCATACGGGCTATATACTCACTGAGTGAGTATATAGCACTTCTCTATTCTGAACAAGTGTGATCAAGAAAGGTTCCCGACATGAATAGTGGCACAACTTCGATTAAAGCGCTGACCTTCGACGTATTCGGCACAGTGTTGGATTGGCGCACACCCATTCTCCGCGAAGGCAAACAGCTTGGCAAAACTAAAGGCTTGGCGGTGGATTGGGGAGAGCTTGCCGATGTTTGGCGCAAAGGCTATCAACCGGCGATGGACCGCGTCCGGCGAGGCGAACTATCGTGGACAAACTTCGATGCCTTACAGCGACTGATCCTTGATGAGGTGTTGAGCGAGTTCGGCCTCGCCAGCCTGGGCGAGCCAGAGCGGGACGGACTCGCCCAAGTCTGGTACCGCCTCAGAGCCTGGCCGGACGTGAAAGGCGGTCTCCGCCGACTGCGCCGCAAGTTCGTCGTGGCCGCGCTCTCGAACGGCAACATGCGGATGCTGACCGGCGTCTCTAAACATGCCGGCCTGTCCTGGGATTGCATTCTGTCTGCGGAACTGGCGAAGCACTACAAGCCCGACCGGGAAGTGTATCAGATGGGGATCAATTTGTTGGGGCTGGAAGCGCACGAGGTGATGATGGTAGCGGCGCACAAGTATGATCTGCACGCGGCGCGCGCTGTAGGAATGTGGACAGCCTATGTGCAACGGCCTCTGGAGTTTGGGCGCGGCGGTCACCCCGACCTAACGCCCGATCCTGAGTTTGACATTGTGGCCGCCGACTTCAAAGACCTGGCGACCCAACTTGGCGTTTAGGAAAACGCCTGCCGATATTTTGCCTCCACCACTTTTTCGATGGCGGCATTGAAGCGCTCAAACTTGTCCACGTAATCCCGGGCGGCCGGGGTGAGCGTCGCGCCGCCGCCGTGGTGGCCGCCGACCTGCGTCTGCACCAGTTTCACACCGAGTCGCGTCTCCATTTCATTGATCTTCTGCCAGGCGGTGCGATACTGCACGCCCATCTGCGCGGCGGCGGCGCTGATCGACCCGGTTTCACTGATGCGGGTGAGGAGAGCCGCGCGCCAGGTTGAGAAGACGACCTCGTCCTCTTCCTCCAGCCACAAATTGAACTTGGGTTGCATCACCTAAACTCCCACTAACGTCAATCTGCTATCGCAGGGGTCGTTTGACGTTTCACGTTTGGCGCATCAAGTTGCGCCAACACCACCGCCGCCAATATCAGCCCCGTTCCCAGCCACTGAACGGCGCCCAACTGTTTGTCTGGCACAATGAAGATTGCCATGATGGCGGTGAAGGCCGGCTCGAGGGTGGCGATCAGACCGGCAGTCCCGGCTTGCAGGTAGCGCAGACTCAATGTGTAAAGCGAATAGCCGATGAGGGAAGGGCCGAGCGACAGGATGGCGAGAATGATCCACCCATCCCACTCGGTTCCCATTGTAAACAGAGTATCGGGGCCTTGCGTGAGCGAGAGTCCCAGGCTGGCGAACATGAAGCCATACAGCGTCACCGTCCATGCACTGGGAAAGCGGCCACTGCTCCAACGCCCGGCCAGATTATAGAAGGCAAAGGCCAGACCCGTTCCGAGTCCAATGACGATGCCCAGCGTGTTCACTTGCCACACCTCCGGCGAATAGGCTTCGGCCACCAGCGCACAGCCGGTGAGGCTCAACACCACAGCCATCATCTTGCGCCCGGTGAGCGCTTCCTTGAGAAAGGGCCAGGCCAACAACACGGTGAAAGCTGGGGAGCTAAAGGCCAGCACCATTGCCACTGCTGGGCCATTGAAGCCAACGCTGTATGTCCAGAGCGCATTGAATATTGCCAGACCAAAAAATCCATAAGCTAAAAAGAATGGCACATCACGCCGCCGGATTCTCAACGCCTGCCGTTGCGTGAGACTCAACAGCACGATCAGGCCAACCGTGATCATGAAGTCGCGCCAGAAGGCCAGCGTGAGTTTTTGAATGTTGTAATTGTCGAGAAGATAGTCAATGAACAGGCCGGTGGTGGCCCAGACCGAGGTGGCGATGAGGGCGATGACGATGCCTTTGGTGCGAGGGGACATAGAAGGCGATTATACGCGATGGGAAAAAGGTGCGCTGTGATTGAGATGATCACAGCGCACCAGACTTTCAGGTGCGCACTACAGGATTCAGTCTCTAAACTGGCGTGGGTGTGATTTTTTGTGCGCCTGGTAGTTTACTGTCAACACATTTACGTCTCTTCTCCGTATATGGGTTGTCAAAGTAGTGTTCAAATTAGCGTTCGTGATTTTCACGGAACTTGGTGGCGCGTCTCGTTGCAGTACCAACATTGTTAAAGCGGGGTTAACATTCTAAGAGAATAGTTTCAACAAGTACTCCTGTACGGTTCTTTCATTCAACATGAGCGAGTAGGATGGCGAATGTAAAAATTCCTTTATGGTCCTTTACAGTGGATGGAGGACTCCAGCAAGATGAAACACAATGGATAGTGGATATTCTCTACTGAGCGTAAACTTCATGACCTCTCACCACCCGCGAATCTTACTTTATTCACACGACACCTACGGCCTCGGCCACCTTCGCCGCACGCTTGCCATCGCCGGGCAACTGGCGCGCGATCTGCCGCGCGCCAGCCAGTTGATCATCACCGGCTCGATGGTAGCAGGGGCATTTGACCTCCCCACTCACCTCGACCTGATCAAGCTCCCTGCTCTCAGCAAGCACAGCGATGGCCGCTACAAGGCCCGCGCCCTACCCCTCTCGCTTACGGAGACCATCGCCTGGCGTAAGCAGATGATCCTCCAGACAACGTGCGCCTTCCAGCCCGACCTGGTGTTGGTGGACAAGACACCAGCCGGTGTGCAAGGGGAATTGCGCCCGACCCTGCGCTACTTGAAAACCTGCCAGCCTGAAACGCGCCTCATCCTGGGCATGCGGGACATTGAGGACGAGCCCGCGGCCACTTGCGCCGAGTGGGAAGCCAACGGCGCACGCCAGTTGCATGAAGAAGTCTACGATTGCTTGCTCCTTTACGGTGAACGCAAGGTCTTCGACCCGGTGCGCGAATACGCAATGTCGCGAGCGGCGGCGGCCAAACTGGTTTCTTGTGGTTATCTCGGCGGCGCGAAGTCCGCGCGGTCACCTGAGGCGGTGCGCCGCGAACTCGATGCCGGCAACCACCCGCTGATCGTCGTCACCGTCGGCGGAGGCGGTGATGGCTTCGACCTCCTCAAGACTTACCTGGAGGCGCTGGCTTCAGATAGCGCGCTCTGCCAGATGCATAGCCTCATCGTTACTGGCCCACTCATGGCCCAGAATAAGCGCCTCCTGCTGCGGAGCGCATCTAATCGTGAACATCTGGAGGTCATTGAGTTCACACCCGACCTCGTGAGCTATCTTGCGGCGGCTGACCTCGTTGTGAGCATGGCTGGCTACAACTCCGTGTGCGAAATACTTTCCCTGGGAGTCCGTGCTCTACTCGTCCCTCGGGTGCGCCCGCGGCTCGAACAGCAAATACGGGCTGAGCGAATGGCTGAACGCGGCCTGGCGCGCGTTTTGCTTCCCGAGGATTTATCGCCTGAACGATTGGCAGGCGAGATCAAGGCGGCGCTGGCTTGGCCTCCGCCTAAGGTGATGTTGGACTTGAACGGTCTGGCTCGTGTCAGCAACACCCTTATCAAATTCCTGCCATCAGACGAGCAACCCGTTCGACCTTACAGTCCCATGCCACATGAAAAGATGAAGGTCACACCTTAGCCCAAGACTGATTAGTGGAATGAAGCGATGCGAATTGGTTATGTGTTGAAACGTTATCCGCGCTATTCTGAAACCTTCATCGTCACCGAGATCCTGGGCCACGAAGTGGCCGGGCTGGAGATTGAGATTTTTGCGCTGCGGCCCCCAGAAGATACGCACTTTCAGGATGTGATCGCGCGAGTTCGAGCGCCAGTACACTACTTGTCGGCGGCGGGCCTGAAAGCCCTCGATTTCTGGGGGACGTTAGAGCGGACCAGCCAGGTTCTGCCGGGCTTATGGGTCGCGCTCCAGGATGCGCAGGGTGAAACAGTTGATCTGGTTTACCAAGCCATTCTGCTCGCTCACCAGGTACAGCTGAAAGGCATCTGCCACTTGCATGCTCATTTCGCGACCTCGGCCACCTCGGTGGCCCGGCTTGCCGCCCGCTTCGCCGGAGTGTCTTATACCTTCACGGCCCATGCCAAGGATATCTTCCATGAAAGTGTCCAGCGGGATGATTTGCGGCGGAAGCTCGACGATGCCGCCGCCGTTATCACGGTGAGCGACTACAACGTTGAATACCTGCGGCAGACCTATGACCCTACGGCCGCGTGCATTCAGCGCATCTACAATAGCCTGGACCTCGAGCGGTTTCCCTACGAAGCGCCACACAACCGACCACCGCGGATTGCGGCTGTTGGCCGGCTAGTCGAGAAGAAAGGTTTTGCGGATTTGATTGAGGCCTGTGCAATCCTCGCCGACGGTGGTGCTCACTTTAGTTGCCAGATCATTGGCGTTGGTGAACTCGAGGCCGACTTAGAGGCGCAAATTGAGCGACTCGGCCTCCAGGCCTTCGTCGAGCTTCTGGGCCCGCGCTCCCAAAGCGAAGTCATTAAACACATTCAGGCTGCGGCGGTGCTCGCCGCACCCTGCGTTGTCGGCCACGATAATAATCGCGATGGTTTGCCGACGGTGCTTCTGGAAGCGATGGCGTTGGGAACTCCCTGCGTCTCAACCGATGTGACGGGTATCCCCGAAGTGTTGCATGATGGGGAAACTGGACTGAGGGTGTCCCAGCGCGATCCGGCAGCGCTAGCGGCGGCCCTCAAGCGTCTACTCGCAGACTCTGCCCTGCGCGTCCGGTTGGCGGAACAGGCGCGACGCCTCATCGAGGCGGAATTTGACAGCCGCCGCAATACCGCCCACCTGCGGGCGATCTTTCAGGCGGCCGTAAAGCCAGGGATCGTGGTTCCTCAAAGAGGGTGCTGATGCGAATGGCCTATGTTTGTGCAGACCCAGGCGTGCCGGTCTTTGGTCGGAAAGGTTGCTCGATCCACGTTCAGGAGGTTATCCGCGCCCTGCAAGGGCATGGTGTGCGGGTCGAGTTGTTTGCCACCCGACTCGACGGCGATCCCCCTTCCGGCCTGGAGACGGTTCGCATTCACAAACTTCTTGCCCTCCCTAAAGGCGAACTGGCCGCTCGCGAACAGGCGGCCCTGGCGGCGAACCGTGACATGCACATCGTGCTTGAACGCGAAGGCCCCTTCGACCTGGTGTACGAACGCTACTCACTATGGAGCTTTGCCGGAATGGAATACGCAAAGGCCAGGGGAGTCCCGGGGTTGTTGGAGGTGAACGCGCCGTTGATTAAGGAACAGGCAGAATACCGGGGGCTGGTAGACTTCGCCAGCGCCAAACGAGTGGCGGAGCGCGTCTTCGCCGCAGCCACGGCGCTGATCGCCGTCTCCGAGGAAATTGCCGCCTACCTGGAAAGTTACTCAACCGCGCGAGGCCGAGTGCATGTAGTTTCGAATGGAGTGAATCCTGATCGCTTTCCCGCCGATCTCAAACCGTCTTGCCCCGCTCGCACCGGGACGTTTACAGTGGGCTTTCTCGGCACGTTGAAGCTCTGGCACGGCCTCCCGATTTTGGTCGAGGCGTTCGCGAGGCTTCATCAGCATGACCCCAACAGTCGCCTGCTCGTTGTGGGCGATGGTCCGGAGCGGGAGAGGCTGTTGGCGGATCTATCGACGCATGGGTTGCTTGAGGCAGTTCGCCTCACGGGCGCAGTTGCTCCGAGCCAGATCCCAGGACTGCTGGCCTCGATGGATGTGGCCGTCGCACCTTATCCGCAACAGTCCTCCTTCTATTTCTCGCCGTTAAAGGTGTACGAATACATGGCCGCGGGCCGGGCGGTTGTCGCCAGCCGGGTCGGACAACTTGCCAATCTGATCGAGGATGGCGTCAATGGCCTGCTCTGCCCGGCGGGCGATCCCATCGCTCTGGCGGTGGCTCTGGATCAGTTGCGGCGCGCGCCTGAGTTGCGCGCCCGCCTGGGAAAGGCGGCTCGGGTGACGGTGTTGCGCGATCACACCTGGGAGGTGGTCGCCCAGTATATCCTCCAGTTGGCTGGCCTGGAGCCGATCTCAATCTCTGTCTCGTAGAGGTAAGAGGTTCAATGGCACACCCTCAGAAGCTTAAACAGTCATGGCCAGGCCTCCTCCGCATCGTGGGACGCTTCTGGTTTTACATCTTCAAAGAGCTGCCACTGGTCATGGTTTCGTTGCTGGCGCTCTTCGCCGGGATTGGCCTGCGACTGCTCGAACCCTGGCCGCTGAAGATCGTCATTGACCACGTTATCAGCCTAAAACCCAGCGACCAGCTTTTGGGCCTCCCGGCCCTCGACGCGCTCGATCCTGTGTCCCTGCTCACCCTCGCGGCGCTGGCGCTGGTCGTGATCACCGGACTGCGGGCGCTGACAGATTATGGCCATACAGTCGGCTTTTCCGTCATCGGCAACCGCGTAACGACCCAGGTGCGCAATAAACTCTACCGTCACTTGCAGTTTCTGTCGCTGTCTTTTCATACTCAGGCGCGGAGTGGCGACCTGGTCGTGCGCGTCATCGGCGATGTTAACATGCTCCGCGATGTGGCTGTCACCGCGTTATTGCCGCTGCTGGCGAACCTGCTCATCCTGGCTGCAATGGTGGCGTTTATGTTTTGGCTCCAATGGGAATTGGCCTTGCTCGCCATGATCACTATCCCCCTGTTCTGGCTCTCGACGATCCGCCTCAGCCGGCGCATCCACGAGGCGGCCCGCCAACAGCGCCAGCGAGAAGGAGCCATGGCCGCAACCGTGGCAGAATCAATTGGGGCCATTAAGGTGGTGCAGGCTCTGTCGCTCGAGGAGATGTTCGCCCAGTCCTTCCTTAATCGAAGCCACCAGAGCCAGGATGAGGATGTGAAGGGCAGTCGATTGACCGCCAGCCTGGGGCGCACAGTGGATGTGCTCCTGGCAATCGCCACCGCGTCCGTGTTGTGGTACGGAGGGTGGCTGGTGTTGCACAATGCACTCAGCGCCGGCGAACTATTGGTCTTCCTCACTTACCTCAAGCGAGCCCTCAATCCCTTGCAAGATTTCGCTAAGTACACGGGGCGGCTG
>Ga0247727_10014130_pt1 | contig 13326 bp, 14 predicted proteins | sample WisWelCaveWW1625_FD_202498 | JGI IMG/M metagenome (GOLD analysis project Ga0247727, IMG submission 202498) | Biofilm microbial communities from Wishing Well Cave, Virginia, United States - WW16-25 | ecosystem: Environmental > Aquatic > Deep subsurface > Groundwater > Cave microbial mat | place... | reverse complement strand
GGCCTCCGGCCGAACCGGCTCGTGCCGCGCCCCGACACGCTCAACCCCCATCATGTCTTTCAGCCACTTCCGCTCGTCGAACGCCACTGTGTCGATGCAATGCCCGATACCTTCCGCATGTTCGGGGTGGTTGATCATCACATGACGCAGAGCCATGCACTGGAAGTAGATCCCCGCGAACGCCTCCTCGTTGCGTCCGACCACGATCGCCCCGAACTTGGTCCTGGCCTTGCGCAGGCAGGGCCTATGGTGCTCGGCCAATTCAGCCTCGCAAACTGGTTGGTCGATCTTGTAGCAGGCCAGGTACCCCGGCTGCCCGCAGATCGCCTTCGCCCCGTTCTCGGAGAGCTTTTCCTGGAGGATCTCTCCCGCCAACTCGTTCGCCTGGTCCTCCATGTCCACGCTCCCGCTGGAGGTAGCGCACGAGCACATGGCCAGGGCGGCCGCGGGCAGGCAGCGGCGTTTCACCGGAAACCTACAGTCGTCGTCTGCGCCGCCATTCTTACGCGTCGAGCTGCGCGAAGAGGTTGTTCAGCGACTCGGCCATCGTCGGGTGCACGAAGATGGCGTCCTTGAGCACCGGGTAGGGCAACCGGCCCATCATCGCCATCTGCACCACGGCCATGAGCTCGCCTCCCCCCACGCCGAGCACGGTGTAGCCGAGGATCAGCTTGCTCCGCGCGTCCACCACCGCCTTCATGAAGCCGTGGGTCTCATCCATCTCCAGCGCACGGGCCACCCAGCTCATCGGCATCTTGGCCACACGCACATCGAGCCCTCGTTCGCGAGCGTCACGCTCGGAGAGCCCCACCCGCGCGAGCTCCGGATCGACGAAGACCGCGTAGGGGACGAGCCGATCCCGCGTCGTCGCCGCGCCGCCTCGCAGCAGGTTCTCGCGCAGCACGCGGTAGTCGTCGTAGGCGATGTGCGTGAAGGCGGGGCCGCCGTTGACGTCGCCGGTCGCGAAGACGCCCGGGGCCGAGGTCTCGAGTCGCTCGTTGACGCGGATGTAGCCGCGCGGGTTCGCCTCGACACCGGCGGCCGCCAGGTTCAGGCGTTCGGTGTTGGGGACACGCCCGGCGGCGACCAGCAGATGCGAGCCGATGAGGCGCCGCTCGCCTCCCCTTGTCCGGACGACCAGCTCGATCGAATCGTCTCCGACGCGACCGACGCGAAGCGCCTCCGCGCCCAGGAGCACCTCGATGCCGTCCCCGCGCAGGATCCTGGTCAGCTCGTCCGCGACATCCGCGTCCTCGCGCTCAACGAGCTGCGCCGGCCGTTGCACGATGCTTACGTCCGCGCCGAAGCGGCGGAACATCTGTCCGAACTCCAGGCCGATGTAACCGCCGCCGATCACCAGCAGGTGGCGGGGCACGTCACCAAGCTCCATGACCGACGTCGAGTCGAGCGACGGCACCGCTTCGAGCCCCGCAAGCGGCGGCCGGGCCGGCCGGCACCCGGTGTCGACGATCACCACGTCGGCGGCTAGCCGGCGGGTCCCGCCGACGTTCATGCGAACCTCGAGCTCGCGGGGTGCGGTGAAGCTCGCCTCGCCGAACAGCAACGTGAGGTTGTCCGTCCGCTCGAGCCGTCGCTGGCCACCGCCGCGGAAGCTCTCTACGATGGCGCGCTTGCGCTCCCGCACCCGCGCCATGTCCACCGTAACACCTTCACTGCGGACGCCGTAGTCCGCGCCGCGCCCGGCCAGGTAGGCCACGCGCGCGCTCGCCACCATCGTCTTGGTCGGCGTGCAGCCGACGTTGATGCAGGTCCCGCCGATGTGCTCGCGCTCGACCAGCGCGGTCATCCAGCCGGCGTGGGCCAGTTCCAGGGCGAGGGGTTTCCCGGCCTGGCCAGCCCCGATAATCACGGCCCTGTACGGCTCAACCTGGCCCATGCCCCGCGATTATTCAGAAGTACGACGGGCGCGCAAGCCGACGCCGCTCGATCCCTCACGTCTTCTTACGCAGGCCGTGCTCCTGCAGGCGGAGCTCCAGGACGCGTCGCGAGGTGCCGAGCAGCTTGGCGATCTCATCGTTGGAGCGGTCGCGCCAGTGGTCGGTGGCGCGTTCGAGTAACTGTCGCTCCAGCTCCTTGATGTGCGCCTGCAGCTCGGCCCAGCCGTTCTCCAGGCCGGGCAGCAGCGCGTCGATGCTGGGGTGCGGCCGCGGGCCGCCGGCGGGGGGCAGGGGAAGATCGGCAAGCCCGATCTCGGGCCCCTCGGCCAGCACGAGCGCGCGCTCCAGTAGGTTCTCCAGCTCGCGGACGTTGCCCGGGAAGTCGTAGGCACAGAGCGCCGCTCTTGCCTCGTCGACGAGCCTCTTTTGCGGCTTGCCGGACGCCCGCGCGGCAAGGATGTGGTCGATGAGCAGCGGGATGTCGTCACGACGCTGGCGCAGCGGCGGCGCCTCGATGGCCACGACGTTGAGGCGGTAGTACAGGTCCTCGCGGAACACGCCGTCGGCCACCAGCCGCGCCAGATCACGGTTGGTCGCGGCGATGAAACGGACGTCCACCGAGAGGGTCTCGGTCCCGCCCACGCGCTGGAAGCTGCGCGTCTCGAGCACGCGCAACAGCTTGGTCTGCAGCGCAGGGGACATGTCGCCCACCTCGTCCAGGAACAGGGTGCCGCCGTCGGCCTGCTCCAGCGTGCCGGCGCGCTTCTTGACCGCGCCGGTGAACGCACCCCGCTCGTGGCCGAACAACTCGCTCTCCAGCAGGCTCTCGGCCAACGCCGCGCAGTTGACGGCCACGAACGGCCCGTCCTTGCGATGACCCGCGTCGTGGATCGCGTGGGCGATCAGCTCCTTGCCGGTGCCGCTTTCGCCGATGACCAGCGCGGTGGCGTCGGATTCGGCGGCGCGCTCGACCAGCCGGCGGACGCGGCGCATCGGCTCGCTGTCCCCGAGCAGGCCCGCCATCGCCTGCTCGGACAGGCGCGAGCGCAGCTCGCGGTTTTCGCGCTCCAGCCGGTGCAGCCTGAGCGCGCTGGCGACGACCAGGTGCACCTCGTCGTTGGAGAACGGCTTGATCAGGTACTCGAAGGCGCCGGCCTTCATCGCGTCGACCGCGGACTCGACCGTCGAGTAGGCCGTCATCAGGACCGCCTGCGTGTCGGGAGAGATCTCCCTGGCCTTCTTGAGCAGGGTAAGCCCGTCCATCTCGGGCATCGAGAGGTCCGCCAGCAGCAGGTCGACGCGCCCACGCAACAGATCGAGCGCCTCGCGCGCCGACACGGTGGTGACCACCTCGTAGCGGCCCTCCTCGCCCAGCGCGATCTGCAACGAACGGCACATGTTGGGCTCGTCGTCGACGATCAGGATGCGCGGCCGCCGGGCCATGGACGGACGTCTACCACAGTCGCGCGATGTACGAGTACCCCCTCCGACCGGTTGCTTGTTACACCGCCCGGCACCGTCGGTGGTTGACAGCCGACGGGCGCTATAATACGAAGCCTCCCCGGCGTGTACGAAAGCAGCGATATCCGCAAGGGGCTGAAGATCATGCTCGACGGCGTGCCCTACGTCGTCATCGAGTTCCAGTTCGTCAAGCCCGGCAAGGGCACGGCCTTCACCCGCACGCGCGTGAAGAACCTGATCACCGGCGCGGTGCTCGACCGCACCTTCCGCTCCGGCGACAAGCTCGCCCCCGCCGACGTCGAGGAGCGGCAGATGCAGTACCTCTACCGCGAGGGGGACGCCTTCGTCTTCATGGACACCGAGTCCTTCGAGCAGACGCACATGGACGTCGAGCACGTGGGCGAGGCCGCCGGTTTCATGCCCGAGAACCTGGTGGTCTCGGTGATGATCTTCGAGAGGCGGCCGGTCGGGCTCACGCTGCCCAACTTCGTGGAGCTCGCCGTCGTGCAGTCCGATCCGGGCCTCCGCGGCGACACCGCCGCCGGCACCAACAAGCCCGCCACGCTTTCCACCGGAGCGGTGATCCAGGTGCCCCTGTTCATCAACGAGGGCGAAGTCATCCGCATCGATACGCGCACCGGCGAGTATATCGAGCGCGTCCGCTAGTCCGGGTGACGGCGCACGGCATTCTGCGCCTGCGCAGCGACGTCCTCGCCGCGGTGCGGCGTTTCTTCTTTGAGGGCGACTTCTGCGAGGTCGAAACGCCCGTCTTGGTGCGCTCGCCGGGAATGGAGCCGCACCTGCGTGCGGTCGCCGTCGGCGACCGCTATCTCATCACCTCGCCCGAGTACCACATGAAGCGGCTCTTGGCCCGCGGCATGGAGCGCATCTTCCAGATCGTGCGCTGCTTCCGTGAGGACGAGCGCGGCCGCCACCACGCCCGCGAGTTCACCATGCTGGAGTGGTATCGTGCCGGCGCGGGCTACGAGGCCATCATGGACGACTGCGAGCACTTGATCGGCGCGCTCTTGCCGCTGCACCGGGGCAGCGCCAACCTGGACGCTCCGTTCGAACGGCTGACCATCACCGAGGCTTTCGCCCGCCACGGCGGCCCCGATCCCGCGGCGCTTCCCGAGGACGAGTTCTTTCGCGCGCTCGTGGAACGTATCGAGCCCACGCTCGAAAAGGCACGACCCACGATCCTCTACGAGTGGCCGGCCCGCTACGCCGCACTCGCCAGGCTCAAGCCCACCGATCCTAGTGTGGCTCTGCGCTTCGAGCTCTACGCCGGTGGCCTGGAGCTCGGCAACGCCTTCGACGAGCTGCGCGACGCCGAGGAGCAGCGCCGCCGGCTGCTCGCCGAGCAGGCCCAGCGCCGCCGGCGCGGGCAAGAGGTCTATCCGATCGACGAGCATTTCGTCGCGGCGGTCGGCGCCATGCCTCCCTGCGCCGGGATCGCCCTGGGCTTGGACCGGCTGCTCATGCTCCTGGCGGGCGCCCAACACATCCGCGAGGTGCAGGCATTCCCCGAGGACGAAGGCTAGCCCTCGCCCTGCTGCTCGTGGCCGGTTGCCAGCGCCTGCAGGCGCGGCGCTCGGTGCGTGAGGGCACGGCCGCCTATCGCGCGGGCGACTTTCGTGCCGCCGCGGATCGCTTCCGCGCCGCCACCCGGCTCGAACCCGCGCTGGCCACCGCCCACCTGAACCTGGGCCTGACCAACCTGGCGCTCTTCGCCGCGGCGCCCAAGGGCGCGGCGCGCGACCGTCTGGCCGGCGAAGCGATCACCGCCCTGCAACGCTACGCCAGGCTCCGTCCCGGAGACTCGCGGCCATCCGGCATGTTGCTCTCGCTGTGGATCGACTCGGGACGTTTCGACGACGCGCTCGGCTACTTCCGCGCGCGCCTGCAGAAGAACCCTCGCGACGCCGAGACCGTCAAGCTCCTCGGCGTGGTCAGCTCCAAGGCGGGCCGCTTCGAGGACGCCTTGCGCTGGTATCGCCGCCGCACCGAGCTGAGCCCGCGCGACGCCGAAGCGCACTATGCCGTGGGCACGCTGTGCTGGGAGCGGCTCCACGACCGCGCCACGGTGGCCGGGGGTGAGCGCCTACGCGTCGCCGACATCGGCATCGCCGCGCTGCAACGCGCCACCGAGCTGCGGCCGGACTACGCGGAGGCGTGGACGTACTCGAACCTGCTCTACCGCGAGCGGGCGCTGGGCCAGCAAAGCGAGCCGGCGCGCCAGCAGGACCTGGCCGACGCCAACCGCCACTATCAACGCGCGCTCCAGATCCTGCGCGCGCGGCGCAAGTGATGTTCGATCAGTACCTCGAAGCGCAGCGCCGGCGCCGCACCCGCAAGGGGACGTTGATGGCGGCGGGATCCGTGGCGTTGCACGTGGGCGCGGTCGGTGTGCTGGTGTTCGTTTCGCTGTTTCGCGTCGAGGAGGTCGCTCCACCGGCGGTCACCGTGACGTTCTTCGCCGAGGCCGCTCCGCCACCCCCTCCTCCACCGCCTCCTCCCCCGCGGAGGTCCACGCCGCGCATCGAGCGCCCCAAGGTCGAGCCCACGCAGATCGTGCAGCCCACGGACAAGCCCGTCGAACAACCACCCGAACCCGAGCCGGCGCAAGAAGCCGAGGGCGTGGAAGGCGGCGTCGAGGGCGGCGTGGCCGGCGGCGTCGTCGGCGGCGTGCTCGGCGGACTGCCCACGTCCGAACTTCCGCCTCCGCCCAAGCCCACGTTCGTGCCACCCACGGTGCTTTCGCGCCAGCGCATGGGCGGCGAGGATCCGCCGTACCCCGCGGCGGCGCGGGCGGCCGGGTTGGAAGCGACCATCACCGTGAAGATCTGCGCGGACGCCTCGGGACACGTCACCGGCGTGGACGTGGTCAGGGGACACCCGGCGTTCGACGACGCCATCGTCGGCGCCGTCCGGCGGTGGCGCTACCGGCCGCACATCGTGGACGGCAAACCGGTGCCGATCTGCGGCATCGCCAACTTCGTTTTCAAGATGGAATAGGAGAGCAGCATGTCGTTCAGCCTCGTCGAGATGTGGCAGAGCATGGGCCTTCTGGCCAAGCTGGTCGTGGTCGCGCTGGGCGTGATGTCGGTGTGGTCGCTGGGCGTGATCGCCGAGCGAGCCTTCACGCTGCGCCGCGCGCGCAGCCAGTCGGTGGCTTACGTCGTCAAGCTGCGCGATCTGCTCGCCTCGGGATCGCTTGCGGCCGCCGCGGACGCCGCCGGCCACGCGCATAGCCCGGTGGCGCGCGTGGTGTCGATAAGCGTGCGCGACTACCTGCGCTCGCGCGAGGCCAAGCGCGATCGCGACGAGTCCGTGGACGCGCTGGATCGCACGTTGGCGCGCCTCAAGGAGCGCGAGGTCGCCGAGCTGCGCAAGGGTCTGGGCGGCCTGGCCACCGTCGGGTCGACCGCGCCTTTCGTCGGGCTGTTCGGCACCGTCGTGGGCATCATCAATGCCTTCCGCTCGATGGCGCAGAGCGGCAGCGGGGGCTTGGGCGCGGTGAGCGGCGGCATCGCCGAAGCGCTGGTCACCACCGCCTTCGGCCTCCTGGTCGCCATCCCCGCGGTATGGATGTTCAACTACTTCTCCAACCGCGTCGAAGGCTTCGCGGTCGATCTGGACGATGTGGCCGCCGAGCTGGTCGACCACGTGCTGCGCGAGGGGCGTTGAGGCACGGCCGCCATCGCCGGGCCATCCCCAAGGGTGTCGCCAGCTCGGTACGCGCGGAGATCAACGTCACGCCGCTGGTCGACGTCGTGCTGGTGCTGCTGATCATCTTCATGGTGGTCACGCCCATGCTGCAGCGCGGCATGGACGTGCGCCTGCCGCGCACGCGGCATCACCAGAGCGAGAACGACACCGGCGAGCAGATGATGCTGAGCGTGCGCTCCGACGGGTCCGTGTGGCTGGACCGCGAGCAGGTGAGCCCCGACAAGCTGGAGTCGCTGCTGCGCGACGCGCTTTCGCGCAACCCGTCGCGTCCCATCTACCTCAAGGGCGATTCCAGGCTGCGCTACGGCAAGGTGCGCGAGGTGATGGAAACCTGCCACCGGGCCGGCTCGCAGCAGGTGGCGCTGGCCACCGAGGAGGACAAGTGAAAGTCGGCGCGAGCCGCTCGGGCCCGAAGGCCGAGATCAACGTGACGCCCCTGGTCGACGTCGTGCTCGTGCTGCTCATCATCTTCATGGTGCTCACGCCGCTGACGCTGCGCGAGCTGGACGTGACCGTGCCCAAGAAGGCCGCCGAGGTGGTCTCGCCCGATCTCTATACCGAGCAGCTGGTGGTCGGCTACGACGCGCGCGGCCAGGTGCGCCTGGGTGCCCAGCCCCTTGCCCTCGCCGATCTCGGCCCGCGGCTCCGCGCCGCGCTCGCCGCCCGCGCCAAGAAGGTCGTGTTCCTGGACGTCGATGCCGATGCCAACTACGGCGGCGCCGTCAAGGTCATGGACATCTGCCGCGGCGCCGGCGCCGAAACGCTCGGCATCATGACTCCCGACCGCCCGTTGCCGTAGGGATGTCCTCGAGACGCTGGTCAGCTGGACCGCGGAAAGCGCCGCACGCGGTGGCGTGATCTGTTCCGCCACGTGCCCGAGCGGGAAGTTCTGAGCGTCGCCACCTACTTCAAATGGATTCTCGCGGATTGGATTACCGAGCGGGCGGAGCCGGTAGCTACAGCCCAGCGCCAGCCCATGCCCTCTGGCCCCGGCGCGCAACACGCGGTAGATTATGAGCGAGGTACAGGCCATGCGGACCGTCAATGATCTTCTGGAACAGGCAAAGCTCCTTCCGCCCCAGGCGCGGAAGGAATTGCGGGACAAGCTCGACGAGTCGCTCGGGGCGGAAGAGCGCCCGAAGGCCGGTGGGGCCGACGAAGGGCCCTACGCTTCACTGCTGAAGATGGCTGGGAGCGCCCACTCGCTGTTCCCCGACGTGGCCCGCCACAAGAACAGCCACGTCGCCGACGTCTACGCCGCGAAGCGCGGCGACCGGTGACGGTGTTCGTCGACACCGGTGGATTCTTCGCCCTCTACTCGGCCAACGACCTTGACCACGTGCGTGCGGTCGAGGTGTTCCGCCGGGCGAACTCCGCGCGATGGGCGCTCGTCACGACGAACGCCGTGGTCTTCGAGACGTATGCCCTGCTCCTGAACCGCACGGGTGAAGGGAGAGCCAGGGCCGTCGGGTTCCTCGGCGACATCGAGTCGTCCGAGCTCCGAGTCGAGCGCATCTCCGAGGACGACGAAAAGAAGGCCATCGCCCTGGTGCGTGCGCACCAGGACAAGACGTACTCCCTCTGCGATGCGGCGAGCTTCGTCGTTTGCGAGCGGCTCGGGATCACCGACGCGATCGCCTACGACGACGATTTCCACTCGTACGGCCGGCTCACGGTGTTGCGGTAGACCGTTCGCCCGTTGTGCGGTGTTCCTGCACCTGCACCCGGTGCACCCCTGGTGCGACCGTTCCAGACCTTCTCCCGGTAGCAGAGCAAGCCCGGGAAGTTACTCGTGTTCTGCGCGTAAAGATCCCGTGAGAAGGGCCGATAGTTTGGGGCGTGAAAGCCGTCGATGCGCTGTCCCTGATGGCCGAGCCTCGGGTGGACGCCGAGGCGCTGGTGCGCGCGCTGCCCGAGGCGCTGTGCGTGGTGGACGGCACCGAGCGCATCGCCTTCTGGTCGCCGGGCGCCGAGCGACTGCTGGGACACGAGGCCATCGAGATCATCGACGAGTCGGTCGAGCGCATCCTCCCCGAGGAGAAGCTCGACGAGCACGAGGAGCTGCTCGCCGTGCTCGCCCAAGGGACCATCGTGCGTGACCACCTGACCGATTGCCTGGGAAGCGACGGCAAGGCCGTGCCCGTGCTGCTCACCGCCTTTCCCATGCGCGACGACTACGGGCAGCCGGACGGCTACGGCCTGCTGCTGCGCGAGGTCGCGCCCATGAGCGACGCGCAGAAGCGCCTGGCGCTCAGCGCCCGCGTGGAGTCGCTCGGGCGGCTGGTCGCCGGCGTGGCCCACGAGATCAACAACCCTTGCGGGTTCATCCTCGCCAACGTGCAACACGTACGCCGCGGTCTGGAGCAGGCGGCCGAGTCCGGCACTCCTGCCGGACTTCCCGACGACGCCATCGCCGCGCTGCAGGACGCCGAGGAAGGCACGCGTCGCATCCGCGACGTGGTCGCCTCGATGCGCATGTTCGCGCGCGGCAAGGAGTTCGAGAGCGTGGCGCTCGATCTGCGCGAGGTCATCGCCGACGCACAGCGGCTCGCGGTCAAGGACGTCTCGCTGCGCGCCTCGCTGCGCGTGGACAGGGGCCCGACCTGCGTGGTCTCGGGCGACCGAAGCTGGCTGGGCCAGGTGGTCCTGAACCTCATTCTCAACGCCGGCCAGGCGTTCTCGACCGACGACCCGGTGAACAACCGGATCAGCGTCTATTGGGAGATACGCGGCCCGGCCGTGGAGCTGCATATCGTGGACAACGGCCCCGGAATCGCCGCGCAGGAGCTCGGGCACATCTTCGATCCCTTCTACACCACCAAGGCCCCCAATCGCGGCGTGGGCCTGGGACTCTCCATCTGCCACGACATCGTCACCCGCCACGACGGGCAGATCTGGGCGCGAAGCGAGCCCGGGCGCGGAACCGATTTCTGCGTGAAGCTGCCGCTGCGGCCGGGCGGATTGACGCCCGGCTAGCCCGCGGCCGGGGCGGGAGCGTCCTCGGCCCGCCGTAAGCCCACCCGTCCGGAGTTCTCGGTCGGGCCGTGATCGTGCGTCGCCGGACGCAGCACCAGCGGCAGCACGTCATCCATCCGCTTGATGAACAGGATGTCGAGCTCCTTGCGCGCCTGCTCGGGCACGTCGATCAGATCCTTCTCGTTGCGCTCGGGCAGGATCACCCGCTTGATGCCCGCGCGGTGCGCCGCCAGGATCTTCTCCTTGATGCCTCCCACCGGCAAGACCAGCCCACGCAGGGTGATCTCGCCGGTCATCGCCACGTCGTTGGCCACGCAGGAGCCGGTCAGCATCGACGCCATCGCGGTGAACAGGGTGATCCCGGCGGACGGTCCGTCCTTGGGGATGGATCCGGCCGGGATGTGGACGTGGATGTCCTGGCGTTCCAGGAAGTTCTCCTCGATGCCCAGCGCCTTGGCGCGGGTGCGCACGAAGGACAGCGCCGCCTGCGCGCTCTCCTTCATCACGTCGCCGAGCTGCCCGGTGAGCATCAGGTTGCCCTTGCCGGGCATGCGCGATGCCTCGATGAAGATGATGTCGCCGCCCACCGGGGTCCAGGCCAGACCGGTCGCTACGCCGGGCTCGCAGGTACGCTCGGCCACCTCGCTGATGTACTTTTGGGGACCCAGGATCTGCGGAAGCTCCTTGGACGACACCACCATCTTGCCGGAGTGCGCGCCCTCGGCCACCTTGACCGCCACCGCGCGGCACACGTTGGCGACCTCGCGCTCCAGGTTGCGGACCCCGGCCTCGCGCGTGTAGCTGTCGATGATGTCGCCCACCGCGTCGCTGGCCACCTCCAGTATCTCCGTGGTGATGCCATGCTCGGCCAACTGCTTGGGCAGGACGAAGTTCCTGGCGATGTGCATCTTCTCTTCGCGCGTGTAGCCCGGCAGCTCGAGGACCTCGAGGCGGTCGCGCAGCGCCGGGGGGACCGGGTCCAGCACGTTGGCGGTACAGATGAACATCACGTGCGACAGGTCGTAGGGAACCTCGAGGTAGTGGTCCGAGAAGGTGCTGTTCTGCTCGGGGTCGAGGACCTCGAGCAACGCCGCCGCCGGATCGCCGCGGAAGTCGTGCCCGAGCTTGTCCACCTCGTCGAGCATGAACACCGGGTTTGTGGTCCCGGCCTTCTTCATGCCCTGGATCATGCGCCCGGGCAGCGAGCCCACGTAGGTGCGGCGGTGGCCGCGGATCTCGGCCTCGTCGCGCACGCCGCCCAGCGAGATGCGGAGGAACTTGCGGCCCAGGGCCCGCGCGATCGATTTGCCCAGCGACGTCTTGCCCACCCCGGGTGGCCCGACGAAGCACAGGATCGGCCCCTTCTTGTCGGCCTTGAGCCGGCGCACCGCCATGTACTCGAGGATGCGCTTCTTGACCTTCTCCAGATCGAAGTGATCCTCGTCCAGCACCTTGCGGGCATTCTGGATGTCGAGGTTGTCCTCGGTCTGAACGCTCCACGGCAGCTCGACCAGCCACTCGAGGTAGGTGCGCGTGACCGTGTACTCGGCCGACGAGGGCTGCATGACCTTGAGGCGCTCGAACTGCTTGAGCGCGGTCTTCTCGACCTCGGGCGGCATCTTGCACGCCACGATCTTCTCCTTGAACTCGTCGAGGTCACCGGACGAGTCGTCCATCTCGCCGAGCTCTTCCTTGATGGCCTTGAGCTGCTGGCGAAGCACGTACTCGCGCTGGTTGCGGCCCATCTCCTCCTGCACCTGCGTGTTGATCTTCTCGCGGACCTTGAGCACCTCGAGCTGACGCGACAGGAACCCGAGCACGCGGCGCAGGCGCTGCTTCAGGTCGAGCGACTCGAGGACCTCCTGCTTCTCCTCGACGGACAGATCCAGGTTCGCGGTGATCATGTCGGCCAGCTGGCCCGGCTCCGCGACGCTGTCGACGACCGCAGCGGCCTCCTTGGGAAGCTCGGGCATGAGCTTGATGACCTTCTTGGCGACGTCCCGGAGCTTGAGCACCAGGGCTTCGACCTCGACGTCCTGACCGGCGGTCTCGGGAACGGACTGCACACGCGCCACGATGAACGGGTCGCGCTGCGTGTACTCCAGCAGAGTGACGCGACCGACGCCCTGGAGGATGACCGAGAAGTTGTCCTTGGCCAGCTTGATGACCTTGAGAATGCGCGCGGCGCAGCCCACGCCGTAGAGGTCCGTGTCGGCCGGATCCTCGATGCGCGCCTCGCGCTGCGCGACGATGGCGATGACGGGGCGCTCCCTGCTGATCGCTTCCTCGATCAGGCGGACCGACTTCTTGCGGCCCACGTCGATCGGGATGATCGACCCGGGGAACAGCACCGAGTTGCGGAGCGGCAGGATCGAGAGCGTGTCCGGGATCTCGACCGGGCCGGTATCGGGTGGCGTCTTTTGCCGGCTCATCGCCTGCTCCTTTCAATTCGACCGCTTGAGGGGCAACGTAGGTTTCGCCCCCAGCAGTGTCAAGTTTCATCGGCATTCCAGCGAAGATCCACCAGTTTTTGCGCGCCACACTGCACACGCAGGTCCGAGGATGTTAGCATCAGCGCGTGCCAAGCAGGGACGACGCCGCGATCGCTCATGTGACGCTGCACCCTGGCATGCTCGCCGCGCGGCCCGAGCAACGCGCCGAATGGGAGAACGCACTGCGCGAGGTGCGCAGCAGCAAGGGGCTTCGGCTGCGCGCCGAAGGGCTCCGCGGCGAGGCGCAAGAAGTGCAGATCCGCAGCCGAGCGTGGGGGTTCGAGCTGAAGGTGCAGAACCCCGGCGGAGAGGTGGTTCAAGAGCTCACGCTCCGCTCCTCGGAGCTGCAGACATCGATCGACGAGTATCTGGGCATCGTCGAGCAGATGCGCCCGGATGCCGCCGACTTCGCCCGGGCGCGCATCGAGACGCTCGACATCGCCAAGCGCCTGGTCCACGATCAGTCCGCGCAGCGCATCCGGCGGCTGCTCTCGGAAAGCGTCGTGCTCGACGTGGAAACGGCGCGGCGCCTGTTCACCCTGCTTTGCTTGATCGTCTACAAACCGTAGGCCAGTTGCACGACGGCAGGGAAGTTACGTCGGTACGCGCAAGATCCGGCGCGATATCTGGATTCGTGTCCGCTAGTGTCCTGTCCCAGAAATTAGTTGACAAATGTGATTCCGTCGGTAAACTGGTGCCTATGAAGAAGGCAAGCCGGCCGGGACGGCCCACGCCAAAGCTGGTACTCACCGACGAGGAACGGCAGG
>Ga0247727_10014129_pt1 | contig 13326 bp, 11 predicted proteins | sample WisWelCaveWW1625_FD_202498 | JGI IMG/M metagenome (GOLD analysis project Ga0247727, IMG submission 202498) | Biofilm microbial communities from Wishing Well Cave, Virginia, United States - WW16-25 | ecosystem: Environmental > Aquatic > Deep subsurface > Groundwater > Cave microbial mat | place... | reverse complement strand
CACGGGTTCGTGGCGAGATCAACGCATTGATGCGCTCGAGCGTGTCCGCGGCGGTCATTCCCGGAGTGAACGTCCTGACGGCGATTCCGTCGCGCCGGGAACGCGCCAGCCATGGCAGGGCATTTCCCACATGCTCGTGGTCGGTGAGAATCACTTCGTCTCCCCGTTTCAACGGAAGTCCGCAGGCAACGACGTTGATTCCTTCGGTGACGTTATGCGTCAGGGAGATCTCTTCAACGGTGGCATTGATGAAGTGCGCAATCTTTGGTCGGACGTCCTCCCAGCCGCCATACCGCGCAGAGCGGTCGACGTCTTCCATTTCGGTTGTGATGGCATCAATAACCACAAACGGGGATGGCCCCATCGTGCCGTTATTCAGGAACAAGGGTTCCTTCTTCAATGGAAACTGTGAACGAACGACGTCCCAGAATTGTTCATCGCCCGGCTGGATCACGTCATCATTTGAGAGGATGTATCGTGCCCGCGCCTGTGGTGGAAACGCATAGAGCATCGCTCCACCGAGGGCGCCTCCTGCAAAGGTGCGAATGAAACCGCGTCTCGACAGTACTGAAGAAGGCATGGGGCGCCTTTCCATTTAGATTGGGGTTAGAACTTGTAGCCGACCTTGCGAAGGAATTGCTTGCGGACGGCAATGTCCGCTTCACGTTCGATTCCCCTTGGCCTCACGCCGTCGATGACTCCGAGAATCCCCCGCCCCTGCCCGGTTTCGGCGATAATGACCTCGGTGGGATTCGCCGTGGCGCAGTGGATTCGACATACCTCCGCCACAGCTTTGATCGTGTTCAGGATGTTGATGGGGAATCCTCCCTCAAGCATGATGATAAACGTGTGGCCCGCTCCAATCGCCATTGCATTTCGCGTTGCGAGATCCTCAAGCTTCGGCTCGTTTCCTGCGAAGCGCACGAGTGACGGACCGGAGGCTTCACAAAACGCGATCCCAAATCTCATGGAGGGATTTGTCTGGACAATTGCTTCATAGAGATCTTCAACGGTCTTGATGAAATGTGCATGCCCCAGGATGAAGTTCATTTCCTCGGGTTTCTCGATACGAACGGTGGAAAGATCCATGCGATCTCCCATTATCATTGGGCTGGAGTAATCCCACACAACATGAACAACACGGATGAAGGAAGGTTGATGCGAGCAAAGTAAGAACAACCAAGTAGAAAAGCAAAGACCGATGGTTTCTTGGCTGTCATCCCCTTCAGGCTGAATCTCGATCATTCATCTGGAACTTGATTTTGAGCTGAGCGCTCCATATATACGCTTCTGGATGAGGTCCTTTACGCAGAGAACGGACTGCAGACTCACAAGACAATCGTGGACCTCTGAACATGGAGGAAAAAGAGATGAACCCCGCGTACCGACGGGCTTTTCGTTCATGTGTGTACGTTGTGTCAGCTGCCTTTGTTTTCTCGATCTGGGTATGGAGTGCGGAGTCAGAGCACACGTCATTCAGCGGTGATCCTCGCTCAACCCTATCGGGATTGATTCATGGAACGTCGCACAATCCATTTGTCCAGAGGGCTCTTATTCCGATTATCACCCGGAGTCTCCATGCTTTTCTCCCGGAAGAGGATTGGACGGCCTTTGAGGCTGCACTCCTCACGATTCCCAAGGTGAGCAAAGAGGTTGAACGGCTGAAGTGGGAAAAAGGATTCTTGCCTGAATACATCATCTCTCTCATGCTTGCATTCCTTGGGATTGTTGGCTGGGTGTTCACCGTACGCGCATTGTGGTCAAGACTCTACCTTTCTTCCGATCTCGTAACAGACGCAGTTCCTCTCATTGCTCTCATCTTCCTGCCTCCGTTCTTCCATGTTGGCACCCATTATGTCTACGATTTCCCCGCCCTGTTTTTCTTTACGCTTGGACTGGTTCTGATGATCCGGAGAGATTGGAAATGGTTCTATCCAGCATTCGTTCTCGGCTGTCTAAACAAGGAAACGATGGTTCTCCTTCCGCTGGCGTTCATTCTCTTGTATTCCGAGAAGATGGACCGAAGGCACCTTCTCAGGCACGCGGCAGCTCAAGTGACAATCTTCACGGTTATCAAAATCTTGCTGGTCCTCCATTTTTCTGGGAATCCGGGAGGGGTGGCTGAGTTTCATCTTTTCGCGAATATCCACACTCTTCTATCGGGGTACACAATGGAGACCCTGCTGATGATTTGTCTATTCGCAGGCCTCACGTTGTACGACCTACGGAACAAACACTTCATGTTGAGGAGACTCCTGTGGCTGCTGCTGCCTCTGGCGGCACTCGTGGCCATGTTTGCACTCGTAACAGAAGCTCGGGATTGGTTGGAAGTCTATCCTCTTGTCCTCTTCCTGTGTCTTCACACCCTGTTTTTTACAGTCCTGAAGATCCCTTTCCGGGCCTTGCAGCTTGACGCCATCGTGCGGTAGTCATGGGTCCCCCTGTCAGGTTATTGTCGTCTGTCTCACCTTCCGAAATAGTCCAGTACCGTACACTGCGAAGGTCTCAGGAACAGATTCTCCAAGGCATTTTTGTCGCTGACGGGGAGAAGGTGGTGAGAAGACTCCTGAACAGTTCTGTCGCCATCGTTTCATTCCTCCTTACCCGCGAATGGTACGAGAAACTCCTTAACACTGAACCTCGCTTCCAGGAATGTCGCTCCGATGCTTTCCTCGCCGACAGAGCGCTTTTGCAACAGATCGTTGGTTACCGCCTTCATCAGGGGATCATGGCGATCGGGAAGGTCCCCGATCAAGTGTCGTTGATGGCACTTCTTCAACGACGCAGTGCCCCGTTTCGCATTGTTGCGCTCGATGGTCTCATGAACTCAGAAAATGTTGGAGTGATTGTCCGGAATTCGGCAGGACTTGGGGTTGATGGAATTCTTGTGGGAGAGACGTCGAGCAGTCCTTACCTGAGGAGGGCTGTGCGCAATTCCATGGGTGCTGTGTTCTCTTTGCCGGTGCTGCATGTGGAGAACCTGGCGACGACGCTGCGCGCATTGAGGGATGCAGGAACAAGAGTCATCGCAGCGCATGGAAGAGCCACTACCGGAATTCTCGACATCGATTTCCGTGGGAATATCTGCATCGTATTCGGCAATGAAGAATCGGGCGTTTCACCCGACGTTCTCGGCGCCTCATCCGTCCATGTTGCAATTCCCATGCATGGACAGGTTGATTCGCTCAACGTTGCAAGCGCCGCGGCTGTATTCCTGTATGAAGCCGACCGGCAGCGAAGAAGCGGCCGCTAATCCTCCCTCTTCTTTTTCACCCACCCGATACCCCAGACAACGAGCGAAGCGGCCAGACCGGCGAACATCGGTTCAATGCCTAAAGGATATCCGGTGGAAACTCCGAACTCTTCCGTCCATCCTCCGATTAACCAGCCTGTCGACGTACTCCATCCCAGGATCATTGCAACGAACGCGTAACGCGGGCCGACAGACCATCTCTCGAAGTATCCGGTAATCAACGGGATGAGGAGCCCCGGTACGATCACGGTTCCGATGACGTACCAGAGCCGGATCACGGATGGTACCAGAAAACAGAGTCCGATGGCCAGCAGAATCGTTGCAGGAATTCCCCAACGCGAGTACTGCTCTGCCCGTTGTTCATCCCCCTTTCCAAGAATTCGCCAGAGGATATCGCGCCCAAGCGATGTGGCCGAGATGAACGTCATCGTGTTCAACGTCGACATGATCGTTGCGAACATACCGGCATAAAACAGTCCCTTCGCGACCGGTGGGAGAATTCTCTCGGCAAGCAGGGGATATGCGAGGACCGGTTGCTCCAGGCCCGGCAGCGCTGCGCGGGCATAGAGCCCGGTCGTTGCCGTCATTGCGTCGAACAGAAACCAGAACGGAATGGAGAGAAGAATGCCATTCCGGGCAACGGTACCGGATGTGGCGGCAGAGCATCGCTGGTGGAATGACGGGTCGACGAGGGTCCACATCGCAATGAAGAACCAAACCGCGATAAACTGTGGAGAGTTTCCTCCACGCCAGGTCAGATGCAGCGAAGGAACATTCTCTTGAATGTAATCGAAACCGCCAAGACTGGCAGCAGCATAGGGTAGGATAACCCCGAATCCGATGAACATGACGATGAACTCGAACGCGTCTGTGTAGACATCCGCCCGGAACCCTCCTGCAAACAGAACTCCCGAGGAAACGCAAGCCCCGATCAAAAGACAGGGAAGAAGATCCCAACCGGCGATGACCTGCAAGAGCAGTCCAATCATGAGGAGATATGGAGCGGGAGAGCAGAGGAGAAATGCGAGGACTCCGCCGAGGACGGCAGTTTTTCTGTCGTAGATCTGCTCGAGTCTGTCCGGGATTGTCACAACATTCGTTGTCCGAATTTTCTTCGCCAGAAACAGTGCAAAGATCAGGGCAAAAATGTAGTAGGGAACTCCCTGGACCACCCAGTTGGAAATGCCGTACAGATAGGAGAATTCGCCCACGCCGAGGATTCCCCCATACCAGGTAGAAACGAGAGTTGCGACGAACATCGGCAATGTGAGTGTTCTTCCGGCAAGCAGGTAGTCGATTGCACCCGATTTTCTTCTGGCCGCGAGGGTGCCTACTGCAACGACAAGTCCGGCATAGATGATGAGGACGAAATAGTCAGCGATTGCGAAGGAAATCATCGAGAAGAACGGAGTGGCTTATCGAAGACGATCAACAGCATCCTGCCTTTCTGCACCTGCACCGTGCATCGAGGGCGAAGCACAACATTGCTCACGCCAATCATTCCAGCCTTCATTGTTGCCCGATGCAGTGGATACTTCACGCCGGTGATACTTACACCGCTGCAGGAGCCGAATGGCATGAGGCTCACGATTGCTCCTTTTTGCGCGTCCTCCCTGACCTTACCGAGAACAGGAATTGCCTTCCAGTTGTTTCCGTACACAGTGATGGCGAAGGAGCTCAGATAGTTAAACATTACAGACAGATTCCCGAGGGTGAAATCGATTCTCCCTCCGGTTGCTCCAAGAATGGAGACATTGGTCGTTCCACGCTGGGTGAGGTAGTCCAACGCCTTTTCAAGGTCAGTGTTATCCTGTCGTCTGACGCGGAGGGTTCTTGCTGTGGAGAAAAATCTCAGGGTTGACTGCGACACCGAGTCAAGGTCGCCAATAATCACATCGGGTTGAATGCCGAGCGTTCTTGCCGTGTTTGCCCCTCCATCTGCGGCAACAATCAGATCTGCAGCGCGCGCCAGCCGGCGGCAGAGTGGTCCCGCGGGTGGTTCACCGTTACAGAGAATCAGAGCATGATATCGGGGAAGGGACCTCCCTGAGTTGATCATTTGATCGTTGTGTGATTTGATCATTTTTGGTTTGTTCAATCATCAAATGTCATCAAATGACAAAATCAACAAATCTCATAATTCTTCTCCGTCACAGCTTTGCCGTGATTCCGACCAGATAGTTTCTTTCTGCGGCCGGGAAGAACGCATCGCCTTCGCCGCTCATGAAATAGAGAGAATCAAAGATGTTTCGAACTTCCCCACGGATTGTGAATACGGAGCCGAGGATCACCGGTGTGTCATACAGCAGCTCGGCATTGAAAACCGTGTACGCGTCGTTCCGGTTTTGTTTATTCTCAAGATTGTCGGTGTAGAATGGACCGACGTATTTCATCGCCAGAGAGGCGGTCACGCTGGATGCAGCATATGCCAGTCGAAGGTTTGCAAGAGCGTCGGGGAACCCAGCCACCGGGTTGCCATCGAGTGACACCGGTGCTCCGTTTTCGTCGAAGACCTTATACCGGATCAGCCGATTCCGGGAAAGTGTGAGGTTGCCGCTCAGAAGGAGGTTCCCGGGGAAGTGGACCGCACCGTCAATCTCGATGCCGATGTGTCTGGTTCGCTCTGCGTTTCCTGTGACCGGCTGGCCGAAGATGTCAACCTGCCCGCTTTTGATCAACTCATTGGAGAACTCCATCCAGAACACATTAGCGGTCAGTCGGGCTCCTGCGTCCCTGAATGCCGCCCCAATCTCAAGGTCGAACAATTGTTCGGGCTTCGCCAGCGGATCGGAGAAGTTGTAGCGCAAGACTCCGCCACTCGTATCTGCCGTAAACTGAGGCGATCCGCCGAACCATGAATCCTCCGCCGCATACAGGTTTCGCAGTCGCGGCTCACGCGATGTATGCGCGAGGGAAACATAGCCGTTCAATGCTTCGCTGAAGTTATAGTTCATTCCGACTCTTGGATTCAGGAACAGATATAAGAGACTGAATGTCTGTGCAAGGAATTTCTCATTTTCAATGGCGTAGCGATTATACACGATCTGCACGTCTGCCATGAGTGTCAGGTCGTCTCCTGCTTGCAGTACTTCGTGTGCGAAGACGGAGACGATGTCCCGCTCTCCGTTGTATTCGTAGAAGCGGTAGTCCGGATCGAAATCCGGGGGAAGGCCTCCTGCGAAAAGGATTTTTCCCCAATGGAGTGATCGGTGGATGCGCAGCTCCGCGCCGAGTGTGAGGTTGGATGTTCCGAGACCCAGCTCCAACTGAGGAAGCCATCCCCACTGCCGGTTGCCGACAAAGGCCCGGACGAGTGTATTCGTCGGATTCATTGTGGTGGGAATGCCGTGGTTGTATCCGATGCGGAGCATTGACGTGTCCGCCCATGAAGCGTCGTAATCGAAAGACCCATCCCCCGTGTAGTAGAAGAGCGTGTTATGGAGCATCGAGTGAGGCGAGAGTTGCCAGTCATGCAGGAGTTCATAATGCGGCTGGGAAAAATTCTCGACTTCTTGCACCCTGCGCGCCGACGCGTACGAGTAGGAGGATCCTGCCGAATCGACCCCCCAGTATGTCAGGTTCTGCCTTCGAAGGATCTTGTTACTGTTGACGAACCTCGGAAGCCCGTAGTATGCGAGCCCGTCCCTGATCGGTCCACCGAAAAGATGGAACCTGGTCGCCATATTCCCGTCCAGTCTCGCAGCGCCAAGGAAGTATGAGTCATAGTCGACCCATGAGTTCTGTCGGTAGCCATCGCTGGTGATTCTGGCCAGCCGCCCATAGAGCAGGTATCGATTCTCAATGAGCCCTGATGTTATTGCCGCAGCGAACTTCCTGGTCGTCAGCACGAGTGAGCCGCTGCTGTCCCCGAATTCCTGAAAGCCGAGAGCGGACTCAACAGTGATCCCTGCCTGTCTGCTGAATGGGTTCGTGACGATGTTCACGGACCCGCCGATTGCAGGCGGACCGTAAAATGCGCTCCCTGCTCCCCGCTGTACCTGAATGTTGTCTGTGCTTGCCATGAGGTCGGGAAGATCGATCCAGTACACGTTGTGATCCTCAGGGTCATTCTGTGGGACTCCGTTGACCATGATGGAGAGCCGCCGCTGGTCGAACCCCCGGAGGTTGATATAGTTGTACCCAATCCCGTTGCCGTTCTCCGAATAGGTGGTGATGGAAGGAAGTTCAGAGAGGATGACCGGGATATCCTGGACCGAGTAGCGACGTTGAATATCTTCGCGCGTGAGGTTCGAAAAAGTAACGGGAGAGAGTCGTTCGATTGCGTGCATTGCGGTGACGGTCACCGGGGGCAGCTGGTAGACGGTGTCGGGAGATTCTCCGACTCCTTCCTGGGCTGGTGCAACCCCGAAGGTCACAAGCGTGATCAAAAGCGACCAACCAGATTGTGCCATGAGATTGACTATCGCCTTCATTCCTTTATCCTCCACAACGAAAAAAGCCGTATCTCCAACGGAGAAACGGCCTGGAAGAAAGACAAGAAGAAGAACCTCCACCGTTTCCCTACGCTGGTATGATCCAGATCAGGTTCTTAGAGTGTTGTCTCAGTCCCGCTTTTGTCGGGACACCCCTAACGGTTCCAAAGAAAATATAGGCACTCGGACAGTGTAATGCAAGCGAAGTTTGGTCGACCATGGTTCACAGGGGATCAGGTTGACTTACACTGGAGTTTTGCAGATTATGACGGACAACGTAGACCATCACTTTCGAATCAATGGGGCCGGGCAATTCAGGAGAACATGTGATCAAGCGGGATGACAATGAACACAATCCTCACTTTACGGTGCGGGGTATTGGCCTCTGCGCATCCTGTGTACACTCCTCCGCCATCCACAACAAAGAGGGGAACACATTTTGGCTCTGCAAAATGTCAGAGAAGGATGTACGGTATCCGAAGTATCCCCGGCTTCCGGTACTGAACTGTGCAGGGTTTGAGCGACGATCTGACATTCCGTAACGACCTTCATCGACCACCATTGTCGTTCAGGCAATCCTTTGTTTCTTGCATCCTATATCGACCTCATCCAATGATCATCATCGTGCTCAGAATCCAATGAGCGCTTTTGGAATAGCAACACGGCTCATTCTTCTCCTCCTCTGTGCCCCCGGTGTCGCAGAGGCGGCGGGATTCAATGTGGTGCTCACCATCAACTACGAATCAGCCGAAAAGACGATCGGTTTGTATGAGGGACTTTCGGGGCGGCCGAATGAAATTGCCCGCCTTCCCGGAAGTCGGATTGCACTTGCCACCACAGCGTTGCTCGCGCAGCGGCGTCTGGAGATCAATCAGCTGGAGGAGGCTCTCGAGGCAGCCAAGTTCAAGCAGTCGCTTGCTGAAGATGTCTTCAACATGAACACAGCGCGGTCGGGCGTTGGTTTGTTGAAGGAATTGTTCGATGCGGTGAAGAGCAGGAACTTCTCGCAGAAAGTTGTCAGCACAGTTGAGCAACTCTTTCCGGAGGGCACCTCACTGACCACCGCCATTCCGCTGTTCTTTGTTGCCTTCGGACATCAAAACATCGACGCATTTGTCAGGAGGGTGGAGTGGAGAGGGGAAACCCCGGTCTTTGTGGGGGAAGGAGAAGGTGAATTGACGATTGTCGTGAATCTTGCGAAAGCGGTCGGGTACGGCAGAACTAATGACGAGCGGTTTGTCCGCCTGCTCAGCACTGTTGCACACGAAGTGTTCCATGCCGCGTTCGGTGTGTACAAGGACAACTCGGTCGCATGGCAATCCTACTATGGCTCGCCACGGGAGTATCTGGATCAGCTCCTTGACCTGACGCAGAACGAAGGCATTGCACATTATCTCTCACTCATACAACGGGCGGGGGGAAGGTTGCGGACCGACCAGCTTGAAAGCGTCAATGCCGCGTTCCGGGAATTCAATCGCACAGCGGAGGAGTTGCGATCGCCTACGATCTCACGGCGACGCGCAGACGACCTGATCCGGAACTCGAATACATCCGCCTACTGGGAAAGTTATGGGGCGATCACAGGAATGATCATTGCGAAACAGATCGACAACAAGCTGGGGCGCCAGGCACTTATGGAAACGATCGCTCTTGGGCCGCAGGACTTCTTCGGAAAGTATGTGATGTTGATGAAGACGGACACGGGTATCCCCCCGCTTGGCGAAGTGGTCGCTGGAAGAGTGTCGCAATAGCTCCCGACTTGATTGATCGATCAGGAGCAATCCCTGTAGTAGTGTTGTCAGCTTGTGCGCTCGACGAGTCGATCTACGATCCCGTAGGGAGTTGTCGACCGACCGTCTCGCTCGCCTCGCTCCCGAATAGGCTGTGATCTCGTCGGAGCGGGCCGAGGCGGAAACGAAGTGTAGCCGGTCATTCCATTACGATAAAGTATTGAACTGACGAAGGAATGGAACAGATATCGCTGATCAGGTCTCTTTCGTTTATTATTCAATGTGCCATTTGGTACCATTCACGGGCTTTTTCAACTTAGGAGAAATGGTCAATGTGGAGAGCGCAGTTGAAAAGGATCACCTTGCGCCACCGTTCATCTTTTTGTATCTTTTCTTCGCATTTCGCCAGTTTTCCAGCCCGCTTGGTTCCCGTCATGCCTGTTGTTCATGAGCTCGATCGGGTTCGTACGCAGATTGTTATCCCGGAACTGTGAATCTCTTCGTCAAGAACATCTCCCAGCTCGTGACAGTAGCCGCGCACGGGCGGCGGGTCAAAGTCGGCCCCGACATGCGAGAACTGGGAATCGTCATCGATGCCGGTGTTCTCTGCGTTGGAGGGAAGATCGAATGGGTTGGACCGATGAAGGAGTGGAATCGGAAGTTGCCGGACGACTTTCCCGAGCTCGATGCAGAGGGGATGGTCGTAGTTCCAGGATTTGTGGATTCGCACACGCATATGATGTTTGCGGGGAACAGAGCGCTGGAGTTTGCACTTCGCTCTCAAGGAGCCACCTATCAAGAGATCGCACAACAGGGAGGCGGCATTCTCAACACGGTGTCGCGGGTTCGAGCGGCACAGAAAAAAGAGCTGAAGCAACAGACTGCCAAGTATCTTGACGGGATGCTTCGGCACGGGACAACAACTGTCGAAATCAAATCGGGCTATGGCCTGGAGATGCAGTCGGAGATCAAGATGCTTGAGGCGATCCGTGAGCTCCAGACCGAGGAAATGATGACGATTGTCTCCACGTTCATTGGTGCCCACGCTGTTCCACCCGAGCATCGTTCCGACTTGGCGCTATACGTGAAGATCGTCACCGAGGAAATGATCCCATATGTTGGGAGGAAAAAGCTTGCCGCTTTCTGTGACGTATTTTGCGAGAAGGGCTACTTCGAGGCCGATGTGTCGGAGCAGATTCTGCTCGAAGGAAAGCGCTGGGGGATGTCGCCGAAAATCCATGCAGACGAACTCAGTGCCGGAGGGGGCGCGGAGCTTGCTGCCAGAGTGAACGCGGTTTCCGCCGACCATCTCGAGCATGTGAACGAAGCCGGCATCGCGGCGTTGAGGAGTGCCGGTGTGGTTGCAACCCTGTTGCCGGGAGTATCGTTTTTTCTCAACCACGGATATGCCCCGGCCCGGAAGATCATCGACGCCGGAGTCCCGGTGGCGATCGCAAGCGATTTTAATCCCGGATCCTGCATGTCATATTCCATGCCGATGATGATGACGATTGCCTGCACGCAAATGATGATGAGTTCGGAAGAAGCCATGACCGCCTGCACCCTGAATGGTGCTGCTGCGTTGGAGCTGAGTTCCAGTCTTGGCAGCATCGAAGTGGGCAAGCAAGCGGATCTGGTGATTGCTGACATTCCCGACTACCGGTATCTCGCATATCACTTCGCGACGAACCACGTGTGGCGCACCGTGAAGAACGGAACCCTGTTGGAGTTGTAGGAAAGAATTCATGCCAAGAATTGTTGAGTGCGTGCCAAATTTCAGCGAGGGCCGCGAAATCCGCGTCATTAACGCCATTGCGGGAGCGATCAGTGGGGTGGAGGGGGTGAAATTCATCAGCGCGGAGCCAAACAAGGACTATCATCGCACGGTCGTGACGTTCATCGGCGAGCCGGGTTCCGTGGCAGAAGCTGCGTTCCGGGGCGCAAGGAAAGCCGCCGAGCTCATCGATATGACAAAGCACAAAGGTGAACATCCGCGGATTGGAGCGGTGGACGTTGTTCCCTTTGTTCCCGTGAGCGGTGTGACCATGGACGATTGTGTCAAGTTGGCCCATGAATTTGGGAAGAGGGCAGGTAACGCGTTGCAGATTCCGGTGTATCTGTACGAAGAGGCCGCCGCCAGACCGGAACGAAAGAACCTTGCAAACATCAGAAAAGGAGAGTACGAAGGGCTGGCGGAGAAGCTGAAGGATCCGGAATGGGCGCCTGACTATGGGCCGCCGGTGTTCAGTCCGCGATCGGGTGCGATGGTTACCGGAGCGCGCATGTTCCTGATCGCGTACAACGTTAATCTCTCCACGAACGACACTAAAGTCGCAAACGAGATCGCCCTTCGGATCAGAGAAAGCGGAAGGGTAAAGAAGGACGCGCAGGGAAAACCGGTCGTTGATGCGAAGGGAACCAAGGTGAATATTCCCGGATCGCTGAAGGCAGTAAAAGCGATGGGAGTGCTCCTGGAAGCGCAGAACATTGCCCAGGTCTCCATCAATCTTATCAACTATCACGTGACACCTCCTCATGTCGTGTTTGAGGAAGTGAAGAAGGAGGCCCAATCTCTCGGCGTCGACGCAACCGGCAGCGAGATCGTCGGCTTGACCCCGATCGAGGCGCTGATCATGGCGGGAAGTTTCTACGCGCCCGAGGCAAAAGATGAGAGGGTAAAGTTGGAAGTGGCGATCAAGAAACTCGGCCTCAGTGAGCTTGACCGGTTCGATCCGTTAAAGAAAGTCATCGAATATCAACTTTAGCCGCAGGACAATCCATGCTTGTGACCAAACCTGTCAGCGCTTTTCTGGATGAACTCGCTTCACACTCGCCCGCGCCCGGCGGCGGCAGCGTTGCCGCGCTTGCGGGTGCGCTCGGTGCTGCCCTCACGTCGATGGTCTGCAACCTGACCATCGGGAAAAAAAAATATGCCGAGGTGCAGGGGGATATGAAACGGATCCTCTCCCACGCCGAGGATATGCGCGCGCAATTCACGTCGCTGGTCGATCGGGACACAGACGCGTTCAACAAGGTGATGGAGGCATTTTCCCTCCCCAAGGAAACCGAGCCGCAGATTGCTCTCCGGCGCGCGGCGATCAACGAGGCCACAAAAGAGGCCGCCCTGGTTCCCCTCGAAGTGATGAAACACTGCATCGATGCCATTGCTCTTGCTCAGGAAGTGGCAGCCAACGGAAATCCGAATTCGATCAGCGATGCCGGGGTCAGCGCCCTGATGCTTCATGCCGCATCCGAAGGGGCAGCGCTGAACGTGAAGTTGAACCTCAGCAGCTTGGCCGATGTGGAATTCGTCGGCTGGAAGACGGAGGAGGTGGACTCACTGCTGAAGACCAGCCGGATGATGCTCGAAGAGGCGATGGAGATCGTGACGGAGAGAATAAAGAAGGTGTGAGGGAAAATCAATTCAAAAGTAAAAAGTTAAAAGGCAAAAGGGGTGGAAAGACACGAGCCCTGGAGAAGTGAGCGTCACGAGATCGATCTCACGTCAAGCCTGATCACCGTGGTTGGACACCTCTAAGCTTGCTCTTCCCTGGTTCCCTTGTTTCTCAAACTACTTGAGCAAAACCGCCTTCCGTGATTCGACGGTGTTACCCAGGTTCAACCGGTAGATATACACTCCGCTTGGAGTTCTTTCTGGATTCCACGGGTTGGGATAGTCTTGGCCCGGGGCAAAGTCTTTCAGAATCTCCCCCACTTCTCTATTGATTCGCTTCCCACTTCGACTGATGTCGCCCCTTGATTCAAAAGCTATCCCTGACGTTGTCGAATCTTCCGTTGTTCAAGCCAATCAAATATCACGGGAAGCACAACCAATGTCAACAATGTGGAAGTGATTAATCCGCCGATGACAACAGTTGCAAGCGGTCGCTGCACTTCCGCTCCTGCCGAG
>Ga0247727_10014128_pt1 | contig 13326 bp, 17 predicted proteins | sample WisWelCaveWW1625_FD_202498 | JGI IMG/M metagenome (GOLD analysis project Ga0247727, IMG submission 202498) | Biofilm microbial communities from Wishing Well Cave, Virginia, United States - WW16-25 | ecosystem: Environmental > Aquatic > Deep subsurface > Groundwater > Cave microbial mat | place... | reverse complement strand
TTCCTCCTGCAGGGGACGTGGCAGAAGGGGACGAAGACCAACATCCCCGACGACCTCAAGGCGAAGTACTCCACCGTCGATCCGAAGGCGCGGTTCGTCCTCAAGATCGATCGCCTCGAAGACCAGACCGCGTGAACAACAAATCCTTCTGCCGCCACTGCCTCGCTCCGGTGGACGTGAAGTTCAAGGACGGGGAGCTGCGGCTCTACGACGCCAGCGGAAAGGAACACCGGTGCCCGGAGGGCGCCAAAGAACGGGGGGAGGCACCAGTATGAATCCTGCACTCGATCACATCGTCGTCGACGTCGAGATTCAACGGAGCGTCGAGAGCCTGCCGAACGGCTGGAAGGACACCGACAAGATGGGCGTCGCGGTCGCCGTCGTGTACGAGTTCCTGACGGACCGCTATCACGTCTACCTCGAGGCGGACGTCGCCGAGCTGCGCGAGCGGCTCCTCCGGGCGGACCGGATCTCCGGCTTCAACATCTGGGGCTTCGACTTCCCCGTGATCTTCGGCCTCGAGGTCGCCGACTTCCGCGCCGCGCTCCAGCCGAAGACCAACGACATCCTCCAGCGCATCTGGAAGGCGCCTCACTACGGCGCGGTGCGCTCGCTCGGCTGGAAGCTCGGCCAGGTGTGCAAAGGGACGCTCGGCTGCGACAAGAGCGCCGACGGGATCGAGGCACCGAAGTGGTAGCAAGAGCAACCTCGCGCTCCCAGCCGAAGCCGCGAGCGACGTCATCGCGATCCTCGGCCGCCGCGGCCGCGGCAAGACGACGACGGCCACGGTGATCGTGGAGGAGCTAGGCCGCTCTCCGAGGCTTGCGCCGATTGTTGGCCTGCTGAGTCGGGGTCGCCCAGCGGCAGTTGTCAGGAGTGTACGGGCCGTCGTTGTCCTTCCGGTCGATGGAATGAGACGCGCTCGGGCGGCGCCCCATGTCTTCGAAGAACGCCTCGAAGCTCCCGAGCCACCGATCGCACACGACGATTCCGCGCCCTCCGTAGGACGCGAAATAGCGGTCGTTCGGGTTGTAGCACCGCTTCTTCATCAGGCTCCAAATGTTCCACTCGGACGTGCGCGACTTGCCATGCGTGCGGTTCACCTCAGACACACGCTCAAGCCGCAGACACCCGCACGCCTGAATCTTCTTCCCAAGATGATCCTGTCGAACGGTTGTCCTGTTGCCGCAATCGCAGAGGCAGGTCCATACCCTGTGTCTCGGGTTCGGCCGCTCCGCTTCGTCCAGAACTACGAGCCTTCCGAATCTGCGCCCTCGGAGATCTTCGTTTCGTTGGAATCGCCACATGCGTGAATTGTACTCCGGAACAGATGCATTGTGGGGTGTTTCGTGAAGACAATTCACGTAGCGCCAGGCTTCACGTTGCCGCTTTCGGCAGCGGAAGATGTGATTGCAATTCTTGGCCGTCGAGGACGAGGAAAGACGACCACAGCCACGGTGTTCGTTGAGGAATTGCACGCCGCCGGCGCCCGCTTCTGTGTCTGCGACCCGACGGACGCGTGGTACGGCTTGAAGAGCAGCCGCGACGGGAAGAGCCCTGGCATCCCGTGCGTCGTCATGGGCGGGGAGCACGGCGACGTGCCGCTCGCCTCTGAGTCCGGAGAGATCATCGCGGACTTCGCGGCCGACCCGACCTCACCCTCATGCGTCCTCGAGCTGAAGCAGTTCACGCAGGGCGAGATCGTCCGATTCATGACGGCGTTCCTCGCGCGGCTCTACCACAAGAACACGCACCCGCTGCACCTGGTCCTCGACGAAGCCGATCAGTTCGCGCCGCAGCGGCCGATGCCTGGAGAGCAGGCGATGCTCGGCGCCGCCCAGCGCGTCACGAAGATGGGCCGGAACAAGGGCCTCCACCCGATCCTGATCACGCAGCGGCCGGCGACGCTTTCGAAGAACGTTCTCACGCAGGCCGGGATGCTGATCTCGCACGCCATCACCGGACCCCAGGACCGGAAGGCGATCGACGATTGGATCCGCGCGAACGCGGAGGAAGGGGAGCGCGAGACGTTCCTCGCCGAGCTGTCGGGCATGCCGAAGGGAACGGCCTACTTCTGGAGCCCCGACATCCCGATCTTCCGCAAGGTCGCCGTGCGCGATCGCAAGACGTTCGACTCGTCGGCTACGCCCGGGCAGACGAAGCGTGTCGAACCGAAGGCCCTGGCCGACGTCGACCTGGACGGCCTCAAGAAGCGGATCGCCGCCACGATCGAGAAGGCGAAGGCCGACGACCCGCGGGAGCTGAGGAAGCAGATCGCCGAACTGCAGCGCGAGCTCGCCGCGGCGAAGAAACGACCGGAGCTGATCACGCAGCACGTCGAGGTTCCCGTCTTATCGAATGACGATAGGGCGGTAATCGAGAGGCTCCATCGCGAGGCCACGACGCTCACAGCCTCGGCGGACAGGATGTGGGAGGAAGTCGGTCTACTTGTGCGAAGGGCCGAACAGTACCTGGAGAACGGTGGGGCGCTGGTCAAGGTCCGATCGGCCCAACGCAGGTCTAATCCGCCCAAGCCCGTGCCGGTGCCTGTTTCTTCGCCTCAAATGAGGTCGAAAAACCAGAAGTCGAACGGCTCCCTGCCCCTGGGCGAGCGCCGCGTGCTCACCGCGATCGCGCAGCACCGGGACGGCGTCACCCGGGAGCAGCTCACGGTCCTCACGGGCTACAAGCGCAGCTCGCGGGACACGTACCTGCAACGACTCAAGGAGCGCGGCCTGATCCTGATCGACGGCGCCGAGATCATCGCGTCCGACCGCGGCGTCCAGGCGCTCGGCTCCGACTTCGAACCGCTCCCGACCGGAGACGCCCTCCGCGCGCATTGGATGGAGAAGCTGCCGGAAGGGGAGCGGCGCATTTTGTCAGTTCTGGTCGAGAGCTACCCAGGCTCAGTCTCGCGAGATGACCTATCCGAGGCCACCGGCTACAAGCGATCGAGCCGCGACACCTACCTGCAACGTCTGAGCGCGCGCCGGCTCGTCCATTCTGGATTCGAGGGCGTGATCGCCAGCGAGGAGCTGTTCTCATGAAAGCCCGCATCCTGTCCGCCAAGACCCCGCTCGGCCTCGTCGTCGAGATCGACAAGCTGACCGACGAGGACATCGCCGTCCGCCACGTCGGCTACTCGATCGACCCGAAGGGCCAGCACCACGCCCTGGTCCTGTTCACGCCCGGCGCCGATCGCCGCGAGGACGTCGGGCCGGCGGCGTCCAGGTTCATCGCAGACGCACTCGATCCGGGGACGCCCGGTCAAAAGGAGGTTGGATGAGCGACAGAGCGACGATCAACGCGTTGCGTGTGGCCGAGGGCGAGATCGTGAATCTTCGGCGCGACAACGAGATCCTCAACGCCCAGGTGCACGTCGTCAACTGTTTCTCGGCGGCGCTGTTCGGCCCGAGGTCGGGCGGCGCTCAGGCGGAAGACGCCTTGTGGCACGTTCGGAACGAGATTCGCCGACTGAGCGAGGCGACCGTGCCGCCTGAGATCGTCGCCGGACAATGACCGCCGAGCACGCCCCGTACTGCGTCGCCCTTCGAGGCGGCCCCTGTACCTGCCTGACGTACCAGCAACGCGCCAGTGAGGCGCACGAGGGAGGTTCGATGACGAGGAAGAAGAAAGGGGATACCCCCACCGAACAGGAGCCGCTCCGCGAGGACCCCGAGTCCCAACCCTTCAAGGGCGGACGGCGATCGCAGCACGCGATCCCCGGCGTGCGTGAGCACGTCCAGCAATTCCCGGACATCGACGACGCGATGAAGCAGCTCGCGGACGACGACGATGCGATGAACGACGCGAAGGCCGCGTTCGAAAAGCAGCGCGACATCGTCCAGGGCCTGCTCCAGAAGCACAAGGTGCCCGGGCTCGCCTACTCCGCCCACGGCGTCATGGTGGGCGAGCGGCACCCCGAGACGAAGCTCTTCGTCAAGCGCCTGAAGTCGCCGGCCAAGAGCAAGAAGTCCGACGCCGCCTGATTCGTGCCGCGCCTCTCTCGTACGCCCGGTGCGAGAGGCGGGAGGCGCAGGGCCGGGCCGGCTGGGGGTGATTCGAAGCTCACCCCGTTTGCGACCAGCACGCTCCATCCGAGTCCGCCGGGTGGGGCACCTCCTCCGATCTTGACCGAGGACCGAAGACGTGAGACTCTCTCCCCCGGGTCGGTCGTCGAGAGACGAAGCTGCAACCGCGCACGGCGCATTCGAAAGCGCCGCCGACAGGACAAATCCCATGAGGACAATTTGGCTGTGGCTCGCCGTGGGGATCCCCCGTGGCTAGAGTCAACGTCGACGATCGGGCGCACGGCGACCCACGATTCCGAGTGCTCGGGCGCTTCCTTGGATGCCCCGAACCCTACTCCGCCGACTTCGCTCTCGGCCGCATGACACGCCTCTGGCGGGAGTGCATCGAGCGCGGTTCGTACGAGCTGGCTGAGTGGCTCGTCAACGCAATTCTGGAAACCCCCAAAGGCGTGGAGGGGGTTTTGGAAAGTGACCTCGGCGAAACCGGGTCAGAGGGTTATATAAGGATAAGGGGCACCCGTGGGAGGGTCGAGTACCTTGAAAGAAAGCGCGAGGCGGGAAGAAAATTCGGCCACCTTGGCGCTGAGCACGGATCGAAGGGTGGGCGGCCTAAGAAAACCCCATTAGTGGGTTCTGAAAAACCCGGTATGGGGGTTACGAAAAACCCCCCTCCTGCTCCTGCTCCTGCTCCTGCTCCTGCTCCTGCTCCTGCTCCTAAGACTCCATCTCCCAAGTCCGAGATCGATCCAACCTCGGTCACCGCGCCGAAAACGCGCGGCGACCAGTCTGGTGGCCTCGAACCGGGAGCACCGGAACGCCGGAAGGCAGCCCTGCGGGAATGGCTCGAACTGTTCCCGCTGTTCTGGCCCCACTACCCCCGGAAGGTCGCGAAGCAATCGGCGCTGAAAGCCTGGCGCTCGATCGCGCCGACAGACCCCCACGACGTCGAGCCCAAAGCCCGAGGCGTCGGCGTGATTCTGAGCGAGCGGAAACGACGGGACTGGACCGGACGCGATCCCGACAAAATCCCGCACGCCTCGACGTTCCTGCGAGCCGAGGAGTTCCCACTACTCCCGGACGGAGGGGAATCGCATGTCCAAGCGTAAGGACCCGTTCGCCGTGGCCGGTGTCGACGTCGAGCCGGAGACCAGGAAGGACCGCATCAAGCGCCACGGCCTCGACCCACACGACACGCGCTACACCGGCCAGAACTACGGCCAGCCGATCGGGATGCCGAAGCCGCTGAACCCTAAGTTCATCGCGGCGCAACGGCGGATCGAGGGGATCATCCACGACGTGCGGCTGCAACACCCCGAGCTGGACTTCCGCGAGGCGTGGCGATTCGCGGCCGAGAAGCTCGGGATCGATCTCGACGCGATTCCGGTGTGGGCATGAGCACTCTCGCCTTCACGGTCCCGGGCCCACCGCGCGGGAAGGGCCGACCACGATTCGCCCGGATGGGGAACTTCGTCCGCTCGTACACCGACGCTGCCACGGCCAGCTACGAGAACCTGATCGCGCTGGCCGCATCGGAGGCGCACCGAGGTTCACCACGGCTCGACGGACCGCTTCGAGTGTGGCTCCTGTTCGTGCTGCCGCGCCCGAAGTCAGCACCGAAGCGCGTCACGATGCCGGCGACGAAACCGGATCTCGACAACATGGCCAAGGCGGTGTTCGACGGCTGCAATCAAGCGGGCGTCTGGGCCGACGACTCCCGCGTCGTCGAGGTCTTCGCGCGGAAGGAGTACGGCGAGCCACGGTGCGAGGTCCGGATCGAGACGGTCGACGTGGTGAAGTTGGAGCGACCGGCCGGGTGGGGGGAGCGCGGCCTCTTCCCGGAAACACCCATGGAAGCGCAGACGTTGGCATGACCACACGCCACCGCCTCCAGCTTGTGTTTCTTTTCGCCCGCAAGGTCTGGCACTGGGCTGTGGGGCTTTACCGGATGGCCCGCTTCACCTGGCGCAAGCGCAACGTCGCGTCGTCGTTCGAGCTGACCGCGATCGTGAAGGGCCAGGAGTTCCAGAGCTACGTGAACGCGATCCGCGGCTTCCACGCGAAGGCGATGGTGCAGCTGCAAAAGCGCGAGGGAGCCGATTCATGAAATGCCACGTCTGCGGCGTCGGTCGTCCCGAGCGTCCCGCCTCGCCTCATCCCACGTGCCACGCGTGCCGATGCGCGATCGGCAGGCGGCGCGAGAAGCACGACGCCGATCCTGTGGCTGGCGCCGCGGGTGAACAGGCCGCGCGGGCGTGGCTGCATGACGCGATCGTGAACCTGCGGCAGTGGAGAATTGCGCGCGGCGGATGGTCCGACGTGAGCCCCTATCTTCCGCTTCCTGAGCATCGCGGAGCCGCGAAAGTCACTACCCCCTAAACGAGCACACCCCTTCCGCGCGCGCCCGAAGTGTGTGATATGGCGCGCCGTGAGCACCCCGCTCGTTCGCCGCGGCCCCCGTCTCAGCGCGAAGTCGTCCGGCTCGGCCCTCGCGCGCGCTCGCGTGGCCGCCGGTCTCACGCAGGTCGAGCTCGCCGATGCCGCCGGCGTCACGCAGTTCACGGTCAGTAACCTCGAGCATGGCGGGAAGCCCCTGTTCGAAACGGCGGACCGCATCGCGCGCGTGCTCGGCCGAACGGTGCGCGAGTTCTGGCCGCTGCTCGTCGACGCGATCGACGCCGGGCGCCTCCTCGACACGGCGATCCCGCTCGTCCAGGCCCGCCGGGCCCGCGGCTCGAGCCGGCATCACGGCCTGCGCATCGCGTATTCGGATCCCGACGGCGGGGTCCGCGTGCGCCACCACCACCGTCCCCCGATCTGTTGCGGCTGCATGTTCTGTCGCGTCGTCGACCTGAACTACCCGGAAACGTATCGCGTGATCGGCGAGCCCACGCTCATCGCGGCTGGCGGAGTGAATGCCTGATGCGCCGCGCTGCGGAGCCAACAAGTCGCGCGGTCGCGGTGAGTGCCGCGGCTGGTGCCTCAAGCGTCCCGATGGGACCTACACCCAGCGGTGCAAGTTCCACGGCGGCACGAAGCAGCTGCTCGAGCCCGGGGATCCGCGCCGCGGCGGCCGCCCCCCGACGACGTTCCGCTACTCGACGTTCATGCGGACCGACGAGGACCGCGAGCTCTACGAGTCGGCCCGCGGCGCGCTCGGCTCGCTCGACGAGGAGCTCAACCTCGCTCGCACCAACCTCGAGCGCTTCAGGCGAAGCCGCGACGAGCAGGCGAAGGGCGGGATCCCGCTCTCGGTCTCCGATGGCGGCAAGAGCGTGTCGGTTCGGCCGTACGCACAGATCGAGGCCGAGTACCTCGACCTCATCCGCCGCCTCGAGGAAGGCAGGAAGAAGCTGCTCTCCTCGGGCGTTCCGGACAACGACGACTCGGAGACGTACCGCGAATGGATAGCCACCGCGCGCAAGCCGTCGGACGATTCGTCGTCGGGCTCCTCCTCGGCGCCAGCCTCGGAGCCGTGACGATGCCGCTCGCGCGAGAGGACCGGCTCGCCGCGGTCCGGGATCCCGAGTACCACCGGCACCTGATGTTCGGCGCCGGCGATCGCGCGCGCGAGCTCGCCCTCGGCCGTGAGCTCGGGGCCCATGAACGACAAGCCCGGCTGCCCGGCCCGCAGCTCGAGATCGTCCGACGCGTCGAGCGTGCGATCGCGGAGCGGAACGGCGACGTCATCAGCGTCCTGATGGCCCGGCAGTCCGGGAAGAACGAGTGCGAAGGCCTCCTCGAGGCGCGCGCGCTGTCGATCTGGCGGGGCATCCCCGGAAGCAACTGGATCCGCACGGCGCCGACGCTGAAGCCTCAGCTCGTCAACTCGAAGCTCCGGCTCGAAAAGCACCTGATGCATGACCCTCTGACGCGCGGCCGATGGGCCAAGCGCGAGGGCTACATCTACGAGTCCGGCGATGCGCAGATCCAGTTCCTCTCCGCGGGACCGAACGCGAACGTCGTCGGGGCCACGGCCTCGATCGCGCTGTCCGTCGACGAGGCCCACAAGATCGACAAGGGGAAGTTCGACGAGGACCTCGCGCCGTTCACCGCCTCGACCAACGCGCCAACGATCCTCTGGGGCGTCGCGGCGGACAAGCTGGACATGCTGCACGAGTACCGGGAGAAGGCGGCCGGCACGGACCGCGTGCTCTGCTACCCCGCCGAGATCTGGTGCGAGCTGTCGCCGGCGTACCGGGGCCACTACGAAGAGCGCGTCCGGCACCTGGGCGGCCACGATCACCCGATCATCCTCACGCAGTACCGGCTGATCCCGGTCGAATCGCAAGGCGCCTTCCTGAACGACATCCGCCGCGCGGCGCTGTTCGCCGGCGACCACCCCCGCCTCGAGGCCCCGCGCGCGGGGATGGCCTACGGGATCGTCATCGACATCGGCGGCGAGTCCGAGCAGGAGCTCGACGACGCGGAGCTGCGCCAGGTCGAGCCCGAGCGCGACTACACCATGGCGTGGATCCTCGAGTGGGATCCGCGGCAGGCCTTCGGCGTCGACGGCAAGCGCGACGTCCGCATCGTCAACGGCATCTGGTGGGTCGGGCGCGCGCACATGGACGTCCTCCCAGAGCTCGTGACTCTGTGCAAGACCTGGGGCGTGCGGGGCGGCGTCTCGGACGGCCGCGGTGTCGGCGAAGCCGTCTCGATGGCGCTCGAGAAGAAGATCCCCGCGGTCAAGTCCTACAAGGCCTCGACGGAGGACGTCTCCCAGGACTGCTACGCGACGCTCGCCTGGATCGATTGCGGACGGCTCAAGTTCTGGAAGGGGAATCCGGCCGCCGACGAGCAGCTCCGCGAGATGCAGGGGCAGGCACGGCACACGCGCTACCAGATCCGCGGGCATCAGCAGATGCGCCTCGCCAAGCCCGTCGGCGCCGGCGCGCGCGGCCTGCACATCGACGGCGTGAAGGCGCTGACCTACCTGCACCGCGCCATGGAGCCGTCGGGGGTCGATTCGTTCCTGACGTTCCTCGATCGACAGCTCGAGAAGCAGAAGGCCGAGAACGAGAAGGGGAAGGCCTGATGCCCGCCGGCGCCGTCTCCATGCGCACGTCTCTCGCCGACGTCGTGGCGTCCCTTGCGAGCCTGATCCGCGGCGAGAGCGCGCCGAGCGACCGTGTGCTCCCGGGAGCCTCCGCGCCGATCCCGCAGGTCGCACCGGAAGGAACTCTTCCGCGCGGTGCCGTCATTCCGTTCGGCTACAACACGAGCCTCAAGGGTCGGACCGGTACCGGGAAACAGCTGTCCAGCTTCGATCAGCTCCGCGCCCTGGCGAACTACGACATGGTGGCCGCGGTCAAGTACGACATCAAGAACGCGATCGTCGGGAACAAATGGGAAATCCGCGTTCGCGAGGAATTCAAGGGCCAGGAGATCAAGCTCGGCAAGCGCGTCGACGAGATCCGTCGCTTCGTTCAGCGCCCCGATCCTCTCGCGGGCCGCCTATGGCCACAGGTCTGCGGTCAGATGGTCGAGGAAATCCTCGTCACCGATGCGCTGACAATCCTCCCTCGCATGAACCTCGGCGGGGAGTTGATCGCCCTCGAAATGCTCGACGGTGCGACGATCATCCCGCTCGTCGACGACCGCGGCCGTCCGCCTCTCCCGCCGCAGAAGGCCTACAGCCAGGTCGTCTATGGAGCGATCGAAACCTCGATGTCGAGACGCATCGAGGGGCTGCGCGATTACACCTCGACCGATCTGCTCTATCTTCCGCGCAACCCACGCGTCGACGTTCCCTATGGCTGGTCTCCCGTCGAGGGCCTGATCTTCGCAATCAATCTCGCTATCCGTCAGGACCTGTACGACCTCTCCTACTTCACCGATGGCAACGTTCCCGACGGTGGATTCTGGGCACTGAGCGAAACCGTCACGCCTGAGCAGCTCGAGTCGATGCAGGAGAAGCTCGACGCGCTGTCTGTCGGCCGGGACGACGTGCGCGCCGGCTACATGCGCCTCATGTACGACGGGACCTACGTGAGCACCAAGGGTCGGCAGTGGCTCTACGAAAACAAGGAATGGCTCGCTCGACAGATCGCTTGGAACTTCGGCGTCTCGCCGGCGCCGGTGGCGAAGCAGATGAATCGCTCGACATCGGAGCAGCTCGCGGAGTCGGCAAAGGAGCGTGGCGTTCGTCCGATCGCTGACTTCATCGCCGCTGCGCTGAACCTCGCTCTCCGTGAATTCGGTGGCGTCGAGGAAGTCGAGTTCGCATGGTCGGATGAGGCCACCGAGGATCCCTCCGTCGTCTATCAACGGAACGTCGCGTATGTGAACGCCGGCATCCTGACGCGCAACGAAGTGCGGCAATCGTCCGCGCTCGATCAGTTCGATTTCGACACGCCACCCATGGTTGGAGCACCAGCCGCACCGCAGCTGCTCGAGAAGCTCATCGAAGATCTCAAGAATCCGCCGAAGCCGCCGGGTCAAGGCTTAAGCGTGCCTGTCCCTGGCGGTGCGCCGTCCAGTGACGTAGCACCCGGCAGCCCGGCGGACGATTCACAACCGCCCTCCGACGACGATCCCACCGCGCAGGAGAAGGCCTGGCACGTGGCGTTCACGAAGTACCGCGCTGCGGTCGTCACCGATCTCCGCAAGTGGCGCGATGTCGCGACGAAGCGTGCCAAGGAAGGCCGCGTCCAGAAACTCACATTCAAGTCGCGCGTGCTCCCGCCCTATTGGCGGAAAGATGTCGCGGCCGGGGTGTCGTCGTGCACGAAGCAATTCAGTGATCGCGCCTCCGTCGAGGCCGTATTCAAATCGGCCCTGCGAGTCTTCAAGGGCGAGCTGAAGCCGACGAAGGCCCGATCCAAGGTCGAGAACGCGATCATCGCCCTCGTCGACGGCTGGCTCCGCGAACTCGAGCCGAAGGCGATCGCCTGGGCGATGGAGCAGCTCCCAGACAACGCCGCTGAAAAACTGTGGAAGGCGAACGGTCCCGACTTCTCCGCCGGCGACCTCGCGGGCGATCTCGCCGCACAGCTCGAGGCGGGCGGGGGCGTCGGCGCCTCGGAGGCCTCGCTGGCGATCGGCGTCAACCTCGAGCGCGTCCCGCCGGAAGTGCAGACGTATGCACGTCGCCGCGCCGGCGAGCTCGTCGGCAAGCAATACCTCGGCGGCGAGTGGGTCGACTCGACGACCGGCTCCGCCATCTCCGACACGTTGCGCGCCCAGGTCCAGGACGCCGTGTCACTCGCGATCGAGGAATCCTGGACGCCGGCGGAGCTCTCGACGACGCTCAAGGGCTACTTCGAGATCTCGCGCGCGCAGACGATCGCGCGCACCGAGACCGCGGTCGCCTACGGCAACGGCGCCGCCGAGCTCTACAAGACGGAGAGCATCGAGCAGCTCAACGTGAAGGACGGCCCGGGCTGCCTGCCGTTCGGTCACGACGACAACGCGCCGGCGCCCGCCGACGAGAAGGGGATCGTCCAGGCCGAGGCGCAGGCCGAAGGCCAGGTCTGGACGGTGGGCCAGTACCAGAGCGCGATCATCGGGCACCCGAACTGTTGCCCCGGATCAGAGCTTGTGACGGCACCGAATGTGCGCGCGGCCTTCTCGCGACGGTACGAGGGGGAAGTGGTCGTCCTTCGCACAGCCGCGGACGATCTCCTCACCTGCACCCCAAATCACCCGGTACTCACGACGCGAGGCTGGCTTGCGGCGGGCTCGCTTCACGAAGGCGACGATGTAATCCGCTGCGGCGACGCGCAAGGGATGGCGGCTCTGGTCGATCCACACCACGAGCACGTGCCAGCCCGCATCGATGAGGTGGCGAGTGCGCTCTTGGAATCGAGCGCGGTGCCGGCCCGACTTGTGCCAGCCGCCGCCGAAAACTTCCACGGCGACGGATCCGGCGGCGATGTCCACGTTATAGACGCCGACGGCCTTGCAGGGAATGAACGTCACACCCCTCTTGGCGAGCAAGTCTCCAAGCTCGATCTCGACGGCGGAGCGGTTGGCCTGAGTGCGTTCGACGCCAGCCGCGCGCCGACTGCGATCCTTGACCGTCCGCTTCATGCCACGGACAGCATCGTGAGCGGCGGAGGCTCTCCGGCTCCGCTCTTCTGGGCCGATGCGGACCTGATGGAGGCGGAGGCTCTCCGCCTGAGTGCGCATCGCGAGCCCATGACGGCGGAAGAGATTCCGGATGCTAGCGCCGTGACTGTCGATGCTCTTGGCGATCGCGTCGGTCGACTCGCCAGCCTGATAGCGCCGGTACAGATCGTTGCAGTCGAGCGTCATGCGTTCTCCGGTGAGGTGTTCAACCTCGAAACCGTCCAGGGCTGGTACGTGGCGAGTGGAATCATAACGCATAACTGCGTGCGCGTCGCCACGCCCTACTTCGCAGGGTGAGGAGAGGCTTATGGGGCTGAAGGGCTACGAGGTCACTCCGGGCGACTCGTCGAGCGGCCCAATCATCAACGCATCCGGAGCTACGGAGGCTGCGGCCTTCACGGCGATCGCGCCCGACTCCGACGGATTCGTATGCGCTCGCCAGCTAGCGGCGGCTCGATGCCAAGCTGGGGGAATCGCCATCCGCATCGGCGCTCAAGGCGTGCCCGGGACAGGCAGCACGATCATCGGGACCTTGACCGTCATGAACCTCAGCGACGGTGTGCCGCTGCCTGAGTCCCTGACAGTCTGCGATTTCAGAGACGGCCATCTCTTCAATCCTGCAGCGGGTGCGGTGCTTCGGCTCGCGCGGCCCTCACTCGGCGCGACCGCTTACGAAGGCCAGGAGGTCGGACTCGTCTGGAACGAGACCGGTGATCTCGCCGAACTCGACGGTGCGCGTCCCACTCTCCATATGCTCGGCTGGCCGCTTGTGGCTTGCGAGCCTACGAGCTTCTGATGGCAGCCAAGCGCACAACGCTCTCGGTTCTCGCGCCCTTCACGGGTGCCGGCAACAGCATCGACGTCGACATCCAGACCGGGACGATGATGCACGTCGAGGTCGACATCACGGCGGGGTCGGGTACGCCGACCTTCTCACTCTGGATGGAAGGCTCCGTCGACGGCAGCGCGACCTGGTTCCGGCTCGTCGCCGATCTCCTGAACACCGACATCAACGGCACGATCGCCGACGTCGCCACGCCCCGTTCGAACATCGTGAATGCCTCGACAGCGACGACCGTCGACCGCTACTCGGCGGTTTACAAGCACCTTCCCTGCGACAAGGTGCGGGCGCGCTGGACGATGACCGGTGGCACACCGTCCCGAACCTTCGCCGTCTACATCGGCGTGAAGTAGGAGGGGCCGATGCCACGAGTCGCAATCCCCG
>Ga0247727_10014127_pt1 | contig 13327 bp, 11 predicted proteins | sample WisWelCaveWW1625_FD_202498 | JGI IMG/M metagenome (GOLD analysis project Ga0247727, IMG submission 202498) | Biofilm microbial communities from Wishing Well Cave, Virginia, United States - WW16-25 | ecosystem: Environmental > Aquatic > Deep subsurface > Groundwater > Cave microbial mat | place... | reverse complement strand
TGAGAACCACGACCGGGATCCGGCGAAGCTGGGGATTGGCCTTGATTTCCTTTAAGGCCTCGCGGCCGTCTTTCTTGGGCATATTGAGATCAAGTAGGATCACCATCGCGCGGGGAAACTCCCCCACGTTGCCGTACCGCCCCCTCGAGAGCAGATAATCCATCAATTCTTCCCCGTCTTTCACGCGCCGCATATCAAAATGAAGGCCGGCCTCCTCAAAAGCCTCCTTCACCAGGAGATAATCGTCGTCGTCATCCTCCGCGTAAAGAATCACCCCCTGTTTAGGCAACGGCTCTTCCATCAGGAACCCTCCGGTTTATTTGCCAGCGGCAGTGTAATAAAAAAGGTACTTCCTTTCCCGGGGGTGCTCTTCACCACGATCTGGCCGCCGTGCCGCTGAACAATCCGGTGACAGATCGTGAGGCCCATTCCCATCCCCTCAAACTCCTCCAGGTGGTGAAGCCGCTGGAAAGGCATGAAAATCCGCTCCACATGCTTTTCATCAAAACCGATGCCGTTGTCCTCCACGCTCATTTCCACAAAACCGTTTTTAAGATCGCGGCCTTTGATGCGGACGTAGGGTGACTGGCCCTTTTTGCAAAATTTGATGGCGTTGGTGACAAGATTCTGAAAAAGCTGCCTCAGCTGGATGGAATCTCCCGACACCGTGGGAAGTTTCTCGACCTCGACGCTCGCTTTTGATTTCATGATGCTCACTTCCAGGTCCACCAGCACCTCGTGGACCAAAATATCGAGATTCACCGCCTGAAACGGCTCCTCTTTCGCGCCCACGGACGCGTACTGCAGAAGGCCGTCCACCAGCTGTCTCATACGGAGCGCCGCGTGCTGCATCCGGTGCAAATAGTCACGGCCGGTGTCGTCCAGCGTTTCCGCGCACCGGGTTTTTAACCGGTCGCCGAAAGTAATAATTTTTCTTAAAGGCTCCTGCAAGTCATGGGAAGCGACATAGGCAAACTGCTCCAGTTCCTTGTTGGAGCGCGCCAGCTCTTCCGTCTGGCGCCGGAGTGCGGCCTCGGCCCGGTCCTTGTCTTCCATGGTCTTTTTTTTCTCAAGGGCACTGCGCACCGCGGGACCGACGCGGACCAGATTTTCTTTAATCACGTAATCCGCGGCGCCGGACTTGATACATTCGACCGCGGTGTCTTCGCTGAGCGATCCGGTTATGATAATGAAAGGGACGGTAGGGGCAAACTCTTTAGTCAGCACGAGGGCGGTCATTCCGTCAAAATGCGGCAGGGAATAATCCGAAAGGATCAAATCGGGCGCGAATTCCTTAAGTCCTTTCAAAAAATCCTCTCTTGTTTCCACGCGCTTGGCGGTATAAGAGATCTCGGCTTTGCGAAGCTCCCGCTCAATGAGCTCCGCGTCCGTCGCGACGTCCTCTAACATTAATATATGAAGGGGTCTATCCATAAAGCTTTCATTGTAAACTGTCATTGCGAGGAGCGCAAGCGGCGAAGCAATGACACTTTATTTACGGCAACGGCTTGTTCAAAAGCAACCAATAAAGCCCGAGTTCCGAAACCGCCTGGACAAAATTCTCGAAATCCACGGGTTTTACAATATAACTGTTCACGCCGAGCTTGTAGCTTTCCACCACGTCTTTCTCTTCCTGGGACGAAGTCAGCACCACGATCGGGATGACTTTGGTGCGCTCATCCGACTTCAGCTGGTGCAAGACCTCAAGCCCGTCCACCTTGGGAAGCTTAAGATCCAGAAAGATCACTTTGGGATGATCCGCCATTATCCGGTAGCCATAAGCGCCCCGCGCAAAGATAAAGTCAAGCGCCTCGGCGCCGTCTTTCACATGAAAGACCTTGTTGGCGAGGTTATGTTTCTTCAAGGCCCGCAGCGTCAACTCCGCGTCGTTTAAGTTGTCCTCCACCAAAAGAATTTCCACCTGGTTTGTGTCGCTCATATTTTGCCGCCCTCCAATGTCAACGGGAGCGCGAAATAAAATGCTGCCCCCTCGCCCATTTTGCCCTCCGCCCACACCCGCCCTCCATGGCGGTGGACAATGCGCTGCACGATGGCAAGCCCCACCCCTGTCCCCTCAAATTCCTCCACGCTGTGCAGGCGCTGAAAAACACCGAAAAGTTTTCCCGCGTATTTCATGTCAAACCCCACTCCGTTGTCCTTCACAAAGTAAACGGCGTCGCTCCCCTGGACCGCACTGCCTACTTCGATGCGCGCCTCCTCTTTTTTGGAGGTAAATTTAATGGCGTTGGACAAAAGGTTCACGACCACCTGGCGCATCATCGCCATGTCCCCGCGCGCCGGATAAAGCGGCTGGATGTCCAGATGAATGGACCGCCCCGGAAAGATGAGCTTGAGCTCCCTGAACACATCGTGCGCCAGCTCGCCCATGTCAATATTGGTCATCTGAATTTCTTTCCGCCCCAGGCGCGAAAACGCCAGAAGGTCATCGATGAGCTGGCCCATATTCTTGGCGTTGGTCCGTATGAGATCCAGATACCGGTGCCCCTCGGCGTCCAGCCTGCCCGCGTAATCTTCCAGAAGGGCGTTGGCGAAGCCGTTGATCGCCCGCAGCGGCGCCCGGAGGTCGTGCGACACCGAATAGCTGAACGCCTCAAGCTCCTTATTGATATTGATGAGCTCCTGGTTCCGGCGGTTTAAATCGTCGTTCAGTTGTCTGATCTTCTCCTCGGCGAGCTTTTGCCCCGTAAAATCCCTGATAATGGCCACGATGAATTTTTCATTCTTGGCGTCCTCATACAAGGTCCTCCTCGTGCGGATAATATGCGTGACCCCATGCGCGTCCGTGAATTTTTCCTCGTTTAAATCCTCTTTGCCCGACTCAAAAACAGACTCATCTTTTTCAGCAAAAACATCCGCTTCTTCTTTCGAAAAAAAATCGTGCTCGGTTTTTCCTATCATCTCTTCGCGCTTGTGCCCCAAAAAAAAGCAGTAAGCGTCGTTCACGAGCACCCACCGGTGCTTCCGGTCTTTCACAAATATGGGATCGGCCGCCGAGTTGATGATCTTGTCCAGATAATTTCTTGATTCTTCGAGCACCTTTTCGGCGCGCTTGCGCTCGGTCACATCGCGGAAAATGACCTGTACCGCCACCGTCTTTCCGTCCCGCTTGATGGGGCGGGGGTTGGCTTCCATGGTAAGATGCCCGCCGTTTCTCTTTATGATTTCTACCTCGAAGGGAGACCGTTCCTTGCCGACGACCGAGAAAGCAAACTCCTGAAGCGCTTTCGGAAGCGAGGACGGCGTCAGCGCCCCGGCACCCGCAAAATACCTTCCGACAAGCTCTCTCGCCGGATATCCCGAAACCCTCTCGGCGGCGGGGTTGATCGACCGCACATGCCCCAGCCGGTCAAGAATGATAATGGGGTCCGGCGCTCCCTCGATGAGGTCGGCATAGCGAAGCTCGCTCTCCCGGAATTTCGCGGTCATGCCTTCGGCGATGGAAAGTGCCTGGGAGCGCGAGGTGACAAAAGAATAGAGGATCCCGAAAAGCAGTAAACTGAAAACTATCCCTCCCACCAGCACGAGGAGGGGAAGCTTTTCTTCGGTAGGGGTAAGCCCGAAATCCGGCAAGGCGCGAAAAACCAGCGTCCATGTCCGGCCGGCGATGTCGACGGTGGCTGTACCGCTGAAACGCGGGTGAAAATTGGGGTAAATCGTGCGCAAAACGCTTTCGTCATCATAGAGGAGGCTCTCTTGGGCCAGAGACTGCCCGTCATAAACCTGGAAACCTATCTCCGGGTGAACGCTTTTTTTTCCAAAAATGCCCGCCAGTAAATCATCCGCCACAAAAACAGCCGCCACAAAGCCGGTAAGTGCCGCGCGGCGCTCCTCCACCGTGGCCAGCGGCGCGTCCTCGCGATAAACGGGAAGGCAGATCAAAAAACCCGGCTGTTCCGCCACACCCCTGGTCAAAGACAGACGCCTTGTCGCCGTCGCTCTCCCGGAATCCGCGGCTTCTTTGAGCGCCGCGAGCCTTACCGTGTCAGAACCCAGATCATAGCCGATCTGGGCCTCATTACCCGCGCGCGGCTCAATAAATTTTAAAGCGTAATATTCCTCGCGGTCTGTATCGGGATAAATTTTAAATCCAAAGGTGTCTTTATCCTTGCGGGGGATCCGCTCAATAAACTCCAAAGCCGTAATGCCCGGAAACCTTTCTCCCAATGCCTGTGTCTGGATGTAAAGGGCCCATTCGTCAGACTCTACCGTCTGGCTGGCGTAAAACAGGCCCTGGGCCCCATAGAGCGTATGGATGTAAACATCAATGCGCTCTTTAATAAGGAGCTTTGTCTCCTCAACTTCGTTTTGAAACTTCAGGTTGGCCTGATGATGAATGTACTTGCGGGTGTAATACCAGGAAAAGACGGTCGTGCTGAGCAAAATAAGGATAAAAAAAACGATTAAGGAAGCGCCATGCTGCCGGAATACGTTTAAAGGACCCGCGATCTCCTCCGGTCTGACAGGTTCTACCGGTTCGGCCGCGCGTTCCGCCTCGTTTGTGGGATTATCCATACGGCCTTTACCCTCAATTTGAGTTTACCACAAAAACAAACCCTATTGTTTTCCACGTCCGGGGATCCGGCGTTTTGGAGGTCATCCGGCCTTTTTCTTCAGGCGCGCACTCGTCCTCCGATTTTACGACGAGCTTTTTGGGCGGGTTTGACCGGTAATGAACCCTCGCGATAATCTCCTGCCCCAGATAACAGCCCTTGGTATAAGAAATAAACTCCTCGTCGGCGACGTTCAATAGAAGCTCCTCATCGTAATCAACGCCCTGAAGCGGGATATTATTTTTCAGGCGGAATAAGGTAAAATCCTGATCGGAAATATCAACGGGCAGTTCTTTATTGGTAATAATGAGTAGGGGCGTAACAAATTCATCTTCTTTTGGCTGGTAATTCCCTTCGAGATCAAAATAAATATTATAATCCGTCGGCTCCAGAATCGTGTCGCCCAATTTCAAGAATTTATCGAGATGATTTTTCAACCTTTCAAAAAACTGCCGTTCAATAACAATCAAGACCTCATCGGCGCTTAAAACCTTCTGGTCAAACACGGCGACGATTTTCCCGTGGAGGTCGAGAAAGGCGTTGCGCGGCGCCTGGAGGACGTTCGACGTATAGCCCTTTAAAAACTCGCAGGCATTGCGCTTCACACGGATTACTAATTTATTGCTTAGTTTATACAGTCGCATATACAATATCCCTGTCATCCCCGAAATCTTTTATCGGGGATCTACCTTATGTCTGATCCCCGCTAAAACATTGCGGGGATGACGGTGTAGCTTCACACTCTAAACATTTAGCTAAAACAAAATCCATTATGATGTCAACAAAGATTAGGAACATCGCCATCTCCGTTTTTGCCGCGGCATGGCTCATCCTTTTCAACTACGAGTCGTTGCGTTTTAACTATCTCAATCCAATCGCAGGGCGTGAGCTCCCCAAATTCAAGTTCCTCTTCCCTCCCGCCGGCTGGATCATGTTTTACCAGGTCGATGAGACCGAAGGCACCGCCGAGGTTTACGGTATAAAAGGCGACAGACCCGAATTTATCGACCCCCATCGCATTTTCAACAACCATTGGATCGGTTACGACAATATCCGGCGTAACGTCATGGTTTCCGTCCTGTATCCTTTTTACGCCGAATCCTTCTGCCGGTATCTGAAGCGGCGGTTCCCGGAATACGATAAATTCGCCGTCATGCAGGTACTCTATCCTTCCAATATCCAATACCCAGGGCGTAGAATTATGAGGCCATTTTATGAATGCTAGCCTTATGTGTCATTGCGAGCGCAGCGAAGCAATCTATGCGGACAAAGATTGCTTCGGTCGCTCCGCTCCCTCGCAATGACACACCATAAACTTTTCCTAGAAGAACGTCCTTCTATTGGACTTTCTTTCTTCCGGTTATTCGCGGCTTTCACCGTCGGCGCCCACATCATCCCCACACTCCTCCCGCTCCAGGACAACTATCTTAGCACCGCTTTCAAAGAAAAAAATCCTTCTTTCTTCACGCCCTTGGCGCTCGGTATCGTGGAGGCATCGCCCGACGGGCTCGTGATCTTTATGACCGTCTTTTTTCTGGTCTTCCTTTTCTTCTTCGCCATCGGACTTTTCTCGCAGATCTCCTGTATCCTCATGGTGCTCGGCTGTTACTATTTCTACGCCCTCAATTCACTGCATATTGGAACCCTGTCGTATGACATTCTTCTCGTGACGCTTTTTCTCATGTGCATCACAGGGTATCATGGAGACTTTTTCTCCGTGGACTCCCTGCGGCGCGGGGACCCCCTGGCCTATAAAAAAAAGCGGCCCTTTTTTGTGCAAAGGCTTCTGCAGATCCAAATCGCCTCGACCTTTTTCTATACGGGGCTCTGCAAATTCACCGCCAGCGGCAACTGGCTCACGGCCAATCCCATTTACTATCTTTTAAATTCCGTGCCGGAAAGCGCCGTAAAGCATTTTCCGGGGCGGGTTTTTTTCGCACACCAGCCTCAGCTCTGTTACTTCATCGGGATTTTCATCATCCTGTCCGAGCTTTCGATGCCTTTTCTTCTCTTTTACCGCCGCACGCGGTACTGGGCCATCGCCTACGGGTTTCTTTTCCATATCATGCTGGTCGCGACGCTTCACGTGCCGACGATATTTTTCTTTCTCTTTCCTCCCCAGCTTCTTCTTTTTATTAATCCGGAGGACATTGTCGCCTGGATCGATAAAAAAAGGGGGCAAAACGCGGCAAAAGGACGGGAAAAAATTATCTACGACGGCCACTGCCATTTCTGCGTCGGGAGTATCCGGCGGGTCCAGGTGCTGGATCTTACCGCGAAACTTGAGCCCGTCAACTACCAGCCGATCGAAGACTTATCAAAAATCGACGCGCGCCTGACGCGTGATCTCTGCCACAGCCAGATGCAGCTTCTAACGAAGAACGGAAAACTCTACGGCGGCTTCTACGCGTTCCGGCGCATGACGCTTATCCTTCCCCTTCTCTTTCCGTTGGCGCCCGTCATGTACTTCCCCGGCATGCAATGGATCGGAAGCTTCATCTATAACCTCATCGCCAAAAACCGCTACCTCCTCCACCGCAAAGGCACCTGCAAAGACAACCTCTGCTTCCGTCCCTAAGCTATCCGAGGCCCTATTCGTGGAAGTCGAAGCTGGTGAAGGTGTAGAGTTCGGTGTCGGGGTCTTCCCAACAGTTGCGGGGCAGGCCGGCTTTCTGGGAGCAGAGTTCGCCCAAAAACTCTTCCTTACTCCACCCGGTTTCCTCGGCCACTTTCGGAAGGAAAACGCCGGAGTGATAGCCTTGCCTTACGATCACCCCGTCCCTTCCCAGCTTGATTTCCTCCGGGCTTTGGATCCTCTTAGGCAGGCTCAAAACAGAAATCTCGATGTTGATGTCCTCGAGCTCCTCCGCCCGCACCGGGCGAAAGCGGGGGTCGCGGGTGGCTGATTCCACCGTCATATTTCTCACTGCAAGGTAAAGCGGCTCCTCAGGTGTCAGCCGCCCGATACAACCGCGAAGCTCGCCGTATTTCCTCAGCGTCACAAAAACAGCCCTGTCTTCTTTTAAGACAGGGGCCGCCGTATCAAACTCCGGCGTCTTCCCCTCTTTAATAGTCGCCTCCAAGGTTTGCCTGGATATCTTGAGCAATTCTTTTTGCTGCTCCGCATTAAGTGCATCTTCGCTTACCGGATTGCTAACCGGTACCGTGTGAGTGCCTTCTTCCTTATATATAGCAAGACTACCGTAGCCCACCACCGTGGACCGGTCACCTGTCACGTCTCCGCTATTGGCGTAATTTAAAACTTTGACGCTCACATCTCCCTGCCGCTTGGCTGTCTCAAGCACCGTGAGAGTGGCCGCTATCCCGCAAAGCTCCACCCGCCCCGTCCGTACTTCCCTTAAAAGCCCTTCCGAATCCCCCTTTTCCAAAAGAGAGAGGGCGCGCCAGTCCATTTCCCGCGCCTCTTCATCCGGATGATAATGGCTCATGTCCGTCGACGCGATGATCAGCACTTTTTTTCCCTTAATATGTTTCGAAATAGCCTCCGCAATCTGCTTACTTTTCTCGATAGAAGGAGTGCTCATCGCCATGGGAACAATTTTAAAATTCTTAAGTGTTTTTTGGAGAAAAGGGACGTGCACCTCCAGAGAATGCTCGGCCAAATGCGCTTCTTCGGGAAAACCAAATAGCTCCGGATCTTCCTTATAAATAGCGTTTGCCAATTCTAAATCAATCGGGACTCTCCCCAGCGGTGTTTCCCAATCGCCTCCCCGCCATATCGAGGCTCCCAAAAAAGAGGCTTTATGATAAAGCCCTATTAAAATCACGGTGTCAAACGGGAGGCCTTGGATCAACTTGTACCCATAAGCGGCGGTCTGGCCCGAATACACATAACCGGCGTGCGGCAGAATAAGGGCGACGATCTCCCCGCCGGGTTTTTCCCGGGCGGGCGTCTTGGAAAGAAATCCGTCAATCATGACACCCAGTTTTTCCTTATCGGCGGGATAAAAGGCGCCGGAAACGAAAGGATGGCGGGTTTCCCTCTCGGACGCGCACGATAAGCCGCTAAACGATAAGAGAATCAAACAAGAAATAAAAAACGACTGAAGTCTTTTCATAGTATTCTCATACAGTTTTAAGTATAATTTTTATGGAGCTTAATCACAATCTTTTTATGAAACATTGGAAGTACGTCTTAGAACTTATTTTATTCCTCGCGGGCCTTGTTCTCTTTGGCTTCGTCGTAAAATTCGTCGGGGCCGCGCGGCTGGCGGGCACTTTTTCCACTTTAAAAGGCACCGGATGGATTATCCTCTTTTTTTATCCTTTCATGTGTATATGGGATGTCTTCGCGTGGAGAATGGTCTTTGGAAAAATTTGGCGCGAAAGACTCCGTTTCCCCGGTCTTTTCGCGATCCGGTTTGTCGGTGAGGCGGTCAATAATATCACCCCCATCGTGGACGTTGGGGGCGAACCGCTCAAAGTAGTTCTTGTTTTCAGGCGCTTTGAAATTCCAAAAATAATAGCGCTTGCGTCGGTCATCTTAAGCAGGACCGCTCTTTTTATCGGGGAAATAATTTTTATGATCGTAGGCCTTGTCGTGTCATTTTTCATCCTGCCTCTTTCTTTTGAATGGCGGGTGGGTCTTACCGTCGCGGTCTTTATCTTTATGGTCTTCTCCGCGTTTTTTACTTTTGCCCAGAAAAAAGGGCTTTTTGTGACGTTCATCCAGTGGCTTGATTTTTTCCAATTTGACCCGGCGCTCTTTAAGCGCTTCCACATTCCTTTACAAAAAATTGATGAAGAAATTGCCTCCTTTTATTCGCACGAGCGAAAATCCCTCCAATCCGCCGTTTTTTTTCACACGATCGGCTGGTTTGCCGGGGGGATCGAAATGTATTTCATGCTGCACCTCCTCGGAGTCCATGTCTCGCTTGTCCAGGCCGTGATGATGGAAGCGCTCTTACAACTTGTGAGAACAGCGAGCTTCTTTATTCCAGGAAATCTTGGCACGCAGGAAGCGGGACTCGCCTTTTTTATCCAGCTTCTGGGTTATCACCCAGCGCTGGGAGTGGCCGTAAGCCTGCTCAAGCGGGCCAGACAAATCGTGTGGACGGGCATCGGTTTCGCTATCTGGGGCGTTTATCAACTGATCCACATCAGGGAAAATAGTGAAAATAAGGAAAAAGATAATGGAAACTGAGTCCCTGTTGTCTTTCGACACGGCGCTTGATCAAAAGATACACCGCCCGCCGGCGAGGATACTTGCCGGCGCCCTTTCCAACACTTCCATCACCCCCAACCAGGTAACGCTGGCGACACTCATTCCAGCCGTTTTATCCTCGGGGTGTTTTTTGATGGGAAATTTCGCGGGCAGTGTCTGGGCGTTATTTTTCTTTTATCTTTGGGCGGTCTTAGACCACACCGACGGGGAGCTTGCCAGAGTTACGGGGACTTCAAGCAAATTCGGCGAAAATCTGGACGACCTGTGTGACAACATCGCTTCCATACTGATGTATGGCGGCATCTTTTTTGGACTGCTTCCCTTTTGGAACGCGGCTGACAAAAAAACTCTGACGTTTTTCTTTGTGGGCGGAATTTTTTCAAACCTTTTCACCTACCTCATGATACTCGCCGCCAAAAGGCGGAAGCGCCGTGAAGCCTTAAAACGCAAACAGGTGAGCCGCCCGTTTCTGCGGTTCCAGAAAATGATGGATTGTTTCACCGGAAGAGAGCTTTTCTACGTACTGATTTTCGCGGTGCTTATCGCCTCTTACCGCGGGGACCCCTTTTGGCTCTCTTTTGCCATGGGGTTTCTCATCATCGGATTGTTCGCGACATCGGTCATTTTCGCCGCGGGATGGGCAAAAATGACGTTCTCCCGTTTTGCGGACTAGTACAGTATAATAGAACTTATGCGGGTATCACTCAGACATAAAGTCGGGCTTTGGCTTTTCGCCGGTGTATTTTCATTCACGGCGGCGAGCATCTTTTTTCAGCAGGTCTCCGCCTACCGCCAATTCACGGACCACATCCGGTACGATGCCGAAATTTCCGTGAGGCTCGCCATCGACGAGACCAACAAGTGGCTCGGCGATAAAAAGGTGCTGACCAAGATGCTGGCGCTTGAGACGGAAAGGCGGCTCGCGTCGCCTGATTTTGAAAACGATTTCCTTGAGCTTATCGAGAACCTCAAGCTCCCATCGGCCTACCTGGGCATGAGACAAGACCCCGACAATAACTACAAAGAGAAGGCCTGGTATCAGAAAGCCATCAAGGAGCGCACCGTCTCGGTCCTTCCGCCGGAACGGGACGAAAAAAGCGGCCTTTACAAGCTGACATTTTCAGCGCCCCTATGGGATGAGATGAAGCTCCTCTTAAAAGGAGCCGTGGCTTTTGATGTCGCCTTAAACGAGCTTGAACCGGTCATTCAAAGCATTTTCATAAGCCGGCCCGAACGGCTCCAATTTGTCCCGTTAGCGGATGGGTTGATCGGGATCTTCGTCAAAGAAAAGAACACAAGCGATGCCGACTTTTCAGCGCTCATCGAGGCCTTTCAAAAGACGCCGCCGGCGAATAAGTCCATCCTTCAATTGAAAGATCAAAAATACCTCATTCTCCACGAAAACCTCGTCATTCCGGAATTAAAAATCATTTATCCCCTGTCCCTCACGGCTCTCATGCAGCCTTTTATCATCCAAAGCCTCGTCGTTTTTGCCGTTTCTATCGTGATACTGATCCTCCTCTACCAGCTTTCAAGCGCCCTCATCGGCCGGTACCTGAGGCCCCTCGAAGAGCTGAGTGAAAGGACAAAACGAGTCGCCGCGGGGGACTTTAAAACAAAAATAAAGGTCAAATCCAAGGACGAGATCGGAGAACTCGCCGCCTCCTTCAACACCATGACGGATTCCCTCATGCAACATATGGAGGCCTTGAAGGAATCCGTGCGCCGCGAGGAGCACACGAACCGCGAGATGGAACTGGCGGCCGAACTCCAGAAAAGGGCCCTCCCGGAACATGTCCCGAGTATCCCCGGCGTTGAGATCGCAGCCAATAGCACGCCCGCCAGTGCGGTAGGCGGGGACTATTTTGATTTTCTATCCATGGACTCCCAGAACAACGGCTTCGCCATCGGAGACGCGGCGGGAAAAGGTTTTCCGGGAACCATCCTCATGACAAACCTAAGAAGCGTCTTCCGTATCACGTCGCAAAATGAAAAAGATCCCGGGGCGCTCCTTGCAAAAATGAACGATTTTCTCTGCGGCGATGCGAACTCGACAAACGGCCTTTTTATGACCTTCATCTACGGGACCTACAACAGCCCTTCGCGGCAATTTATCTATTCAAACGGCGGGCACTTCGCACCGATCGTTTTTAAAAACCACTCCAAGGATTTCGTGTCAGGCGAAGTTTCTAATATGCCCCTCGGGATCATGCCGGGCCTCGATTATCCCACCCAGAGCCTGGCGCTCGACCCCGGGGATGTCCTCCTCCTTTACACCGATGGGATTATCGAAGCGAGAAACAAAGACGCAAAGCTTTTTGGTCTCCACAATTTAATGAATATCCTGCGGAAAAGCTCTGAAATGCCCGCCCAGCAAATTTTCCAAAAAATAGAAGAGGCCGTCGCGGCCTTTGTTGAAAGTGAACCGCCGGCGGATGACAAAACACTCGTCGTTATCAAAGTATCGAAATGACATTAAAGAGGAAAAACTTTTATGGAAAGACAATATCTAACCAATAAAGAAATGGCAGATTTCAACCGTGACGGTTTCCTTGTGATAAAAAAAATGGTTTCTCCCCGGGAAATAAACGAACTCTCACGCTGGATCGATGAGCTCGCCCAGAGGCCGCCGGAAAAGGGCAAGATGATGGCTTACTACGAAGAGAGCCTGCTCAGCAAAGGACAAAAAATCCTGTCCCGCATAGAAAAATTTGCCGACACCCATGAAGGTTTCAAAGCGTTTATGAATGACGGCAAAATGCTGGGCCGCGCCAGCGAGCTTTTAGGCGAACCGGCGGTCCTTTTCAAAGAGAAAATTAATTTTAAGCTTCACGGCGGAGGCGGCTTTAAGCCGCACCAGGACATCCAGCCCGGGTGGGATGACTACGCGAGCTACTTTATATCAGTCCTTGTCACCATCGACAAGAGCACCGTCGAAAACGGGTGCCTGGAGCTTGCCGCGGGGCATCATAAGCGCGGGTTGATCGGCAGAAAATGGGAGCCGCTTGAGGGCAAGGAGCTTGGAGGGATCACATTCGTAAAATATCCGATGGAGCCGGGAGACGTCGCGTTTTTCGACTGCTTTGTGCCGCACCAGTCAGAGCCCAACCTCACCGGCAAACCGCGGCGAAACATTTATCTTACCTACAACCGCCTGAGCGAAGGCGAGGCCCGTGAAAAATATTTTTCCGACAAGCGTAAAAGCTACCCGCCCGACTATGAGCGTGAACCCGGAAAAGACTACGCCTTCAAAGTGTAGGATCTCGTTAGGCAGAAGTTTCCGAGGACTTCTTCAGACGCTCGAGTTCAAGCAGATATTCAATAGGCACCGGCGCCGCTAAACGGAAAACCCACGTGCCGTCCGCAAGCCGGTTGACGGATGAAGGCATGGTTTCCGGATCCCACAGGAAGCGCGCGCCCGTCTCAAGAAAACTCGCCGTCGTGACCGAGCCTTCGGCAAGCGACAGAATGATCGCTGTGCGGGCTTCTTCGGGTTTGCCGGCGGATGAAAGAATGCCGGATCCAGGGGTCAGCACAATAAAATCCTCCCGAACACGGACAGCGCCCTGGC
>Ga0247727_10014126_pt1 | contig 13327 bp, 9 predicted proteins | sample WisWelCaveWW1625_FD_202498 | JGI IMG/M metagenome (GOLD analysis project Ga0247727, IMG submission 202498) | Biofilm microbial communities from Wishing Well Cave, Virginia, United States - WW16-25 | ecosystem: Environmental > Aquatic > Deep subsurface > Groundwater > Cave microbial mat | place... | reverse complement strand
GGACGCCGGGGCTGCTGGTGCTGCCCTACCACCGCATCCTGGCCGAGGGACCGTCGCTCGAGGAGGCGTCGCTCAAGCTGGCCGGCCGCTTCCGGCTGGTGCCACTCGCCGGCGTGGCGGCGGCCGTTGCGATGGTCGCCGCTTCCAGGGCACGCTACGCGTTCGCGCTCGCCGAGCCGGGCCGGGGCGCCCTCGTCGTGGAGGCCGACGCGGGCTCGGAAGCGCTGCTCGGCCCCGCCGCGGTTCCGAGCCTGCGCGCGCTCGACAGCTTCTTCCTGCACCACGCCGTGTTGGGGCCGCTTCTCGGGATTCCGGACACCGCCGTGAGCTACGTCCATTCGCTGGCCGACGCCGAAGCGGCGCTCGCCGCCTCGAGCTGCCGGCTCGCGGTGCTGATGCGCGCGACTCCGGTCCAGCAGATCGTCGACGTGGCCGAAGCGGGCGAGTCGATGCCGGCCAAGAGCACCTTCTTCCACCCCAAGCTGCCCTCCGGCCTCGTGATCCACCCGCTCGCGGTGTGAGGAACAGGAGCTTCCCGATGACCCTCCCGCTGCCGCCGTTTTTCGACGAGACCGCCGCGTCGCGCGTGTACCGCGTGCCCTACCAGCAGCGCGCCGCCGAAGCGCGGGCGTGGGCCGAGACCCATGGAATCCGTCCGGCGGCCGAAGACCGCGAGCGCGTGGCGCTGTTGTTGATCGACGCGCAGAACACCTTCTGCCTGCCGGAGTTCGAGCTGTTCGTCGCGGGCCGCTCGGGGCGCGGCGCAGTCGAGGACGCCGCGCGCATCGCGACCCTTCTCTACCGCCGGCTCGACCGCATCACCCAGGTGATCGCGACGCTCGACACGCACGCCGCAGCGCAGATCTTCCATCCGATCTTCTGGCTCGACGACCAGGGCGAGCATCCCGCGCCGCACACCGTGATCCGGCTCGAGGACCTCGAGAGCGGCCGCTACCGTGTCAACCCGGCGCTCGCCCAATCGCTCCGCCCGCGCGAGGGCTTCGACATCGCCGCCTGGGGCCGGCACTACGCGCGGCGGCTAGCCGAGGGCGGCAAGTACCCGCTCGTGGTCTGGCCCTACCACTCGATGCTCGGCGGGATCGGCCACGCGATGGTCTCGGCGGTCGAGGAGGCAGTGTTCTTCCATGGCATCGCGCGCCAGTCGCCCACGCGGCTCGAGATCAAGGGGCGAAGCCCGCTCACCGAGAACTACTCGGCGCTGCGCCCCGAGGTGAGCGAGGACGAGACGGGCGCGCCGCTCGTCCCGCCGAACCGCGAGCTCGTCGAGCACCTGCTGGGCTTCGACGAGATCCTGGTAGCGGGCGAAGCGCGCAGCCACTGCGTGGCCTGGACCGTCGAGGACCTGCTCACGGAGATCCGGGCCCGCGACCCGCGGCTCGCGAGCAAGGTCGTGCTGCTCGACGACTGTGCCTCGCCGGTGGTCGTGCCGGGCGTCGTCGACTTCACCGACGCGGCCGAGGCGGCCTACACGCGCTTCGCCGCGGCCGGCATGCGCCGCGCGAAGTCGACCGACCTGGAGTGAGAGGGGGGACGCGGCGCAGCGTCCCCCCTAAGAGAGCAGCCCTTCGGCGATCGCGTCGAGCAGCACGCCCGGGCGGTTCGAGCCGACGCCGTAGAGATTGAAGCGCGCGAGCTGACGCAGCTCCTCGGGTTCGTCCACGACCCAGGTGGCGAGCTTGAGCTCGGCCGCATGCACGCGCGCGACGAGCTCGTCAGCGAGCTGGCCCTTGTGGGGCATCACCAGCTCGCAACCCGCCTCGGCCGCGTCCCGTAGCAGCTCCTCGGCCGTGGTGCGTCCGAAGATGCGGCCGCGCGTCATCTCCGGCGCGAGCTGGCGCAGGCGCACGATCGCGCGCTGGTCGAACGAGATCAGCGCCACCTTGTCGGCCATCCCCGCACGACGGATCTCCGCGGCCGCGAGCGCCTCGACGCCGCCCGTCGCATCCGCCGTCACCGATTCGGCCTTGAGCTCGACCAGCACGCGCGCGCGGTCGCGCAGCAGCGCGAGCGCCTCGGCCAGCGTGGGCACGCGCTCGCCAGCCCAGGCGTCGCCGAAGCGGCTCGGGTAGCCGGCCGAGACCGTGCGCACCTCTGCGAGCGTCATCTGGCGCACGTCACCGAGGCCGTTCGTGGTGCGCTCCAGGCTGGGGTCGTGGATCACGATCACGTGTCCGTCGCGTGTGAGCTGGACGTCGATCTCGACGGCCGCGGCTCCAAGCTCGAGCGCCCCCGCGATCGCGGCGAGCGTGTTCTCGGGCCGGTGGGCCGAGTCGCCGCGGTGGGCGATCACGAGCAACGGCGGGGGCAACGCTCGTCAGAGCCTCGGCTGCAGCAGCGCCTTGAAGGCCGGCAGCCGGTAGATCTCCGCCTCGATGAAGACGCGCAGCAGCTCCTGGTCGACCTTGCCGCCCTGCGCCTCCTCGCTCAGGATGGCCCGCGCCCGCTCTTCCGAGACCGCGCGCTTGTAGGGCCGGTCCCAGGCCACGAGCGCGTCGTAGATGTCCGCGATGGTCATCATCCGGGACTGGCGCGGGATCTGCGGGGCCTTGAGGCCGCGCGGGTAGCCGGAGCCGTCGAGCTTCTCGTGGTGGGCCCAGGCGATCTCGGGGATCTTGCGGAGCTCGCCGGTCCACGGAATCTCCTGCAGGAACTTGTAGGTCTCCGAGACGTGGCCCTCGATCATCTTGCGCTCGCCGGCGGAGAGGCTGCCCTTGCGGATCGACAGCACCTCGACCTCTTCCGAGCTCAAGAAGGGCCCCTCCGCCCACTCTTCCACCGGGAAGCGCTCCTGGTCCTCGAAGCTCGGGAAGCTGCGCGCGGGCAGGTTCATCACCGCGGCGAAGCTCTCCTCCTCGACGACCGTCGGCTCGTTCGCGCTCATCACCGCCTGGAGCACGCGCTCCGCATGGCCGCGCCGGCGCTGGTACTCGGCCTCGACGGCCGCGACCGAGTCGGGCGAGGCAGCTCCGGACTCGATCGCGCCCATGCGTGCCCGGAGGTAGTCGGCTTCGATCGCCTTGCGGATGTAGGCGAAGCGCTGCCGGATCGCGATCATCTGGCTGGCGTAGAGTTTCTTGCCCTTGCGCAGGTACTTCTCCTGCACCGCGACCTTGCCGAAGTCGTGGAGCAGCGCCGCATAGCGCACCTCCTCGACCTGATCGCGGGTGTAGTGCTCGCTCGCGAGCGGCCCGCTCTGGACCTGGTCGACCTTCTCGATAAGGGCCACGGTCAGGATCGCCACCCGCTCGGAGTGGCCCGAGGTGGTGGGGTCGCGCTGCTCGACCGCGGCCACCGCCGCGTGGACGAACGTCTCGAACAGCTTGCGGATCCGCAGCAGCAGGTCGGCGTTCTCGAAGGCGACCGCGGCCTGGCTGGCGAGCGAGCCCGCCAGGTCCTCGTCGACCGAGGTGAACGGGATCACCTGCTCCTCGACCATCGCGAGCGGCAGCAGCGCCCCCCGGTCGCGCTTCTTGTTGATCAACTGCACGACGCCGATCACCGCGTTCTCGTGGTCGCGCATCGGGACGACCAGCATCGACTTCGTGCGGTAGCCGGACTTCTCGTCGAACGAGCGGCTGATGTGGAACGGTGAATCGTCGGGCAGGCGGTACGCGTCCGCGACGTTCACCACGCGGCCGCTCACCGCCACGTAGCCCGCGATCGAGCGCTCGTCGAGCGGGATCGTGTACTCCTCGAACGGCACCACCACGGTGTCGTTCTGCGCGAGCTTGAAGCGGAGCTGGTCGGGGCGGCCGCTCTCGCCCTCGCGCGCGCGCTCCACCAGATACAGGCTGCCGGCGTCGGCGCCGGTGATCTCGCGGCTCTTCTGCAGGATCAGCTCGAGCAGCTTGTCGATGTCGCGCTCGGCCGAGAGCGAGACGCCGATCCGGTTGAGCACGGAGAGCTCGTCGCCCTTGCGCGTGAGCGCGTTCTCGAGCTGGCGGATCACGCGGCGGGAGTGCACGGCCTCGACGGCACGCTCGAGCTTCAGCTTCAGGCGCGCGGCCGAGACCGGGCGCACCAGCACGTCGTCGACGAAGGGGAAGCGCTGCAGCAGCTCGTCGCCGTTGCCGTCGCCGGAGGCGGCTACCGCGACGAGAACGGCGCGCGCCGATCCGCCGCCGCGCAGCCAGGCCTCGACCGCGTCCCGTTCGGCTGCGAGGCGCTCGGGATCCGCGAGCACGAGCGCGGCGCCGCGGCCGTCGAGCGCCGCCTCGAGGCCCGCGAGCGAGCGAACCTCGTCAGCCAGAGCCACGCCGGGCGGTTGGCCGGCCAGCACGGCACGACGGTCGCCCCAGATGATCAGGTGGTGCGCCATGGGCGGGAGCCCCGGAGGGAAGATGCAAGCCTAGCACAGCGGTGCGTCCGAACGGCCTCATTCCGCGGCCAGCCGGACGAGCTCGGCTGGATCGTCGAAGAGCCGGTCCGGACCCGCGGCGCGCAGCGCGGCCGGCTGGAAGCCCCAGCTGACCCCGGCGATGCGCACACGGGCGGCGCGGGCCGTGCGCACGTCGGTCGCCGAGTCGCCCACGAGCCAGGCCTGCGCGGCCGCCACTCCGAGCTCGTCGAGCAGCTTCTCGAGTCCGCCCGGGTCGGGCTTGCGCGCGGGTCCGTCGCCCGCGCCGAGGACGCGCTCGAAGCGGGCGGCGACCTCGAGGCCTTCCAGGATCGCCCGACTCATGGCGCCCGGCTTGTTCGTGAGCACGGCGAGCCACGGGCCGCCCGCGAGCGCCGCGAGCGCCTCGGCGATGCCCGGGTAGAGGCGTGTCGTGTCGAGGAGCCGCTCGCGGTAGCAGTCGAGGTAGACGCGGAGCGCCTCGTCGACGGGCAGAACGAGCCCCGCGTGCTCGAGCGCGCGCTCGACCAGGAGCCGGGCGCCCTCGCCGACGAACTCTCGGATGCGCTCGAGCGGGATCGCGGCGCTGCCCGGGGCGAGCTGCCGCAGCGTTGCGTCGAGCGAAGCGGCGATGTCGCGCGAGGAATCGACGAGCGTGCCGTCGAGGTCGAAGACGAGGAGCCGCGCCACGCTAGCCCGGGCCCACGTAGCCGAGCGCGCGCAGCCGCTCGCGCGTCGCCGCGTCGAGCTCGCCGAGCGAGCGGCCCGGCGGCAGCGTCAGCCACAGGCGGACGCGGGAGCTTCCCGAGGCTTCGGGCGCGAAGAGGCGCAGGCCGCGGTCGCGCTCCGTCTCGGACTCGATGTCGGGCAGCCGGTAGGGCAGCGTCTCCGGATGCTGGCCGCCTTCGCCGATCGCGACGTCGGCAGGTCGCAGCGGGCGCCCGTCGCGCGTGCCCGACAGCACGACCGGCGCCCCGATCGGCCGCACCGTGAAGGCGACCTCGCGGGGCGCGCCTTCGCGCGGCTGCAACAGCAGGTCGAGCGTGCGCCCGTTTCCGCCCGCGCTCCAGCGCTCCTGCTGGCCGAGCCCGATCACGTCGATGCCCTCGAGCCAGCCGCGCGTCTCGAGACGCAGTGTGAAGCGGCCCGGGCCGCGGGCCTGCAGCACGTAGCGAAACGGGTTCGGCGCCATGCCCGCCTCGACCTGGGCCTTGCGGAGGCGCACGCGATCGGGGTGCGCGGCGGCGATGTTCCTCTTCTCGCCCGGGTCGCGACGCAGGTCGAACAGCAGCTCGTCGTCGTCCGGGCTGAAACGCCTGACGAACTTCTCGTCCCCGGTGCGCACGCCGTGGGCCACGTAGCCGCGATGGCTGATCTCGGCGAGCGCCGGCCGCTCGGCTTCGCCGGCCTCGAACGCGCGCTGCAGCGGCCGCCCGGCGAGCTCGGACGCGAGCGGCACGCCCATCGCCTCGAGCACGGTGGGCACGACGTCGATCCCCTGCACCTGCCGGGCGACGCGCGTGCCCGCGCCGCGACGGCCCGGGAACTTCACCACGAGTGGGATGCGAATCAGCTCGTCGAACAGGCTGCGTCCGTGGAGCCAGCCCCCGTGGTCGAGGAACTCCTCGCCGTGGTCGGCCAGGAACACCACGAGCGCGTCGTCGTAGAGCCCCAGCGCCCGCAGCTCCCGGAGGAAGCGGCCGAACTCGCGGTCGCCGAAGGCGATGTCCCCGTCGTACTGCGCGATCATCCGCTCGCGGTCGAGCGGCTCCCTGAAGTCGGTGCGCGGGTCGCGTGCGGGGTGCGCCTCGGTCGGGTGCGGCTCGAACATGCGGTCGAAGGGTGCTGGGGGCGCGTAGGGCACGTGCGGGTCCATGGTGTGGACGTAGAGGAAGGTCGGCATCCCGCGGCGCGAGCGGATGAAGGCGAGCGCCTGGTCCACCACCACGTCGGCGCCCACGAGCTTGCTGCGGGTGTCGTCGTCGCCGTGGAGGCCGGCGAACACGTCGAAGCCGCGGTCGAAGGCCGCCTCCGCTCCGTAGATCACCGAGTTCGCGATCGCGGCGCCCGTCGCGAAGCCGCGCGTGTCGAGCCGCCCCGCGAGCGTCAGCTGCGAGGCATCGAGCGGGTCGCGCAGCTGCACCGCGCCATGCTGGGCGGGCAGCCGCGAGGTGAGGATCGACGCGACCGACGGCTTGGTCCACGAGGCGTGGGCAATGGCCGACTCGAACACGACCGCGTCACCCGCGAAGGCGTCGAGCTCGGGGGTGGTGTTGCGCGAGCAGCCGTAGACGCCGGTGTGATCCGCGCGCAGCGTGTCCACGAGGTACACGACCACGAGCGGGGCCTTGCGCGCGACGGTGAGCGCCGGCGTGCCCCAGAACGCATGGCCCGCTTCGCCCGTCTGCTCGTAGCCGCGCGTCTCCAGCAGCAGCTCGCGGCCCCTGCCGGCGAAGTGCTTGAGGTCGACGTCGATGGGAACCCACAACCGGTGCTCAGGGCGGGCGATCGGGTCGACGAGCAGCGTCCACGCGACGTCCTCGCGCCCGTTGCGCCGGACCTTGACCACGAACTCCACGCCGGGCCGGTCGTGGAAGCGCGGGTCGATCGCCAGCGACGCCTGTAGCCGCGCCCGCTTCGGGATGTCGAGCGCGAAGCGCAAGCGCCCCGGCGGCCCGGCAGGGAAGCCGCGGTGCAGCACGTCGTTGATGCGCAGGCCCTGCTTCACGCTCCCGATGACCGCCTCGCGGCCGAGCCCGGCGGCACCCGCCTCGACGAGCGCGTCCCCGGCATCCAGGAGGTCGACCGGCTCGGGTGCAGGAGAGCAGCCGCCAAGCATCCAGGCGGCCGCCGCCGCCAATCGAAACGCGTATCTCATCGGGCCAATCCGGCAAGCTAGCACGGGCCTCGTGACGTCGCCAAACGGAGGGGTGTGCTATGGTCGCCGCCGTGTCCGGGTCGTTCCGAGCCCGCCTCCTGGCCCTGACGCTGGCGGGTTTCGCCACGCGGCTGCTGTGGGTGGCGCTCGAGCCCGCGACGTCGCCCGTGGCCGACGAGACGATGTGGCTCACCTGGGGCACTGAGGTGCTGCCCTCGCCCGAGGTGGCCTTCTCGCCGCTGCGGCTGCGCTTCGTCTTCCACCCGCCGCTCTACCTCTACTTCCTCGGCGTGCCCTTCGCCGTGACCGGAAGCCTGGCGGCGTTGCAATTCCTCCAGTGCCTGGTCGGTGCGCTGTTGGTTCCCGCGGTCGGCCTCGTGGGGCGGAGCGCCTTCTCCGAGCCCGCGGGGCTCGTGGCCGCGGGGCTCGCGGCCTTCTACCCGGAGCTCGTGTGGTTCGCCGCGCACTTCTGGGCCGAGACGCTCTTCACGACCCTCTTGTGGTGGGCGATCGAACGGCTCATCGCGAGCGACGCCCGCGCGTCGACGCTCGCCGCGGGCACGGCGGGGTTCCTGTGGGGGCTCGCGGTCCTCACCCGCGAGACGGTGCTCTACTTCCTTCCGCTCGCCGCGCTCTGGCTCGCTTGGCGCCGTCCCGGCGGAGCACGGCGCGCCGCGCTGCTCGTCGCCACGACGCTCCTCGTCGTGCTGCCGTGGACGCTGCGCAACAAGCTCCTGTTCGACGCGTTCGTGCCGGTGTCGACCGCGGGCGCGCTCAACCTCTGGCAGGGCAACGCGCGCCTCGCGCGCGAGCAGGTGTACGAGGAATACTGGGCGGTGCGCGGCCACATCTCGAAGTACGAACACGCGCGGCAGCGCGCGCTCGAGGCGATCGTGGAGCGCCAGCCGCTCTGGATCGTCGAGAAGCTGCGCTCCGAGCTGCCGGCGTTCTGGGCCGCCCACGCCCAGCCGATCGTGCACGTCGAGCGCGGGGCGTATGGGCCTGTCAGGCGGCCATGGGCGCTCGCGGCGGTGGCGCTCATCGTCGTGCCCTACCTCGCCGTGCTCGTCTTGTTCGTCATCGGCCTCGCCCAGCTGCCTGGCGGTCGCGCCCCGGCGCTGCTGCTGGCGTTCCTCGCCTTCTACGTGATGCTGCACGTGGCCGCCCACGGCTACCCGCGCTATCGCCTGCCCGCCATGCCCGCGGTCTTCCTGATTGCCGCGCACGGGGCCGTGGCCTGGTGTACGCGGCCGCGCCCTGCCGTGGGTCGGGCGCGACTCATAGGCGCCGCGGCGGCCGCCCTGGTGCTCGCGCTCTCCGTCGGACCGAGCCTCGCTGCCTGGGTCCGTGATCCCTGGCCTCCGCCCTGGTTCGAGGACAGGGGTGTCGAACCGGGACAGGAGACAAAGGCGTCAGACGAGGCCCAGGAGTGACGATGAGCCCGTGGCGGGCGATCCCGCTCGCGCTGCTGCTCGCGGTCGTGGTGCGCGTGCCGTTCTGGATCGAGGCGCTCCACACCCCCGTCGACGGGGACACGGCCATCGTCGGGCTGATGGCCCGGCATCCCGGCGTGGGCACGACCTTCTGGGGACAGCCCTACGGCTCGCCGCTCGACGCCTGGGTGGCGATTCCGTTCGTCGCGATCTGGGGCCACACGGTCGAGGCGCTGCGCTTGCCGTATTTCCTGCTGTCGCTCGTCCTGGTCCCGCTCGCCTACGCGCTCGCGCGCGAGCTTCATCCCGCGGCGGGCCTGCCGGCCGCGGTGCTGGTCGCATGCCCGCCGCCCTACTTCTTGCTGCTGGCCGCGCTGCCGCCGCCCCTCTACCCGACCACGCTCGTGCTGATGGGACTCGTGCTGCTCACGGCCGCGCGGGCCGGGCGCCGCCTCGACGAGGCCGGGTCGAGCCCGCCGCGTGGAACCCTGCTGCTGCTCGGCCTCTTCTCGGGCCTGGCTCTTTGGACCCACCTGATGTCCGCGAGCGCCGTGGCGGCGGCGGGCGCCTGGCTGATCGTCCGCTCGCGCGGGCGGCGGCGGCTTCTGGCGTGGGCGCTCGTGCCGCTCCTCGCGGCGAGCGCCCCCGTCTGGTCCCGCGCGCTCCGCGGCGGCGAGGCGATGCGGATCGTCCAGGTCGCCGACCGCGACGAGACCGCGCTCTCGCACCTCGGCTCGACGCTGCCGCGGCTCCACGAGCCGCTCGGCGGTGTCCTCGGCACGCAGGTGCCCGTGGTCGCCGACACCTCTGACTTCGTCGTGCGCCACCCGGGCTGGGCCGCGGCGCTCACCGTCCTGCTGTACGGCGTGCTCCTGGTGCTGGCCGCCCGCGCGGCGACGGCACGCAGCCCGGCCGTGCTGTTCTTTGTGGCGGCCGCGCTCGCGCTCGCCGCCTTTCCGCTGCCGGTGCGCTCGGCGCCTCACACGATCCGCTTTCTCACCCCGCTCTATCTCCCGGTGGCCGTGCTCGTGGCGTGGGCCGCCTCGCCGCGCGGCGCGTCCCGGCGCGCCTGGGTGCTGGTGCTCGGCCTCGCTGCGCTGCACCTGGCGCTAGGAACGCGGCTCGTCGAGGCCTGGCGCCGGACCGACCGCGCCGACCCGCCGTTCGCGCTCGTCGATCTCGCTCCGCTGCGGCGCCTGCTCGAGACCCACGGCGTGCGCCACGCCTACGCGTCCTACGGGCCGGCCTTCCGTCTCACGTGGGAGAGCGGCGAGCGGATCACGGCCTCGCCGCCATGGAACGACCGCTTCCGCCACTGGCCGCTGCCGCTGCTCGACGAGGTGCGCTTCGCCAGGAACGTGGCGTGGGTGCTGACGCCGTCGGTCCCGTCGGGGCTTCCGACAGCGGACGAGCTCGAGCAGGCGTTCGCGCGCATCGGCGGACGCTGGCGCCGCGATACGGCCGGCGACGCCATCGTGTTCGACGCCTTCGTGCCGCCCTTCGCCGCGCAGGCCGAGCCCTGGCCCGGGGCCGGGGCGGCGGGCGACCGCGACCTGCTGAGCTTCGTGGCGCTTCCGCCGGGCGTGCCGTTCGAGCTGCGCCTGCCCGCGCCGCGGCCGCTCGCCGCGATCGCGCTCGTCGCCGCCCTCGCCGGGCCGCGTCTGCCGCGTGACGCCGACCTGCTGCTGAGCGCCGACGGGCACACGTTCGAGACGGTCGCGACGCGGCGGCGGCGCGAGGAGCGCCAGGACCTGCGCTGGCTCAACGGCCATCCGCAGGCGGTCATCGATCACGACGTGATCGCCGTCGCGCTCCCCGGCCGGCCGGTGCTCGCGCTGCGCCTCGTGGCGCACGGAGCGGAGCCGTGGCGCGTGGGCGAGGTGTTGCTGCACGCCGACCCGGGACGGCAGGCGTGGGACGAGTGGCTCCCGCCCGGGGCCTCCTGGGAAGCGCGCCGGCGCGCCCTCGCCGAACGGCCGCTGCTCGACCGCCAGGACTGGTACTCGCGCGTGCTGCTCGCCGACCGCCACCTCCCGCCGCCTTAGCCCGAGGATCGCTCGGCCGCCGCGGTCCTTCTCTCGAGTGGTTGCCCGAACGGCTCGCCGGCGCTCACGCGCGCACCAAGGGGTACAATCCAAGGCAAGGGACCAAGCGCTTGACTCTTGCCAACCGGATCACGATCGACGCCGATGTCATGCAGGGCAAGCCCGTCATCCGAGGCACCCGGATCACCGTCGATCTCGTTCTCCGAAAGCTCGCCGAGGGGGCAAGGGAATCGGACCTGCTGGATGCCTACCCGCATCTGACGACCGAGGACATCAGGGCTGCACTGACGTACGCCGCTGATACCGTCTCGCACGAGACGATACTCTTCACGGGAGCCGCGGGAGGCGCAGGCGGCTCCTAGATGCGGTTTCTCGCCGACGAGAGCTGCGACTTCAGCGTCGTTCGTGCCCTCCGCGCCGACGGCCACGATGTTCTAGCCGTGGCGGATGCTGCGCGCGGGGCCAAAGACCCTGAGGTTGTGCGACTCGCGCGAGATGAAGGGCGAGTTCTTCTGACCGAGGACAAGGACTTCGGTTGGTACGTCTACGCGGCCGGCGAAGGAGGCATCGGAGTCGTGCTGATTCGATTTCCGGCAACCTCGCGGCGGTTTCTCGGAAGCGCGGTTGTCGATGGAGTGCGGACCCTGGCCGACCGGCTGGCACGTTCCTTCATCGTGGTCGAGCCGGGTCGGGTGCGAGTCGGCGCAACCCCACCACCGGACCCGCAGTCCTGATCGGGGACTTCGGCGGGGCAAGCCCTCTTCGGCCGCGTCCGTGACAGCGTGAGCAGTAGCTCGAGGAAGATCCCAGCTCGCGGGAAGGACGAGCATCTGAACGCGACAAGGGCTCTGGCGCCCGCGGCCCCGCGAACCACCGCGGATGGCGGTGTGCGAGGGCCGGAGCCGGCCCCCTCCGGCCGTGAAACAATGGCCCGATGGCCGAGATCGAGCCGCTCTTCGTCGGGAAGACGTTCGACGACTTCCTGTTCCGGCCGCAGCACAGCCCGGTGAGCTCGCGACGGGAGGTGTCCCTCGCGATGCCGCTCGCGGGCGAGATCCGGCTCGCGCTTCCGATCCTGGGCGCGAACATGGACACGGTCGTCGGCGAGGAGATGGCGAAGACGCTCGCGCTCGAGGGCGGGCTCGGCTTTCTCCACAGGAACGCCTCGATCGAGGACCAGGCCGGGCGCGTCCGCTACGTCAAGACGCGCCACTCCTACGTGATCGAGCACCCGCTCTGGCTCGAGCGCACGGCGACCGTCGCCGAGGCTCGGCTGGCGATCCGCCGGCACAACGCGAGCAGCTTCCTGGTCGAGGAGCTGAAGGGAAGCCAGAAGCTCGCCGGCATCCTGTCGCATCGCGACATGCCGCTCGACGCGGCGTCCGATACGCGTCCGGTCTCCGACTTCATGACGCCGCGGCAGCGGCTCGTGACGCGACTGCCCTCGGTGTCGCTCGAGGAGGCCGAGCAGGCGATGTTCGAGCACCGCGTCGAGAAGCTGCCGCTCGTCGACGAGAAGGGGCAGCTCTTCGGGCTCGTGACCATGCGCGACCTCAAGCTCTACAAGCAGAAGCCGCACTCGACCAAGGACGCCCGCGGCCGGCTGCGCGTCGGCGCGGCGGTGGGCGCGACCGGCGACTTCCTCGAACGTGCCGCGGCGCTCGTCGAGCAGGAGGTCGACGTGCTGCTGCTGGACGTGGCCCACGCCGACTCCGACGCCGTCGCGGCGGCAATCGACAAGCTGCGGGCCCGGCTGCCACGCGTGCCGCTCGTGGTCGGCAACGTCGCGACCGCGACCGCCGCCCGCTGGCTCCAGGAGCTCGGTGCCGACGCGATCAAGGTCGGGGTCGGGCCCGGGCGCGGCTGCCGCACGCGCGTCGAGACCGGCGCCGGCGTCCCGCAGCTCCAGGCCGTGCGCGAGGCCTGGCTCGCGACCGGGGGCCGCGTGCCGGTGATCGCGGACGGCGGGGTCCGCGACGACAAGGACCTGTTTCTCGCGATCGCCTGCGGCGCCTCCACGGTGATGCTCGGCAGCATGCTCTCGGGCACCGACGAGGCACCCGGAATGGTGGTGGAGGACCCGGCCACGCGCCAGAAGATGAAGCTCTACCGTGGGATGACGTCGCCCGAGGCGGTGGCGGACGGGGTCGAGGAGGACGAGCTCGCCGAGGCGCTGCGCACCCCCGCCGAGGGGCAGTCGGTGCGCGTGCCGTACGTCGGCAGCGTGGTCGGCATCCTGGCGCGCCTCCGCGGCCACCTCCAATCCGCGGTCAGCTACGCCGGCGAGACGACGCTCGCCGCCGCCCACGACAAGATCGCCCGCGACCCGGAGGGTTTCCTGATCCCGCTCAGCGAGGCTTCGCGGCGCGAGTCGTTCGTACGTTAGCGGGGGCGCGGGGGGCGCTCAGCCCCCCGATGGCCAGTCCAGGCGAAGCGCCGGGATAAACCGGCAAGGTGTAGCGGATGAAGGAGCCGTGCGCTGAAGGGCTAGTGGGCTGTAACAGCGGAATCGTAGGTGATCCGGCGAGAGACATCGCGATAGGTCCAGCGAATGGGTCGGGCGCGTCGGTTGTAGTGCCGGATGTAGCGCATGAGTTTGCGAGCGAGGTCGGCA
>Ga0247727_10014125_pt1 | contig 13327 bp, 16 predicted proteins | sample WisWelCaveWW1625_FD_202498 | JGI IMG/M metagenome (GOLD analysis project Ga0247727, IMG submission 202498) | Biofilm microbial communities from Wishing Well Cave, Virginia, United States - WW16-25 | ecosystem: Environmental > Aquatic > Deep subsurface > Groundwater > Cave microbial mat | place... | reverse complement strand
GAGCATCCGGGCGGGGAGATAGTCGGGGGTCCGGTCGCCGTCGTTCATGGGGCACCTCGATTGTCGTGAAAACCGTCAAGGTGGTCAGTGCCCTCCGGGGCCGTGCGTATCCTTCATCCCCCACCGTGCATGCGTGGCTCCCCGTTCAACGAACTCCGTTCACTGTCCGACGCAGGGGGACAGGCACCTTTTGTGCGAAGCACCCTGCGGGCCGTTCCGGCAAAACGTGCCAGTCCCCTTGTACTGACTCAAACGACCAGACACGGCGCATCGATGGTGGTATATGGCAGCCCGAGCGCCGTGATGACTCGCTCACCCCTGCCTTCCGTGGGACCGAGATCAACAAACAGCACTTGGTCTTCGTCGTGCTTGATGATCTCGCTCAGTTCGTGCCGGCACTTAGCGATGTCAATCGGCGTGAACTGGCACTCGAAGATCGAGTACTGCAAATGGTCGCCGTAATCGCGCATCGCCTTGAAGACTTTCCGAAGACGCTTGTCATCGGCGATGTCGTAACAGACGAGGTACGTGCTGCGCATGGCTTGTCCCCACTGGATCGGTGGTCAGTCCAAGCCATCCGTGAAAAGCTGCCCGCATGTCGCTCCGCGTTCGATGAATTCCCCGCGGGCAGAAGAGGCGGTGCAAATAACCAGTTTATCGCGTGGAATAGCCGCCGCAAGGCGCGAACACTGATCCGCGACACGAGGCATCCCCACGGGGTTCCTCTTCATGCCCGCGATGGACATGAAGAGGAACCGGCCGGATGCGTCCTACCTACGAGGCTAGCAACCGCGTCACGATTTCGAGTTGTCAAAGAACGAGAGCCGGCCTCAGTGGCCGGCAGCAGCGTCGCTCCCGTTACGAGTCCCAAGCCGCAACGACTTGCCGAGTTCAGCCGCGCGAACTACGCAGCCCAGTCTTCCACGTTCAGCCCAGGCACTTGGCGGAAGTCCGCCAGGTTGCGAGAAATCAGTGTCGCACCGCGCGACAGTACGATGGCGGCGATCTTCAAATCCATGGTGCCGATCCGAATTCTGGCTCGGCGCAGATTCTCAAACTCTGCAAATGCGGCCTCGTCGAAGTCCACAACCTGAACCTGTCGGTAATTTTCAAAATGCCGTCGCAGCCGCCGGTACGCTTCCAACTGCTGCGCCATTGATTTCGCACGAGCGATGTACTACATCCAGCCTCGCATCTGTTCCTCGAAGCTGACGATGGTTGTAGCCACCTCTTCGGGAACGACGTCGGCGAGCCGCTCGCGTAACGCGGCGGAACCCTGACCGCCCCATTCGATCAAGCTCATGTGGTCGGTATCGAGAATGAGCATCCCGGTTACTACTTTCGCTTGCGCTGTGACATCCGTGGTTTAAGGGAGTTTCGATACTGACGCCCCAGTTTCATGGCCCGCTCGTAGATTGGATCGTTTTCGAACGTCCCGGCAATTCGCTCCCACCACGGCTTCGACGCAGTCTCCATTCCTTCGACCTTGCTTTTCAGTCGGGCCAATTCTACTTCCAAAGTTGCCAACCGCTTTTCGAGTGCCGTCGAGGTCATGCGATGCTCCTTGTGGGCAAGCCGATGAGAGACGAGCGATGAGAGATGAAGGATTCGCTTCGACATCCCTCATCCCTCAACTCTTGTCCGTCATCCTGTCCGAAGTTTCTCCTGAGCGCGCAGTCGCTGCCGGCCCGGCGAGTTCAGCGTCACCCCGCGCAGCGCATCAAACTCGCGCACTTGGCGGTCAATTTCCGCGTCCATCTCGGCCTGATGATCAAAGTAGAAGGTCAATGCCGCATGAACCTGAGCCAACGAAAGATGTCCGCGATGCTGATCGTAGATTTCCTCGGGCGATGATCCGTGCGCAATCCGTTCCAACGCGACTTCGATCACCTTGATGTTGGTGTCGTCAATCCACGCCACTCCGTCGGCATCCAGCCAGACGTGACTGGCAATTCCCGTTGCCATAAATGTTCCCTCTGGTTTCGAGTCCAGTCTATCGCGTGCAATGCCCGCCGCAAGGCTCGGCCGTCCAAACAAGGAATCTGCGATCTCGCCTTCGGTGTGCTCATGCCGCGCCGTTAGAATGGGGCGTTGATATTCAGGGTCGTCGTCGAAAGGCAGGTGAGCCATGCGATGTTGGAACTGCAATCACGAACTGCCGCCGGGGGCAAAATTCTGCTCCTTCTGTGAAGCGCCGGCCGAACCGGCCCCAGCCCCGGAAGAACTGGACGCCGCCAGCGCCGCTCTGGCACAACTACCGCCCGAGGTCATGTCCGACCTTCGCCAAGCCATCCTCGAAAGCAGTACCGCCGACGAGTTCGTCAATCGAATCTTCGTCGGCGACTGCCCCCAATGCGGCAGCTCGGATACCGGCAACTGCGAGAGCGACCCGGAAATCAACGAGTTGCTTGTGGGGCGGTGCTACGATTGCGGCCAACTCTTCTGCACCGAATGCGGCCGTTTGCTGAAACCCGAAGCAGCGTCTTGCGAATGCTGGGATGAAGAGGATGAAGGATACAAGATCAAAGATGAGCGATGAAGGATGAAGGTGGGCTGAAGAGGGATCGATCTTCATCCCTCATCTTTCATCCCTCATCACTAATCTGTCGCCACCATCCGCGTTTCGATTTCAAGTTGTCAAAGAACGAGAGCCGGCCTCAGTGACCGGCTGCAAAAACACCGAAACCACAATGTCGACCGGCACCGATCGTAATCGGTCCAGGGACTGGATGTCTGAACGCAAGGCGCACATGAACGGCGGTGAGGTCCTTCAAGTGCGCAGGCCGGTGGTAGCCGGTGTGCCGTCCGTTGCGGTCGTACTTGTGCGCGCTCAGGCAGTTTTTCAGAAACGGCAGAGATTGCCAATTGAACTCGCAGGGCGTTTCGATGCCGGCCCGGAGGAGCGCCTTGCGGATCAATTTCTCAGTTTCGCGGGCGATTGCTTCGAGCTTATCGGACTTCGATTTCTTGTTGTGCCCGTCGAGAATAACCGGTGTGACGGTCTGCCAGACGTTTGACGTGCCGAGGTAGCACGTGTCGATGAACTTTCTACGCGGCGGAGTGATTCGATTGAGGAAAATCGCGCCGGGAATCGGCGACGACCAATTGAGGCCAATCGAGCGGATTTGTTTTTCAGGTTTCAGTTGTTCTCCGTTAAGCCGTTCCGCAACGTAATCCAACTCACGTTCGAATCCAAGCGGCGCGATCAGCATGACATTACGGATCATCGCATCCGCGTGCTCGTGTCCGATCGAAGGTAGCGGAATGTAAGAGAGCTGCTGATGCTGCTCGGCGTCACCACGATGACCACAGACGAATGACTCAAGCCAGTTGGCAGATTTATCGATCTTCCAACTCGGCACGTCTTCTTTCATCCGCTCGATCGCGGCGTGCCGCACCATGCCGGCGATATGAACGAGTTTGGCGTGTGGATAGCGGTAAGGGTCTTCATTGGCGTCCAGCAACTTGAAGACTGCGGTTGGCCTACGAATCGGCCGCTCGGTGCTGGTGTAAAGGACGCGATCGAAGACTTTGGGCCACTTCTTCCGGCGACGCTCTGCTTGGTTCTTGGAGGCCGTGCAGTTTGCTGAGTGAATCCGCTCCAGATCGCGGACGCTCCCTGGTTTGGGAACTCGAAGCGAGGCATTCGTGAAAGTTGTCTTTCCGACAGGCAGGAAACGGCTCAGCCGATCTGGTCCAAGAATAGCGGCATCGATCTCTCGCACAGATGCCAGCGTGACGACGGCGTATGCATGGTCTGCCGCCCAACCTAGCGAACTAAGCGTCGATGTGAGATCGTCTAAGTCTGCGAGCGGTGGTTGATCCGACGGATCGATCCGCCATACATAATGAACCAATGGGCTTGCCTCAAGCAGCACTGGCCAGAACTTGCGAATTGAACCACGACGATGCGTCTGAAGGTCATCATTGTCTGGTACCCAATGATCGAAGATGATTCCTGTCGCTGGCTGCGGTGAGGCCAAAACGTCCGGGGCAATCCGCTGCCTTTCGATCCATGCAAGCGCGTCGCGTTTCGCCTCATCCAGGCCGTATCGATGGGCACCTGCTACAAGAGCCTGAAAAAGTCTGAACGGCGACGGGGGCCACTCAAGCACCTCGGTGCCATCAATGAACCCATGAAATCGATCACTGATCCATCGCACGGTAACACACAGGTGGGTTGACATGCTTACTTCTCCTCATCCGTTTCGTCGGTGGTCGTTGCCTTGATCGCATCCCGCATCTTTGATGGATCGAAGTTGACGGTGAGTTCGGATTGTTCAATCTTGAGCCTCTCGGCAGCTTTTTCTGCGAAGCCCTTTGCAGTGTCGTAGGTGATGTCGAGTGGCGTTTCCTTGCCATCGCGCGTCACCAGCGCGAGCTTGTGCTTGCCGAATGCAAGCTTCTTGGCCTCCACCTGTTTCGCGCGTTCATCGGCGCGGTCGGAGTCAAGGACCAATTGGCAGTCCTGCCGAAGGCTGAACTCCTGATCGTAGAGAAGTGCGACAAGCGCCAGGCCGAAGACGTACGCGCGCAGTGTTTCCGGCGTGACATCCTTTGAGTCGCCGGTACGAAGTGCTCGAAGGTTGACAAGATTGATCGAGGCGTCGCGCCGGATATCGCCGTTGACCACGATCCCACCATGAACGCGGAAGGCGAGATCCTTGTTCTTCTCTTTCGTCGGCATTGTCACCACCGGAACGGCAAGCAGCCCTTGCTTCGACAGCTTGGCGTCCTTCATTTTCGGATCGATGAGCGGCTTGTCCTGCTCGTCTAAGAGTTCCTTGTAGTTGAACGGTGGAACGTACTGTGAGGCTCGCGTCAGCGGCTCGACGTTTGTGGCGCGAATCGTGGACTGGAAGACGCGCGGAACCTTCTCCCCGGCATCGCGGGAATTCCAAGCACCGAAGACGAGCGAGGTAGCGAAGTCCTTGGCCAGGTCAATAGAATTGCCATTGTCATGGTCCTTCAAGGCTTTGGCGATGTCATCGGCTTTGTCGGAGAAGCGGACAACGGCATCAGCAACTCGGTGGCCCACTTCCAACAGGCTTCGCGCCTGTACGTCTTTGTTCTTTCCCGACGTGACTTTGACGGTCACCTTCCGCACGATTCGAGGCGTGAAGTCATCAAAGATCGGCTCCAATCGATTCGCCTGCGATGCAATGCTGTCGATCAGGCAGATGTTCTCGCCATTGCGGAGCGTGTCGATGTTGTAAGGGTGCCTCTGTAACGTCGGCCTCATTGCGAATGTAGGTGGGAAGATTGGATTGTCGTAGCCGCCGATCGGCCGCAAGTATTCGCGAAGCACAATCGCGACGTATTGCCGGTCGGTGAACCATTCTGGGTTGATGGGTGACGTCTTGCTCATGTTGATCTCCATTCGGTAAGGGTTGCTTGTTGAAATGCCTTGTATCGATTACCACTGTCACGCCCAGCCAACCTGAATCGCCCCTCACAACCGATGACTTGGGGGAAGTGGCCACGAGCCGCAACTGCGGCGACACATGCCGGCAGCGGCTCGCGCCAGACGTAAAAGGTGAAGAAGTTGTTCGGATCGGGTTTCAAGGCGAATCGCTGCAAGGCAATCAATGTCAGAATCTCGGTCCAGACACAGCATGTGATTGCCTGCCCGACCTTGTCGGGTGAGTAACCGATGTCTTGCGCAGTCCCCACTCGACCGGCGTCAAAACTAAGCGGTGCTACCGGCTCGGCGTCGCTCAGCCGGCGAACGACCGTCTCAGTTTCAAAAATGTTGTCGTCGGCCACGACAGTCAGCGCGGCCTTTATCGCGTCTGCAATCCCCGTGATCGCCTGTTGGCCCGCCCATGTCTTGAGTTCGTCGCCATTACAGTTCTCGATGACCCACCAATCCACTCGGAGATTCAGTGGAGGTCCCAAGCTGAAGCCGGACGCAATACGTTTGGAGTTCAGCCGCTTGCGAATTGTCTCCTCGGTCTTGGGAAATGGCTTCTTACTTTTCTTCAGATCGGCCTTTCGTTTGTTGAGGTGCCCTAACTGCTCCAATTCGTCTTCGGGCAATAATGGCGTCAAGGCGCTTTCGATCACAGTCTTACAGAGCGGTTCCGTGGAAGTAGCACGACCTCCTGTCCAAAGGAAAAACTGGTCTATTGACTCAAACCAACCCTCCGCTCCCGGCCAAAGGCGGTCGGCAAGTTCCAACAATCCGCAGCAGGCGAAGAATTGGCCGGGGTTGGTCAGGTCGACGGGGATTTTGATGTTGGGTTCCTTGTCGCTCATGCCTCGTATCCTTCACGATGGTTCCAACCTTGACGACGTTCCGAAACTGCCCGACAATTCGGGTATGGAGATTCCAGGACGAGTTCAAAACGGTGTTGTGGTGCTCGACGGCTCAGTTTCGTTGCCCGATGGGGCGGTTGTAGCCGTGATCTACCCGGTACATGAGACGCCCGCAGCGCCACGCGAAAAAAAGCGAGTGCAGTTCCCGCTGGTGCGGTCAGCGAATCCCGGTAGCTTGCATCTGACGAACGAGCGCATTCACGAAATTCAAGAAGAGGAAGATATTGAGGCGATGAAGGGCCAATGGAATGTTCCTTCCTGACGTCAATTTCTGGCTCGCGCTGATCTTCAACATGCACGCGCACCACCCTTCGGCAAAGTCGTGGATGGACGGCCTGAATTCGGGGACGTGCCACTTTTGTCGCCTTACCCAGCAAGGTTTCCTGCGACTGGCCAATAACCCGCGCGTCATTCCGACAGGCGCCGTTTCGATGGCGGACGCTTGGCGGCTGTACGACATTGCGGTCAGCGATCCGCGCGTTGCCTTTGCCAAGGAACCGCCGCGGCTCGAAACCGCCTGGCGAAACTACGCGCAGCGTCAAGGATTCTCGCCGAATGTTTGGAGCGATGCGTATCTTGCCGCCTTCGCAGTTGCGGGCGGATACGAGGTCGTAACCTTCGACCGCGGCTTTACGCAATTCGCCAATTTGAAGGTGACCATTCTCACGTAAGCGTTGCGTCATTCGGCACCCCCAGTTGTCTCGTCGGCGTCATCCGCCGTTTCGATCTCGGCGCTGGCCAATGCGTCAGCACACCTCAGCAGGTTTTCGAGCCACGCCAGTCGCCAATGACCATATTGCCGCTGCAAGCGCGCGAAACGGCGGATGGATTCGGTGTGGATTTCCGGCGAACGCGGTTCGGCGTTGGGGTCGAAGCCGCCTTTAGGGAAGTGCGGTCGGCCTCGGCCGTGGTGGGTGGCGATGAGGTGCAGCGCGAGGTCGATCACTTGCTGCGTGATGTCTTTGCCATTCGAGTCGGTGAACTTCGCATCTCTGTGTGCGTCGATGAATTCGCGGAGCGAGCCGAACTCGTGTCGGTAGCCGCGCGGGTCGCGCTTCATTTCGCCGCCGGATTTGCCGAGTGTTTCGTCTCGCCATTTCTCACCGGGAGGCGTTGGGACACCATCAACGGCGCGCTGCCACCGTTCGCGGTTCTTGCCGTGGTCGTGGTAGTCGGCGGCAAGTTGTGCCGCGACTTTCACGACGTCAGGGACGTCGAATCGAGCAAGAATTTCGTCGAGCTTCTTGCGGACGAGTTGGACGTGCTCGCACAGGGACTGACGCTTGGATCCCCATTCTGGCTTCTCCTGCTTCGGAACGAAGCTGACAAGTCGTACGCGCTTGCCGTCATCCGATTCGAGTTCGACGACTAGGCGGGAAGATTTCACCGGTTTGCTGCCCGAGCCGATCGGACGAGTTTCTGGCTCGCCATCTTCGGTTTTGGTGATGAGTTCTCGATAACGGCCCCGTTGGTCGGCGACATCGGGAGCGACCCGCCTTGCCACGATCACCTGCTGCCGCTCTTCGGGCGATTTCGTATCTTCGTCCTTCGGAACTTGGGGTGCGTCGGCATCGAGCAAGCCCTTGTGCCGTTCGATCCCGCCGAAGGATGCCGGCAGGATCAGGTCGGCGTTGCGGATCGAGTCTGTGTTCTTACGACCAAGTTCATCGATTACGTTCTTCACGGTGACGAGCTTTAGGCCCGCGCGATCGACGATAATCGATCGGGCACCCACTTCGGATTTCTGTGCGTCGGACAGCCTGTCCCAACGATCGATGAACCACTTCCCCGCGGCGCTGGTCGGCACGCTCAGCACTTCATGAGTGCGGATTCCGTGCGTGTCAAACCACTCTTCGATCGTCTCGATGTCGAGTTGATCGAAACCGTGCAGGTCCAGTTCCACCCGCCAGGCGATGGTGGTTTGCGGCAACTCGTGGGCGATGCCGCGGAGCCAAGGGGCGACTTCGGGACGGCCGGGCATGGGGATGGTGATGCTGGTCATGCTCCAGGCGTCGAGGAGAATGTCGGTCAGTTCGACCATCGTCGGTTCAGGAGTGGATGCGGACTTGAGTTGATCCGCCAAAAGTTTCGACTTGAACTCCGCGAGCGATTTCGGACTGACGTCCATCTCGTTGACGAATGAATTTGTCGCGATTGAGCATCCGTACGCATACGACACGGCAGCTCTTCGAATGATCTCGTAAACAAATAGCTCGGACGCGGCGACACACGCCTTTTTTATGTCGGTGTCGCCGGCCGGATCCTTTTCGCGGATCAGCCGAATAATCGCGTCGCCTAGGCCACGACGATTGACCCGGCCAAGTCGCTGGATCATCGAATCCAGCGGAGCGGCGTCGCAGACCATGTGGTCGGCGTTGAGGTCGAATCCGACTTCGCCGGCGCTGGTGGAGATGAGGAAGACGGGATGTTGGTTTGCTGGGTCGGCTGGAACGATTTCGCCGTTCAGAAAACGCTTGAGGATTGGTTTCTCGATGAGTTCGTCGCGTTCGAGGCCGCGCATTGTGCCGGTGAGGACTTCGACGAAGTCGGCGAAGGGCATCGATTTGATCGTCTTGGGCTTTTTACCGGAGTTATCTTCGGACTTGATCTCGTTATCGCGGATCAGGTCTGCGATCGTCTTCGCATCCTCAGGCGACCGGACGAAGACGACGATGCGCTTGCCCTTGATCGAACCGTTCTTTGCCAGAGCAATCGCGGCGTCGGCGAGCTTTGCGTTGAGTTGACTCTTTTCGACAGGCGGTTCGATGGTCAGTCGTTTTGGAGACTCGAAGCGTTCTTTGATGACCACGTCATCGAGGTCTGATTGGATAAGCGTGAACGGAGGCTTCTCATCGACTGCCTTTCCGCTCGTCGCCGACATGCGGATGACTTTCACTGACGTGCGTTGGCCCTGCTGGAACCTCACGATCGACGTGACGAGCTTCTCGAACGGCTTGGATAGGTGCGCCTCGTCAAGCACGAGCAGTGAATCCTGTCCGAGCAGGCCGGCATGGAGCGGGCGAGTCTTGTAGCTGGAGCGGTAGCCGGAGAAGAGCAGGGCCGAGCCGATGAGGTCGACGGTGCCGATGATGATGGCGGGGCGGGAGGGGTCGCGCGACCATTCGCGGTTGTCGGCGAGTTGGCCGCGGAGTGTACTGATCGCTGGAATGGGAAGCGATTCACATAAGTGGGCCAAATCCGGTCGCCGACGTGACAGCCGATGGAATGCCCGGATACGCTTTTGAAATCTCACAGCCTGTTTCGTCGCCTGATCGACAACCGTCCGGCGATCCACGACATACACCAAGCGTCGCGGCAGCTTTGGTGGACCCTTCGTCAATTGCTCCATGAATGCGATCAACCAAAGTGCCATGACCATTGTCTTGCCGAGTCCGGTCGGAAGATCGATCACCCGACGGATATCGTTATTGGCAAAGTGCTCGCGAAAAAGACGTTCCTGCCAACGGAGTGGAACTCTGCCGGTGAGGTACTTGAAGACGATCTGGAATTCCGAGTCGTTCATGCTTCATGCCTTCATGCCGTGTCTGACTCGCATTTGGATAGCATGGAATCGCGGTGATAGCAAGGAGCAGGTGCGGTAGAATTGCCGCTCGCCGCCGACGGTCGAGCGCGGCAGGCACGCGATCTGACGTGTGGGAACTGACTCGCTACGACCTCACAGCCGCTGATGGAGCGGGAAGGAATGTGACTTCGCGCGAGTCTTCGGAAATCCCCTGTTCCAGACGGACTATTCGGCGCCGCTCAACGCCATCGATGATGACGACGAGTTCGGCCTCGCAGGGCGGAAGGGCTTGTGGTTGGCGCAGAGTGCAGGTGTTGTCCAGGCAACCGGCGACTTCGATGCGCGAGCCGTTGGCCACGAGGTAAATGCAAACGTCGGCCGAATGATGGGGCGGGTTCAATCTTTACTCTCGCGAAGAACTCGGGAAACGGGCGGAAGGTTTTCTGTCGTACGCTCGGCATTACGCTCGGGCCGCCGCTAGGCGCGGGCGTTCAAGGCGTCGTCTTTTCGACTGACCGCGAATCGGCGATCAAGGTCCACGCGGCCCAAGCCGCGTTTGTTCGCGAACGCGACGCTTATCTGCGACTGGCAGAGTTCGCGGTGGACCAAGTTCGCGGCCTGATTGTACCGCGCATGCGGCAATCTGACGACAGACTTCTGATCATCGAGATGACGCGAGTGTCGCCCCCCTTCCTGCTCGATTTTGGCGTGCATACTTGGATGATCCGCCTGAGTTCTTGCCGGACGAACTGGCTCGCCAGCAGTGGGATGCCGAAAAACGCGAGCAGTTCGAGCGGAATTGGCCGGAAGTGCAGGCGATCCTCCGTGAGCTTGAAGCACGGTATGGAATTTATCTCGCCCATGTGAACCCCGGGAATATCCGATTCGAGTAGTGAGGCCCGTGCGCCGGAGACGGTTTTGAAGCATGAACGGAACCGGTATTCGACCGACAATGGCTGCATGGTCATTCCAGGTCGAGTCGAAAATGGCGTTGTCGTTGTAGAGAATGGTGCTTCGCTGCCTGACGGCACGGCGGTGACGGTGAGCGTGTTCGCTGAGGCGGCACGGACGCGCGACAAGATGACGGCTGAAAAGCGGCGGCGGTTCTCGACGCTCTGGCACGGATTGACGCGATCCCCAACGAGAATCCGGGAGATACGTTCAGCGGCGCGGAGCACGATCGCGTTTTGTACGGTGAGACAGGATGATCTTCATTGTCACGGGAGCGTGGTTCGGGCGCAGGTCGAGAGTCAAGGAGTAGTTACATGGTTGCTCGTGGTCGAGTGCAAAACGGTGTTGTGGTGTTGGAGGACGATGTCCACTTGCCCGAAGGCACGCAGGTTACTGTGCTGCCGGAACCGCCACAGCTGGCCACGACTGTGCAGGGTGGCAAGGACCGCATGTCTGAGCAGGAACGCAAGCGGATTCGTGAGATCATGGACCGCATTGCTGCGCTGCCGATTGAAGGAAAGTCCAATCCGTTCAGCGGCGCGGACCATGACAAAGTGCTGTACGGGAAGCCCTGATGATCTTCGTCGATACGAGTGCTTGGTTCGCGTACTTCGTTCCCACCGATGCAGATCACCAGCGAGTGCGGAACAGTGTCGGTACCCTCGCCGAACCGCTGGCAACCACCGACTACTGCGTCGATGAAACATTGACGCTTTTGTTGGCGCGGCGTGAGCTGCGGCGGGCATTGGAAGCTGGACGCGCGTTCTTTCACGAAGGCATCGCCAATCTCTGCTTGCTGACTTCCGAACAAATCCATCGTGCAAGGATTCTGTTTCAGCACCGCGCGGGGACCGGATGGAGCTTCACCGATTGCACGAGCAAGATCGTCATCGACGAATTGCGGTCGGTGTCAGTAATGAGCCGCGCTACTATCATCTCCTGTTGCCCGAAGGTGTTGAGGCTTTCCGCATGTGTCTCGATGTGTCGGTCCACCATCCGGCCCCGCTGGGGGTTCGGTGCCAAAAGCGACGGATCGTAGGAAGCGACTCGCGGCTGGCCAGCCTGGTCGAAGCTGATAAGGCCGCGCTGAATCACGTCAGCCGGCAAGGCCCGCTTCAGCGTGGCGGCTGTGAACGACAGCGCCGGGCGAGCGGGTCGGATCGGGCCGGCGGCGGGGCTGGCGCGTCGCATCGGACGAACACTAGCACCGTGTATTCGCCTGCGCCAAGACCGTCGTCACTTTTGAAAAAGGCAATCGTCGTCTGCTTTTTACAGATCAATTCTTGGAACAATGGTCGTAGCTAGTGAAGTGAGGAATAGACCAGACCGAAGCAATTACAGCAGACCTCTGGTCGTTACTGGGACCTTGTAAGCCGGTGAATTGGTCTGGGAGTGAAAAAGGCGAAACGGTCGTTGATTGACCCCATGCAGTCTTGGCTATCAGAAGCCAATTCGGTCTGAAATAGGGTATCGCGAAACCCACCAACTTCGGGCCGGAAGGGTATCGCGAAACCCATCAACTTGGCCGCAGAAAGGGTATCGCCAGACCCACCAAAGTCGGTATTGCGAAACCCACCAATTCCAAGTGCGTTCGGGTATCGCCACACCCACTAGTCAGGAATCTCTGAAGAGTGTTTCGTAGAGGTTGAGGGAAAGCTGATTAGGCTGGACTTTCTCAAACTGCGACAGTCGTTCTGTCCGCTCCAGGTCCTGGTACCAGTCCGGAGCGGTGTAATTGTGCTTTAGCCGATCGATGAACGCAGCGATCTCGCTCCGCTGAAAGCTTCCTGGTCGGTTCTCCTTCTCTGCGAGGACTATGGCGACATGCTTCTGAAGACATTCGCGACCGTGGGTTGAAACAAGCTGCTGGTAGACCTGCGGGTTGATCGGCTTTCCCTTCTCGTCGCGCAGTTGGCGGACCTGAGCATAGAGCGCGTCGGTCTCCAGGTTATTCGCTGAAACACGTGTCGCGGAACTGACTTTAGTGCGAAGTTCCGGGCCGCGGCTCCAGCGGAGCGCGAGTTGGCCTCGTCGCGGGCCACGATTCAACGTCTGGAAGTAGCCATGCCCGTCGGCGTAGGGACGGACGATGCCGTGGTCCTCCGCTTCCTTCAAAAGTCGGCGGAGTTTCTGCATCCTGAGTTTGCCGAGAGACGGGCTCTCGGAATAACCGATTTGGTGAATCGCGAACTCGTCCGCGATGAAGACACTAGCGTCTCGCTGATTCCATCCATCGCGGTTTGCAATCAAGTAAAGCCGTCGCATCGCCGGCGACAGCGTTCGGTACAGCTCATAGTTGAAGGCAAGAGCCGGCGTCTGCCGGACAAGGTTCAGGAATGTACTGTCCCACTGGAGCGTGACCGGCCGGCGCGATTCAGTCACACGCGAGAGCGACTCGATATTAAAGAAACCGAAGTTCGCGATGTCGTAGGATTGGGTCTCGGAATTCCAGAATGCCGAGTTCGTGTACTTGGCGTACGAGAATCGGAAGATCCGGCTTCGAATGCGCAGGTAGTCCTTCTGGCACGTGGCCGG
>Ga0247727_10014124_pt1 | contig 13330 bp, 13 predicted proteins | sample WisWelCaveWW1625_FD_202498 | JGI IMG/M metagenome (GOLD analysis project Ga0247727, IMG submission 202498) | Biofilm microbial communities from Wishing Well Cave, Virginia, United States - WW16-25 | ecosystem: Environmental > Aquatic > Deep subsurface > Groundwater > Cave microbial mat | place... | reverse complement strand
GGCGATCGGCTCGCCGCGCAGGATGATGACGCCGTCGGCATCGAGGATGAACGCCCGCACGCCCACCAGGGCGGCGCGGAGCACGGAGCGGTCACCGGTCGACATGGGATCGGATGGTAGTCTGCCCGCCGAGGAGGGACCGGATGGGCCTGCTGGACGGCAAGAGGGCGCTGATCTTCGGTGTCGCGAACGATCACTCGATCGCCTGGGGCATCGCGAAGGCGCTCCACGAGCACGGCGCGACGGTCGGCTTCAGCTCCGTCGAGAGCCTGATCGAGCGCCGCGTCCGGCCACTCGCGACGTCGATCGGATCGACCTTCGTCGAGCCGTGTGACGTCACCTCGGACGACGACATCGCCTCGGTGATGGAGCGCTGGCGCATCGCCCACGGCGAGATCGACATCCTCGTCCACGCCCTCGCCTACGCCCGTCGCGAGGACCTCGAGGGCCAGTTCGTCGACACGAGTCGCGACGGTTTCGCGCTCGCGCTCGACGTCTCCGCGTACTCGCTCGTCGCGCTCGTGCGGGCGGCCCGTCCCCTCCTCCACCGCGGCTCCTCGGTCATGACGCTGACTTACTACGGCTCCGAGAAGGTGACCGCGAACTACAACGTCATGGGCGTCGCGAAGGCGGCCCTCGAGGCGTCCGTCCGCTACCTCGCGGCCGACCTGGGTCCGGAGGGCGTGCGCGTCAACGCGATCTCGGCCGGCCCGATCCGGACCCTCGCCGCGGCCGGCATCGCCGGCTTCAAGAGGATGTATGGCGGCTTCGACGAGATCGCCCCGCTTCGGGCGAACATCACCATCGAGGACGTCGGCGGTACGGCCGTCTGGCTGGCGTCCGACCTGTCCCGCGCGGTGACCGGCGAGACCGTCTTCGTCGACGGCGGCTTCAACATCGTCGGAGTCCCGAGCACGGCATAGGGGCTTGCGCGGGTCTGCTATGGTTGTGCTGCCGACGAGGCAATCGTCGGGGGAATGATCCGGCCCGGTGCGGCTATCCGCACCGGGCCGCTTAGTGTCCGCGGGGTCCGCCGCCGGCCATCACCCGCGACACTCGGCACAGCGCCCGACGACCGTGACGTGCGAAACGTCCACCACGAAGCCGCGTTCGCGGGCCAGTGCCGCGACGAGCGCGTCGGCCTCGTCCGCGAGGTCCCACGTCGTGCCGCAGCCTCGACAGTGGAGGTGGCCGTGCTCGATCGCCGGTCGGACGTGGTACTCCTCGCGCCCATCGGAACCATGGCCATGGCGGACGAAGCCGAGCCGCTCGAGCATGTCGAGCGTCCGGTAGACCGTCGACGGCGTCGTTCCCGGGTCGATCACCCGGCAGCGCGCGACGATCTCCGCCCCGCTCAGGTGCCCGTCCGTAGCCCGGAGCACTTCGACGAGCGCTCGTCGCTGGGGCGTCCAACGCAGGCCGCGCGCCCTGAGGCGCCCGCGGACGGTGTCGAGCTCGAGGCCAACGCCGGCGATCGCGTCCGCGCTCATGGGCCCAGGGAGGGCAATGCCCGGCCCAGCTCCGGCAGCAGCGCGTCGAGCTCGAACAGGAAGACGAGGCCGATGACGAGGCTGAACGTCCCCGCGACGACGCCGACGACGAGGTAGATCCGCTGGCGCAGCTGGCTGGCGATGAAGCCGGTCGCGGTGACGACGACGACGAGCGTGTTCGAGACGAGCAGGCCCACGACGAAGGCGACGAGCATCGGGATGCCGAGACCCTCTCCAGCCGCGCCGCCGATCGCGGCGATGATGAGCACCTGGCTGCCGGTCTCCGCGCCGATGCCGTGGATCATCCCGACGCCGAATGCGGTCCGTGGTCCGTAGGCGCTCATCTCCAGCGGCTCGACGTGCTCGTGCCCGTGCCACCAGGCGCCGAAGCGTCGCCACAACAGGCGCAGGCCGTCGAACAGCAGCAGCCACCGGCTCCGCAGTCGGAACTCGCTGCCGTGGCGGGCGTACTGGTACAGCGAGACGAAGACCCACACGCCGAGCAGCACGAGGGTGACGCCGACCACGCGACCCATGATCGGGTCCACCCAGCTCGGCAGCAGGGCTCCGAAGGTCAGCGCTGCGAGGCCGAGGAGCGTGACCACGAGCGCGTGGCCCAGCGCATACAACGTGCCGAGCAGGATCGCATGACGCTGCTCGCCCAGCAGTCGCTCCCGCCGCCGGAGGGCGGTCGCGCCGGCGACAGCACCGGCGACCGCCGCCTCGCGCGCCGGCGGGCGACCCTCGTGCACGCCGACCTCCGAGGCTCCACCGTGGCCGTGAGCGTGCGGCGTGACATCGTGGCTCAGCTCGTGCGCGACGGTGCCCGCGTCGGCCGCGGCCGACGTGGAGGTGATGTCGGCGATGGCCGCGATGTGGTCCCAGTCGATGCCGTGGCGGAGTCCGAGGAGCAGCGCGGTCCACAGCAGGCCGAGCCCGCCGCCGGCGACGGCGGCGAGAAGCCCATCGAGCGCGCCGCCGTCGGCCATGCCTGCCAGTCCCTCGTTATTGCAAGTCGTTGCGAGAGCATCGCGACGCGCTCGCCCGCCGTCAACAGCGGATACGCTCGCCTCCGCTGGCCGGATGAACGGGCCAGCGGACGTGGACCGTCCGCCTGCCGCCCGTCACGTTCCAAGATCGCCGGCCGCCGCCTCTGGCGGGGTTCATATTCCGCGCTCGGGCTACTCGAGGAACGTGAACGAGGCGAGGAAGACGTCGAATAGCTCGCCGGCCGGCTCCAGCTCGGGGCCGTCGAGGGTCAGCAGCTGGATCTCCCAGCCGACGCCCCCACGCACGGCGATGACGTCGAACGCGGCGAGGGGCGTCCCGTCCAGGCTCCACTGGAACAGCAGCAGCTTCGCCGGCAGCCCACCGACGGCCGCATCGACCGTCGTGCTCGGCGCGACGCCGAGCTCGCCTTCGTGGGTCCCGGCGACATCGGCCGTGAACTCGTCAAGGGTGGTCCCGGCCGCCACTGCCTGCGGATACACGAATACGGTCGCGACACCATCGACGACGTAGTCATCACCGTCCGCGTTCGACTCGACCGTCCAGCCGGCCGGGTGCGCCATCGAATAGCCGAGCGCCTCGTTCTCGAAGACGGTCCAGACGTCGGTCGGGCGGAGGATCGTCTGCGGCTTGCCGACGTCCTCGAACTCGTAGACGGCCGAGACTTCGACGTCGGTCGTCGTTCCACTCATCGTGCAGCGGCACGTGGCGAACAGCTCGAAGCGGACCGGCGTCCCGTCCTCGAGGACGTAGAAGTCGAGCCCGAGGTCCCAGTCGCCCGCGTCGCGGATCGCGGGCTCGAGCGGCAGGATCTCGTCCGGGACGATCCCGCCGGTCGGACGGAGGTGATGCACCCGCTGCCCCGCGATCGTCGCCTCGCCCAGGTCCTCCAGGTTCGAGGCGTCCTGGAACCACGTATCGAACTCGAGTCGGGCCGGACTCGAGGTCGGATCCTGCTCGAGCCACGGTCCGCCACCGGACTTTCCCCAGATCGAGTCGCCGACGACGACGACTTCGGCGGCGATGTCACCCACGGTCACCGTCCCGGCGGCCTTGTCGCCGGCGAGGCGCATGGCGAGGCCGATCTCGATCGTGATGCCGCTCGCCTTCGCCGTGATCTCGGCCGAGACCTTCGCACTCAGGTCGGGATCAGAGATGAGCTCGGCGAACGCGGCGGCGACGTCGACCGGGGTCGGGGTCGGCGTCGGTGCCGCCGTCGGGATGGGCGTGGGCGTCGGCGTAGGCGTCGGGCTCGCGGCACCGCCGCAGGCGGCGACGAGCAGGGTCAGCACGGCGGCCGCGCGAATGCCCCAGCCAAGGCGGGCGGTCTGGTGACGATCCATGGGGTCCTCCTCCTGGGAGATGACGCGTGATGCGGCGGGTCGTGTCAGGCGATCTCCTCGGGCAGCCAGAACCAGCGAAGCGACTCGAAGTCCGGGCCGACCTGGAGCGGCCCCGACGCGGCCGCTCCAGCCGGGGCCGGCGGCGGGTCGGCGACGAGACGGCGCGCATCCTCGACGTAGTCCGCGAGGCGGGACTCCGGCTCGCGGTGACGGTGCGCGACGTATCGCATCTCGCCGGCCTTGTAGCGGACGTCCCGGAGCGACAGCGGCGGCTCCACGACGCCGCCGGCGTGACGCCACAGGCCGGTCGCAGGATCGAACCGGTACTGCGGCAGGAGCCGCCAGCCGTCCCGCGCGACGAGATCGACCGCGTCGAGGATGAACTCGAACACCGCCTCGCTGATGAAGTAGTTGAAGTTCACCCGCACCCAGCCGGGCTTGATGCCTTCGCAACCGCGGCTGATCTCGCGTTCGAACTCGCGGCTGGTCTCGAGGTCGATGCCGAGCAGCCGATGGCCGTACGGCCCGGCGCACGAGCAGCCGCCGCGGGACTGGACCCCGAACAGGTCGTTGAGCAGCGCGACGACGAAGTTGTGATGGAGGTAACGGCCCGCGTGCCGGACGACGAACGACACGATCGAGAGGCGCGGCAGCGAGTGCGAGCCGAGGATCTCGATCGACGGGTTGCGTTCCCAGCGCTCGATGGCCCGCCGGATGAACGATTCCTCCCGCTCGCGGATGGCCGCTTCGCCGACGGCCGCCTTCAGCCCGAAGACGAGGCCGGCCCGGATCGACTCGATGATCGCCGGGGTGCCGCCCTCCTCGCGATGCTCGGGGTCGGCGAGGTAGACGTGCTCGAACGGGTTCACGTAGGCGACCGTGCCGCCGCCGGGCATCGTCGGCACCCGGTTCCGGAAGAGCCCGCGGCGCGCGATCAGGACGCCGGGCGTGCCGGGCCCACCGATGAACTTGTGCGGACTCAGAAAGACGGCGTCCTTGTAGTCGAGCTCGGCGCCGTCGCCCGCCCGATGAGGCGACATCGCGATGTCCACGTATGGCGCCGCGGCGCCGAAATCCCAGAACGACAGCGCGCCGTGACGATGGAGCAGCACCGAGATCGCGCGCGTGTCGCTCAGGATCCCGGTGACGTTGCTCGCCGCCGAGAAGCTGCCGATCTTGAGTGTTCGGTCCCGGTGCGCGGCGAGCGCGCCCTCGAGCGCGGTGAGGTCGATCCGGCCGTCGGCGTCCTCGGGGATCGTCACCATGTCGGCGATGGACTCCCGCCACGGCAGCTCATTGCTGTGGTGCTCGTACGGCCCGATGAAGACGACCGGCCGCTCGCCGGGCGGGATCCGCGCCCGCAGGCCGTAGCGATCGTCGAGGTCGGCCGGCAGCCGAAGGTTGAGGACGTCGACGAGCTTGTTGATCGCGGCCGTCGTGCCGGAGCCACAGAAGACGACCGCGTGGTCCGCGGCAAGTCCGCCGACCGCCTCACGGATCATCGCCCGCGCCTCCTCGCGGAAGCGGGTCGTCTGGAGGCCGGTGCCGGATGACTCCGTGTGGGTGTTCGCGTAGAGCGGCATGACCGCCTCGCGAAGGTAGTCCTCGATGAACGTCAACGAGCGGCCAGAGGCCGTGTAGTCGGCGTACGTGACACGGCGGAGGCCGAACGGGCCCATGACGGCTTCGTCGTCGCCGATGACGGACGCGCGGATCGTCTCGATGAGCGAGGCGCTGTCGGGCACGACGCTCATCGTACGCGGCCCGACCCGGCCTCCGTCACGGCCGCGCGGTCGGCACCCCGTAGACCTCGCCCTGGCCGTTCGCGAACAGCGATTCGTAGCCGGCCGCGGAGATCCGTGCGGCGAGATCGGGCGGCGCCTCGTCCCAGCGCTCGAGGACGACGTAGGCGAAGTCCCCGCTGGCAAGCAGGTCGTCGATCGCGTCGAGCGGCTCCAGCCGGCCACCGATCGTGTGCAGGCTCCGCTCGGGGTCGGTCACCGCCATCGTCTCGAGCGTGCCGACGAACACGCCGAGCGGCGTTGCGACCCACTGCTGGAAGCTCTGCGCGACGTGCAGGACCTGCCGTCGGGCCCGAGGCGGCCCGCCTCGATCTCCGCACGCAATACCCGGACAAGCTCGAACCGCGGTGCATCGAGGAGGCGCCGCGGATCCGGGAAACCGCTCCAGTAGCCCTCCCCCGCGTGGCCGAGTTGCGTCGCCAACGTCTCGCTGATCCGGTGCTCGCCCAGGTGGATCCGATCGACCGGCTCGAGGCGCAGCGGCAGCGCGATTGCGGCGACGATGGCGCCGGCGATGGCCAGCCGGGCGAGGCGTGGGCCCCTCCTGCGCTCGATCTCGTCGAGCGCCACCGCCGCGACGATCGCCGCGAACACCGGCAGCCAGAACTGGATCGCCTTGGGCAGCTCGAAGTGGAGGCCGGCGACGGCGAGATCGACGCCATCGCCGGAGATCACCTGGCCGATCGCGGCGACGACGAGCCCGACGCCGGCCGCCGCGAGCACGACGACCGAGGCCGATCGCCGCGGCGCGATCAGGAAGCCAGCCACGGCGAGGCCGGCGAGCAGCGGCATCGACGCCAGGAGCGTCGCGCCGGCCTCGAGGACCGCCGGTACGGTCTCGTCGGCGAGCACGAGACCGGCGAGGCCGGCCAAGATCTGCGCGGCTCGTCCGAGGCCGGCGACGGCCGGGGCTGCCCGGGGCCGACCGGTCAGCCCGACGAGAACGACGCCGGCGAGCGGGACCGTCAGCAGGCCGCTCCAGGCCGGCAGAGCGAAGCCGAGCGTCGTCGCGGCCTGGGGCAGGCCGAGGCAGGCCGCGACGCCGATGCCCGGAATGCCGACGGCCGCAAGCCCGGGGCGCAGGGCGACGACGAGGGCCACGGTGACGACCGCAAGGCCGCCGATGACCGGGTGGACGAGGATCGCCGCACCGAGGGCGCCCCCGAGGCGCAGGCCGTCGAGCCGGGCCGTGCCGGAGCGGTCGGCAGTGACCAATCCGTCACGGAGCCGGTCGACGACGAACGACAGCGCCTACAACGCGAGCGGCAGGACGAGCACCGTCGCCCTTGCGTCCGCCAGCCGAGCGAACGACGCCGTCAGCGTGAAGCTCAGGAGCATGAGCTCGCCCACGGCCGGGCCGCCGACCGCGGCTCCGAGCCGACGGACCGCGATCGCGACGAGGAGCAGCCCCGGCAGGATCGAGCCCGCGATCGCCAGGCCGGCCGGCAGACCCGTCGTGACGGTGATCGTCGCGAGCACGGCGGTGTAACCGAGGAGCGATCGCGACGACCCGTAGATCGGCGACGGCGTCGTGGACAGCGGGTCCAGTCCGCCGAACGCTCGCAGGTGCTCGGCGGGGGCGACGTGGTTCGGCAGGACGTCCATGAACGGCACGACCGAGTGCGTCAGCTGCATGACGAGCGCGCCGCTCCAGGCGAGCCCGATGAACGCCATGGCGGGCGACGGCGACGAAGGACGCCACGCTCGCAGGCGGGCGACGGTCGCCGGCACGAGGACGGGCCGCGCCCAGCGGAGGGACGCGATCGCGGCCAGCTGGATCGCGACGAGGACGGGCATCCGGAACCAGCCGAGACCACCGAGGGCGTAGAGCGCGGCGACGTTCAGCACGACGGCGCCGACGAAGCCTTCGAGGACGAGGTCGCTCACGGTCTCGAACGGCGTCCGACGGGTCCATCGGGCGAGCGCCGCGCCGGCGGTCAGGTCCAGCAGCCACGCCGCACCGACGAGGATCGCCGCCGGGAGCGTCTCGGGCAACGCGCCCCCGAGCGCCGCGGACAAGGCGGCCGGGTCGAAGGCGAGCGTCTCCGAGGTCGCCAGCACGGACAGCCCGAGGACGACCGAACAGATGCCGACGATCGACGGGAGGTCCCGCGGGGCCGACGCCGGCGCGCCAGGATCGACCGGTGCCTCGGGCTCCACGGCAGCCGATGGTACGGCGTGGGTCGTCCGGAGCGTGCCGGGCTGCGCTATCGTGGGCTCGACCGGACCGATGCCGACCCGCCGCAGTGCTCCGCCCATCGCGGCCGCCGACGCGGCCTCAGCCGCGGCCGCCGATGCGGAGGCCCACACGCCGCGGCACGTCGGGATCATCTTCGACATCCGCTCGCCGGACGACGTGGACGACTGGGTGCGCGGCCTCCTGCGGAAGGCGCGCGCGATCGGCGACCAGGCTCACGCGGAGCAGGCGCGCTACCGGCGACGCGCGGCCGTGACGGCCTGAGCGTCCCCCCGGACGCCGTGGAGATCGCCGCCGGGGTCAGCGAGATCCCGCTCCTGCGGGTCCGGGCGCACGCCATCGTCGACGACGGCGTGACGCTCATCGACGCGGGCTACCAGGGCTCGCGCCCGGCGATCTCCGCCCACCTCCGGAGGCTCGGCCGATCGATCGACGAGCTCAGGGCGGTCGTCTGCACGCACGGCCACCCGGACCACGCCGGCGGGGCGGCCGAGCTGCTGCGTCCAGGCGTCGAAGCGCTCATCCACCCGGCCGACCGTGAAGCGATCCGGATCCGTTGGGGCGAGGCCCTCCGCCGGCCGTCGCTCAGCCGGTTCTTCGCCGCGGCGACGCCGCCGCTCGATGGAGCCGGCCCGCTCGTCGACGGCCAGGTCCTGCCGCTGCTCGGCGGCCTCGAGGTCGTCCACACGCCCGGACATACGCCGGGCAGCGTCTGCCTGTACGGCCGCCGCGACGGCATCCTGTTCGTCGGCGACGCGCTCGAGGCCCGCTTCGGGCGCGTATCGTACGCGAGCCGGTTGTACAGCGAGGATCCGAGCCTGGCTCGACGGAGCATGAAACGTCTTGCCGAGCTGGACGTCGAAACGATCGTATTCAGCCATCACCCGCCGATCCGTCGGGACGCGCAGGCGGTGCTCGATCGACTCGCTCGGGGCGCCTGATCGCCCGGCGGCCGAGCCCCCGCCGGAGGAACCGCATGGACACGCTCATCGATCTCGTGAACGAAAGGGCGCGGCACTTCGACCGGCGCCCGGCGCTGCTCATCCGGCCGTCCTTCCGGACACGGACGTGGCGCTTCCGGGACCTCGGCGACGTCGTGCCCCGAGCCGCCCGCGTCCTCGCCGACGCCGGCGTCCGACCCGGCGACCGGGTCATCGTGTGGGCGGTGAACCGGCCCGAATGGGGCATCGGCTTCCTGGCCGTCGCCCATGCCGGCGCCGTCTCCGTGCCGCTCGACGTCCGCCACGCGATCGAGTTCGGCCGGAAGATCGTGGCGCAGACCTCCGCCGTCGCCGTCCTGGCCAGCCGCCAGACCGCCGAGAGCGCTCGCGCCCTCGGGCTGCCGATCATCTGGATCGAGACGCTGCCTGACGAGGCGCGACGGGCCGAGCCCCTGCCGGCAGCGCCGGTGACCGGCGACGACCTCGCCGAGATCGTGTTCACCAGCGGGACGACCGGCGAACCGAAGGGCGCGATGATCAGCCACGGCAACCTGCTGTCGTGCATGACGAACCTGATGGCGGTGTTCCCGATCTCCCGCAGCGAGCGACTCCTGTCGGTCCTGCCGCTGTCTCACCTGTATGAGCAGGTCATCGGCTTCCTGTGCCCGCTGCTCGTCGGTGCGAGCGTCGCCTACCCCGTCAGCCGGCAGCCGGCGGTCCTGCTGCGCTCGTTCCGCGACTTCAAGGTGACGATGCTGCTGATCGTCCCGCAGGGCCTTCGGCTGCTCGACAATGCGATCAGTCGACGTGCCGAACAGCGGGGCCGGCGGGAAGTGCTCGAGCGCCTCCACCGGATCGCACGACCGCTGCCGCGCTCGCTGCGACGGCTGCTGTTCACGCCCGTGCTGTCGCAGCTCGGTGGTCAGCTGCGGATGATCGGCGTCGGCGCGTCGGCGCTCGACGTGGACCTCGCCCGGCGCTGGCAGGACATGGGGGTGGACGTCCTGCAGGGTTACGGGGCGACCGAGATGAGCCCCGTCGTGAGCTTCACGCGGCCGTCGCGGAACCGTCTCGGGACGGTCGGCGAGACGATCCCCGGCGTCGAGGTCCGGTTCACCGAGGACGGCGAGATCCTGGCCCGTGGGCCGAACCGCTTCAAGGGCTACTGGCAGAACCAGGAGGCGACGGACCGCGCGATCGACTCGGACGGCTGGTATCACACCGGGGACCTCGGCGCACTGACACCGGACGGTTTCCTGACGATCCGCGGCCGGAAGAAGGACATGCTCGCCATGCCGGACGGCCAGAAGGTCTACGCGGAGGACGTGGAAGCGATCCTCGCGCTCGACGACCGGCTGCGCGAGTCCGCGATCGTCGGGTGGCCGCTCGGGCTGGACCTGAAGGTGCATGGCGTTTTCGTGCTCGACAACCCGGCACTCGCGACCGATGTCGTCGCGACCGCGAACGCACGACTCGGCGCCCACCAGCAGATCCGCGGCTGGACGGTCTGGCCGGACGCGGAGCTGCCGCGCACCCATACCCTCAAGGTCAAGAAGCACGAGGTCATCGCCCGGCTCGCCGCGCTCGCAGATGCCGAGACGGCGCCACCGGCGGCCGTCCCGACGGACGCCGCGCGCGTCTCCGGCCCGCTCGTCGCCGCCGCCCCGCCGGACGTCGACCCGGTCGTCGCGATCGTCGCGTCGATGACCGGACTCCCGCCCGACGCGGTGGCCCGCGAGGCGCGGCTGTCGACCGACCTGAACCTCGATTCACTCCAGCGGGTCGAGCTGCTCGGCGTGCTCGAGGAGGAGCTCGGCACGTACATCGACGACGACGCCCTCGACCCCGACGCGACCGTCGCCGAACTCATCGCGATGGTCGACGCGGCGCGCGACGGGAAGCGCAAGAAGGGCATCTTCGGCTGGCCGCTCAGCCCGCTCGTGCGGGCGGTCGGGATGGCCGCCCAGGCCGCGCTCATCCGACCGATGGTCGGCCTGTTCTACCGCGTGCGGCGGACCGGCCTGGAGCGGCTCCACGGCCTCGATGGTCCGGTCCTGTTCACGCCGAACCATTGCCTCCATCTGGACAACGCGATCATCCTGGCGCAGTTCCCGCTCGCCGTCAGGTGGCGCCTGTCGTTCGCCGCGGCGGCCGACACGATCTATGACAACCCACTCCAGGGCCTCCTGGCGACCGTGCTGGCGAACGCCTTCCCGCTCCAGCGCGAGGGCGGCGTCCGGCACAGCCTGGAGATGCTCGGCGCGCGCCTCGACCGCGGCTTCAACATCGTCATCTACCCGGAGGGCAAGCTCACCGTCGGCGGGCCGCTCCAGCCGTTCAAGGCCGGCGCCGGACTCATCGCCGTCGAGGGCGCCACGCCGATCGTGCCGGTGAAGCTCAAGATCGGCCGCATGTCGATCATCGACCAACGCCGCTTCCCCGCCCCGCTCAGGGGAGAGGTCGAGCTCGTGGTCGGTGAGCCGATCTGGTTCGACGCCGGCACGGACCCGGCCGCGGCGACGACGCGCCTGGAGGAGGCCGTCGCCGCGCTGTGAGGCGGCGGTGCATGGACGACCCGGTTGCCGACGCGCCAGGGCGACCCGGGTGCCGACGCCAGAGGGACCGGCGGCCGACGCGCCAGAGGCACCGGCGGCCGACGCCAGACGGGCCGGCTGCCGACACGCCAGAGGATTTCCTCTCAAATGTCTCGCTGACGAACCTTAGCCATGGTCGCAGCCGGTCGGGAACGACGCCCGGGACCCGGCGCGTCCGCCGGCGTGCTCAGCTGGCGCGGCAGTCCATCGCCGGCGACCCCTTGAGCGCCCGATCCCGGCATCGACGACGGTCAGATCGTGTCTAAAGTCGTCAGGGGCGACATCGAGAGGAAAGCAGGGCCGGGGCGGCAGGGCCGGGGCAGCCGGGGCAGCGCCCGGATCTTGCCGGCGGCGGCGGTGGCTAGACCTCGACCTCGTCCAGCCAGCAATAGCGCCACGTCTCGCCCGGCTCGATCGAGCGCATGACGGTGTGGCCGGTCTGCTCGAAGTGCGCGTGCGCATGCCGGTTCGGCGAGGCGTTGCAGCAGCCGACGCGGCCGCAGACGAGGCACTGGCGGGCCCACCCGTCCCCGTTGATGGCGCATGCTGGGCAGACCTCGCCCGGTGGCGTGACCTCGACGACATCGCCCAGGTGGCTGCAGTCGGGATGGGTCGGCTGCGCCCAGGCCTCGGGCAGCCCGGGTCCGAACACACCGGGACGCAGCATCTCGGGCACCTCTGCAAACGTGTCCGGCCGGTCGGACAGCCAAGAGCTGGAGCGGGAGACGGGGCTCGAACCCGCGACATGCAGCTTGGAAGGCTGCCGCTCTACCAGCTGAGCTACTCCCGCCCGGCGCCGGACATCGTACCGCGGCGGCCGGTCGGGCCGGCAGTGACACCGGTCGCGCCGGGAGCAGCCCGGGCTCCGCGGGCGTCAGGCGGTGACGAGCTCGGACCCCGGGCTCCCGATCGCGAGGGCATCCCGGATCGCGGCCGCGAGATGGTCCCCGCTCGGTGCGGCCACGAGCGGCGTGACCCGGTGGCTGCCGGCAAGCTCGATCCAGTCGGGCTCGATGCCCGGCGCCACGAGGACGATCGGCACGTCCGGGTGGTATTCGCGCAGGCCCTCGATGAGGCGTCGCGCGCCATCCGGCTCGCCGGTCGCCCAGGCGTCGTAGACGAGCACGTCGACGCCCTCGACGATCGTGCACGGCCGGCCGGCAAGGATCGGGCAATGGCCGCCGATCGAGCCGCCGCACTGGCGGACCTCGAAGCCGTGACGTCGCAGGGAGTCGGCCTCGGCGTCCGCGAGGTCGTAGTCGTGGTTCACGACGAGGACGGTGGTCATCGCGTCATCCCTCCGACTCGATGACGCAGGCTTGCACCGTTGGACGCGCCGGACCAGTGCCGTCAGACCCGTGTCCGACGGGCCGCGCGGCCGGGGTCGGGCCGGCTCGGGCTGGCTCAGCCCTTGCGCTCGAGGATCGGACGGGCGACCTCGGGTCGGTCGACGACGAAGGCGAACATCGCGCGGTCGCCCCAGCGGCCGAGGAACAGGTGGCCGTAGATGTTCACCCCGGCATCGGCGAGCGCGCGGGCGATGCGCGCCATGCCGCCGGGCCGGTCGTCGACCTCGGCGAGGATCGACTCGCCCTCGATGTACGTGTAGCCGTCCTCGTCGAGGACCGCCTTCGTCGTCTCATCGTCGGCGGTCGTCATGATCACGTGACCGGACGCCCCGATCCCGCCGCCGCCGATCGCGCGCAGGTCCACGCCTCGCGCCGCGAGGCGCTCGGCGAGCGACGCCATCGCGCCGGGCTCGTTCTTCAGCTGGACGACGAACTGGTTGGCCACTCGACGACCTCCGCGCTGCGGCCCGCCCCGAGCCGACCCGTATCGTAAGCCCGACGCCCCTACGATGGGTGCGATGAGCGATCGCTCGCCTGAGTGTCACTCTGTCCGGGTCCGGCGGCTTGGCTCGTACGCTGGTTGCCCGCCGACGGGTGTGGCCTGCA
>Ga0247727_10014123_pt1 | contig 13331 bp, 9 predicted proteins | sample WisWelCaveWW1625_FD_202498 | JGI IMG/M metagenome (GOLD analysis project Ga0247727, IMG submission 202498) | Biofilm microbial communities from Wishing Well Cave, Virginia, United States - WW16-25 | ecosystem: Environmental > Aquatic > Deep subsurface > Groundwater > Cave microbial mat | place... | reverse complement strand
TCACGGTCCGGTCCACCAGAGCCGGGCGCGGCTCACCCACATGCGCAACTACATCGAAGAGCTGGCCGGCCGGGTGGAGGAGGGCAAGAAGGCGGGGAAGCCGGTTGGGGAGCTGAAGAAAACCATCACCGTGGCGTCGCTGAAATCGCTCCAAGCCGACGGCTACAGTAAGTACTTAGCGGACAATCTTTACAAGTACTTTCCAAACTTCGGGCCTGCTGCGCCGCTGCAGGACGGGGTCAACACGAACATCGAGCACTTCTACAAGAACCTGGAAAGAACCTGATCGTAGCGGGGCCGGGGACGGCTGACCGTTGGGGGCGCCCATGGTGTCGGCGACCGAGGAGCGGCGGCGCGCGCGGGGGCGGCCGCGAGCTTGGCGGACCGTGGGGCCGGCGGCGCGGGGCGCGGACGCGCGGCCTGGGATGGAGGGAATGGGCGCGGACGGTGGATCCCGGCGGAGCGGCTGGGTGCGCCATTGGCGCGCTGAGGTCGGCCCGGCAGCGAGTGGACGGTCAGGGTAACGGGGGCGTGTGGGCCGGCCTCGACACAATGTCAACGGTGGCGCGGACCGTGTTGCAGTGGATGGTCACCGTGTCGCTGACGTCGGCGGCGTAACCGCCGGCCAGTGTGACGGCCACTGCGGACCCGGCCCGCCGGGCGGACTCGATCACCAGGCGGTCCCGCCGCTCCAGGCCGTCGATGGTGAGCGCCAGACCCCCGAGCTGGTCGTGCTGATAGGCGTCGGCCCCGGCCAAATAGAAAATGAGCTGTGGGCGATGGCTTGCGACCGCGGAGACGTATTTGGCCGAGAGCGCCACCAGGTAGTCCGCGTCGCCGGTGTGATCGGGGAGGTGCACGTCGATGTCGCTGGGAGGCTTGTCGGCTGGGTAGTTGTTGTACTGGTGCAACGATATCGTGAACACGCGGCGGTCGGAGGCGAAGATGGCGGCGGTGCCGTTGCCGTGGTGGACGTCGCAGTCGATGACCAGCGCGCGCTCGATGACGCCGTCGGCCAACAGACGCCGGATGGCGACGGCCACGTCGTGGACGGCGCAGAAGCCCTCGCCGTGACCGGGAAAGGCGTGGTGAAACCCGCCCCCCAGGTTGATGGCCACGCCATCGGCCAGCGCGCGGCGGGCCGCCAGGATCGTACCGCCTGCCGACAGCCACACGGCCTCGACCATCTTCTTCGAGTAAGGGATCTCCATCTGCAAGATCTCGTGGTAGCTGAGGGTGCCGGTGAGCAGGCGGCGGACGTAGCCCGGCTCGTGAACCAGCAGGATGTCCTCGTCGGCGGCGGGCTGCGGCTCGAGGAAGTCGCCGGCCTCCGCGATGCCCTCCCCCAGCAGCCGTTCGTGAATCAGCCGGTACTTCTGCGACGGAAAGACATGCGCGCCCAGGTTGAGGTCGTAGCGGGGGGAGTAGACCAGCTTGAAGGGAAGCATCAGGCCTGGAGCGCGGTTACGGCAGCGACGTAAAAGATTTCGTCAGCCGAGCAGCCGCGGGACAGGTCGTTGGCCGGCTTGTTCAGCCCTTGCAGGAAGGGGCCGAGGGCCAGCGCCCCGCCCAGCCGCTCGGCCAGCTTGTAGCCGATGTTGGCGGCGTTGAGGTCGGGGAAGATGAGGACGTTGGCGCGGCCGGCGACGGGCGACCCGGGGGCTTTGGAGCGGCCGACGGCCTCCACCAGCGCCGCGTCGACCTGCAGTTCGCCGTCCACCGAGAGATCGGGGGCGCGCTCGCGGATGATCCGAACCGCCTCGACGACGCGGCTCACCATGGGATGGCTGGCGCTGCCTTTGGTCGAGAACGACAGCAAGGCCACGCGCGGCTCGGTCTCCAGGAACGCGCGGGCGTTTTCGGCGGTGGCGATGGCGATGTCGGCAAGCTCCGCCGGGTTGGGGTCCGGATTGACGGCGCAGTCGGCGAAGGTGACGCCGCGGCCGTCGCGGAACACCATCAGCATGAAGCTCGAAACCAGCCGGAAGCCGGACCGGACGCCAAGACAGTGGATGGCCGCCCGGACCGTCTCGGCGGTGGTGTTGGCCGCGCCGCCCACGCACCCGTCGGCGTCGCCGGCCTCGAGCATCAGGTCGGCGAAATAGAGAGGCCGGCGGGCAGTCTCGGCGGCCTCCCGTTGGGTGATCCCCTTGGCTCGCCGCCGCTCGTAGAGCAGCGCCGAATAGCGGGCGAGCTTATCGGCGTGGTCCGGATCGACGAAGGTCACTCCGGGCAGGTCCTTGGCGGGGCCGATGAGGATCGGACGGACGATCTTTTCGGCGGCCAAGCGGGCGGCAGCCACGAGCACTCGCTCGTCGGCTCCCTCCGGGAAGACGATGCGGCGATTCAGGACGCGGGCCCGGCCGAGCATCCGCCCGGTGAAGTCCTCGATGGACATAGAGCCATCTTACACCGGCGCGGACCGGCGCCGGCCTCGGTGGATCGATGGACGGAGCGCCGGTTCCGAGCCGCGCGCGCAGCAAGCGGTCTTGCGGTGAAACCGAGGAACCGCTCCTTCACCGGCGCGGACAGACGCCGGCGTCGGCGGATCGATGGGCGGAGCACCGATTCCGAACCGCGCGCGCGGCAAGCGGTTTTTGCGGTGAAACCGAGGAACCGCTCCTTGCAGTCGCGGCTCGGGGTCGAGCGTAGCGGTGCGCTCGGACGCTTGAGCAGAATCAAGGCAAATCCGGTGCGTGCGAGCCAAGGCATGGTCCGGACCGGCACCGGCTGGGTCGCGGCTCGGCTCGGCGGCCAGACGATTCGCAGCGCGGGCCATCTTACACTGGCGCGACCAGCCGCCGGCCGCGGCAGATGGTGAGGCGGCTCACGATCCGCTGCTTCGCGGTCACCTCGTTCTTCTGGGAATCGACCAGGCGGAACTCGCCGTCTTCGAGCGCCAGCAGCGTCACGTCGGCGGGTCCGCCGGCGCGCAGCGTCCCCAGGCCCTCGATGCGGCCCACAACGCGGGCGGGGTTCGACGTGGAGCGCAGCAACACATCGTCGAAGCTCATTCCCAGGTACAGCATTTTCGACATGGTGGTGGGCAGGTCGTAGACCGGGCCGTTGATGTTGAGGTTGTAGATGTCGGTCGAAATGCAGTCGGCCACCAGGCCGGCGTCGAGGCACTTGCGGGCGGCGGCGAAGTTGAAGCTGCCCAGGCCGTGGCCGATGTCGAAGATGACGCCGCGCGCCTTGGCCTCGGCCACGCCCGGCTTGAGCTTTCCCTGGGCGTCGACCAGTCGAGGGTGTGGCCGTTGTAGCAGTGGGTGACGACGTCGCCGGACCGCATGCGCTCCATCACCTCGGGGGTCTCGGGCGGCGCGAAACTGATGTGCGCCATCAGGGGCAGCTTGTAGGTGTCGCACAACTCCCGGGCGATCTTTAGGAAATCGAGGCTGTAGCGTCCGTTCATGTTGCTGCCGACCTGGAACTTCACCCCCAGCAGGATGTCGCGGTTGGCGGTGACGGTCTCGCCGGTGGAGCGCATGACGCTCCGGGCGTGCTTCACCGGATCGATGTCGGGGTTTCGTTCGCTGGGGTACAGGTAAACGTACGCGAAGATCCGGGAGTGAGAAACGTCGGCCACGTGGCGCCGGAAGCCGTGGAAGGTGTCGTACCCGAAGCTGCCGGCGTCGACCCAGGTGGTGACGCCGGAGCGGGCCGCCACGCGGTCGGGCTCGATGCCGAGTTCCGTGCCGCCCCAGTAGCAGTGGGTATGCAGGTCGACCAGGCCCGGCGTGACGTAGAGGCCGCGGGCGTCGATGACGTCGCGGGCGCGCTCGGCGGGAATGTCGGTTTCGATAGCCGCGATCTTGAGGTCGAGGATGGCGAGGTCGGCCCGAGCGCGGAACCCGCGGCGGGGGTCGCGCAGCTCCCCGTTCTTGATGAGGATGTCGTAGCGGACCTGGGCGCGCAGGGCGCCGGCTGCGGCGACCCCCAGGAACCGCCGTCGGTTAAGAGGCCGTGACAGAATCCTACGGTAGCAAATTTGCTACGCGCAAGTCGTTGATTCTGCGCAGCCGACCTTGGCGCAAATTTGCGCCAAGGTCTCTTTGACACGGGCTGCTAGCCATGATTCAGCTCCTGCGCCAGCCATACGATGTAGTCGCTGTTGCGGCGGCGCACTTCCTGGACCAGCTCGGGCGGCAAGTGGTCGAGCTTGTCCTTGAAGAATCGCCCGTCGGCGTCCCGGCAGCCGGCCAGGTTGCCGAGCCAGAAGACCAGGAACAGGTTGCCGTCCACGCGGCCCCGGCGGCGGTCGCCGAGGGAGTAGGCAAGGCCGCGGCCGCGGTAGAGATCCGCCAAGACGCTCTCCTCCCCGAAGGCGTTCTGCGCGGCGAAGGCGACGCATCGGTCCACCATGCGCTCGTAGAAGGCCCGCCACTCCGATCCCGGCGGCTGCTCGGCCAGCACGTCCAGAAGCTGGAGCTGGAGCTCGCCGGAAATCTTGTAGTTGACGCGGCCGCCGGTAGAGCGGCCGATCATGCCAAGCACCTCGGCCTGCTTGCCGCTGCCGGAGTGGATGCTCAACGTGCCATCGAAGTGCCGGGCGACCTCGGCCAGCTCGCGCACCCGGTGTCCCAGCTCGTCAATGGGCCGTCCGGCGAATTCGGCCGCCACCCGTGGCTCCAGCTCCGGCCACATCTTGTGGGCCGCGTAGTCGGCAAGCTGCGCGGCGGTCTCGGGGTAGGCCTGCCGCTTCTTGAAGCCCAGGTTCGGCGGCACCAGTTGCGCCGGCCGGCCGCGGGACGCCAGCCAGTGCATGTAGAAGATCAGCTCGGGGACGGTGGTGAGGGTTTCCGCCTCGTCGATGGAGGGCTCGAAGTCGAACTCGCGCGACCCCTTCACTTCCGCGATGTAGTCGAAAAGCTGCTCGTTGAGCTTGAGGCTCTGGCTGAACTTCACCGCCAGGCGGCGGATCTCAGCCGGGGTGAAGACATAGGCGCTATCGGCGATCGAGAAGGGGCGCGAGAACTCCGCCAGCACCCAGGAGCGCTCCTCGGCGGCGAGGATGCGGTCGAATTCGCTCTCGACTTCGGCGTTGCTCCAGGCGCGGGGGTGCCGCCGGTCGGCCTCCAGGCGAAACAGCCGCGAGGTGTCGTTGGTGAACTTGGTGTAGCCGGCGGCGGCGCGGATGCTCTCGCGGGTGAGGTCGATGGAGCGGGCGATTTCGTCGTCCGTCGAGCCGCTGATGATGAAGTGGTCGGCCTCGGCGTTGTAGCCGTGACGCCACCCGGCGCGGATCGCGGCCCACAGTCCGGCGTGGTAGAGGTGCTCGATCGAGACGCGGGTGTGGCCGATCTCGGTGGGATTGTCCCCGCTGCGGCGGGCCAGCCGCGCTTCGGTGGTCATCTCACGGGTGGCGGAGAGCTGCACCGTCGAGGCCATGTTGATGCCGGTGGAGTCGAGGATGCGGCCGAAGGCGTCGAAGGCGGCGGGAAGCGAGAGCTCCGGATGCCGGTTGCCCACGGCTATGGCCGGCCTTTCCCGCTGCGGACGCGGCAGGAAGGCCCGGTCGATGTCGTTCGCGAAATGCCGTATCGCGTCGCGGTCGGTGGGGGCGAAGGGCTGGGTTTCGATGCCGTCAGGGCCGGCCCGCAACAGGCTCGGCTGCGGCAGGTCGGCGGCGATGTAGTGGACGCCGGGGACTTCCGGGTCGCGGGTGAGGGAGGCGTGGAAGGCGCGGGCCCCGGGTTTGCCGCCGACGTGCTGGTCAATCCGGCCGAGCAGGTCGTCCATGCTACCCTAAGGTAACAGCGACAACCCCCGGATGAAAACACCATTCTTGTTCGCGTTGCTGTTTCTGTGCTCAGCGCAGGCGGAGACGTACCGGCAGAAGATCCGAACGTTTTTCGCGCTGGGCGACCCCGCGGCGCCGGCGACTCACGCCCATGTCTCGGTTCCGATCCCGCCGCGGTGCCCCATCCGCAACCCGGAGATCGTGCACAAGAGCGCCGATGGGGCGGTGTGGGTGGCTGGTCGTGCGGCGGTGGCCCGGCACACGGCCCGCGAGGGGTGGGAGTATTTCGCCGGCCGGCGGTATCTCCCTGAGGGGGACGTGCGCGGCCTGGTAGTGGAGGGGGCGGACCGGGTCTGGATTCGCGGCGATCGTGGCTGGAGCCGCATCGAGTTCCAGCCCATGACGCTTGAGGCGAAGGCCGAGGAGTTCGAGAAGCGCATCGAGGCTCGTCACAACCGCTACGGCCTGGTGGCCGACTCGCAGTTGCTCACGCCGGGGGATCTGGCGGCCAATCGCATGGTCCCGAGCGACAACGACGGGCTGTGGACGGCGATCTACGCCGGGGCAGAGTGTTTCCGTTACGCGGTGACGCGGTCGGGGGAGGCGCGGGCCAGGGCGCGGCGGTCGATCGAGGCTCTGATGAAGCTCGAGGAGATCACCGGGCAACCCGGGTTTCCGGCGCGGTCCTACATTCGCAAGGGCGACTATCGCGCCCCCGGCGGGATCTGGCGCGACTCTCCCGACGGCAAGCACGAGTGGAAGGCCGACACGTCCTCGGACGAAATCGTGGGGCACTTCTTTGCCCACGCCCTGTACTACGACCTGGTGGCGGGCGAGGACGAAAAGCCCCGGCTCCGCGCCACCGTCGACCGCATCATGAGCCGCATCCAGGACGATGGGTACAACCTGGTGGACCGGCTGACCGGCAAGCCGACCACCTGGGGCGAGTGGTCGCCGGAGTACTTCGCCGCGCCCCGAGGCCGCGAGGAGGTGGCACTGGGGTCGGCCGAGGCGCTTTCCCACTTGCGGGTCGCTTACCACATGACCGGCAAGCAGCGATATCTCGACGGCTACCGCCGCCTGATCGACCACCACGGGTACGCCCGCAACACCACGCGGTACCTCGAACTGCGAGACCGCGAGATCAACTACTCGGATGAAGAGCTGGCCATGCTGAGCTTCTACCCTCTGTTTCTCTTAGAGAAGGATCCAGGGCTGAGGAAGATCTATCTTCAGGGGATGGACGGGTGGTGGGAGAACATCCAGCGCCAGAAGAATCCGCTGTGGATCTTCATCCACCAGGTTGCAACGGGGAGCCAGGGCCGGACGTCGGAAGCAGTGTGGACCCTGGCGCGCTACCCGATGGACCTGATCGCGTGGACGGTGGGCAACGCCTCGCGAGCCGACGTGAGCATGGACGCGGACCAGGACCGGTTCCGGCGGCCGCAGATCCGGGAGCTGCTGCCGCCCGACGAGCGCCGCGTGCATAAGTGGAACACCAACGTCTTCTCGCCCGACGGGGACAGCGGCGGCCACAGCGAGGACGACGGGGCGGCGTTCCTGCTGCCGTACTGGATGGGGCGCTATCACCGGCTTATTGAGGAACCATGACCTGCTGGATTCTGATCGCGGCGGTGCTGCTGGCCCAGCGCCCGGCAAAACCCCCGGCCAAGCGGCCGGCCGCGCCGAAGGCTCCGGCAGTCACCGAGCCGCAGCCGACGCCGGCCCGCTGGCCGCTCCGCACCATCACGATCACCGGCGCCAAAGTGTTTCCGGTGCAGGCCATCCTGCGGGCGACGGGATTGAAAGTGGAGGAGATGGTAAGCGTGGCCGACTTCAAGCAGGCTGTCCAGCGGCTCACCGATACGGGCGGCTTCGAGACCATCTCCTTTCGGTACGAGCCATTGGGCAAGGCGATGGCCGTCACTTTCCAGGTGCAGGAAGTCGTCGACCTGTACCCGGTCGGCTTCGAGCGTCTGGACGTGCCCGACGCGGAGCTGATGCGGGCGCTGACCGAGAGGGTCCCGCTGTTCGGTCCACAAGTGCCGGCCACCGGAGCGATGGCCCAGCGGATCGTCCAGGCGCTCGAGGCGCACCTGGGAGGGCGCAAGGTCGTGGGCCGTCTGGCCTCGATCCCCGGCGGAGGCGGGCTGCGCATGACCTTCCGGCCGGCCGAGGCGCCCCCGTCGATCACCTTCGTCAAGTTCGAGGGCAGCAAGGCGCTCCGCGACGTCGACCTGCAAGGGGCGTTCTACCAGGCCGCTGTCGGGGTGCCGTATGTCGAGAGCCGGTTGCACGAACTGCTCGACTCGAACATCCGCCCGAAGTTCGAGGAGAAGGGGAGGCTGCGGGTCCGCTTCGGCCCGTTTCGGGTGGAGGAGTCGAAGGCGCCGGCCGGGGTACAGGTGACCGTTCCGGTCGCCGAGGGCGATGAGTTCCGGTTCGGTGAAACGGGCTTCGCCGGCAATTCCGCCTTCCCGAACAAGGACCTGGCGCGCCTGGCGCGGCTCGAGCCGGGCGAGATGGCGAACTTCGCCTTGGTCGGCCAGTCGGTCGCCTCGATCGAGCGGCTCTACCAGCGCACCGGCTTCCTGCACGTGAAGACTTCGGTGGAGCGAAAGGTCGACGACGAAAAGAAGTCCGTCAATCTGGTGCTGCGGGTCGAGGAGGGCGGCCAGTACCGGTTCCGGACGCTCGAGGTCAAGGGCATCGACATCAACGCCGCGGCGGCGGTGCGGCGGCGGTGGGGCATCCAGCGGGGCCAGCCCTTCGACGGGGCCTACCCGGAGACGTTTCTGAAGCGGATCCATGACGAGGCCATGTTCGACCGGCTGGCCAAGATCACCCACCGCGTCACCATCGACGAGCAGGAGAAGGCGGTCGACGTGGAGCTGGTGTTCGTTGCCGAAGCGCCCAAGCCGAGGAAGAAGGCTCCGTAGGGCATGCGCGCGGCGATGCTGGCCCTGGCGGTGAGCCTGATGGCATCCTGCGGCTCGAAGGGTTCGGGAAACGGCGATACCCGCTTGCCGACGGTTCCGATCACTCTTCCCAACGGCAAGGTGATCCGGGCCGAGCTGGCCACCGAGCCGGCCGACCAGCAGCGCGGGCTCATGTTTCGCACCAGTCTGGCCGCTGACCGGGGGATGCTGTTTGTCTTCCCCGCTCCGGGGGACCATCCGTTCTGGATGTATCACACACTGATTCCGCTCGACATCCTGTGGATGGACGTCTCGCGGCGCATCGTGTTCGTTTCCGCGCACACGTCGCCCTGCCGGTCCGAGAAGCCGGAGGAGTGTCCCAACTACGGCGGAGGCCATCCGGCGCAGTTCATCCTGGAGCTGGCCGCCGGGACTGCCGCCGCCAACGGCTTGCGGGTGGGTGATACACTTCAGTTCTAATATGACCCCGCAAAAGTTGCGCGAACTGCTGCTGCGCGTCCGGCAGGGGAAGCTGGAGGTGGACCGGGCGGTCGAGGAGCTGCGGCACATGCCCTTCGAGGACCTCGGATTCGCCAAGGTGGACCACCACCGGGCGTTGCGCCACGGGATGCCGGAGGTGATCCTGGCGTCGGGCAAGACACCCCAGCAGGTGGGGGCGATCGCCCGGAAACTGCTCGCGCAAAACAAAAACCTTCTGGTTACCCGCGGGAACCGCGAGACTTTTCGGGCGGTGAAGAAGCTGGCGCGCCAGGCGGAGTTCTTTCCGCTGTCCGGGGCGGTCCGGGTGTGGCGCGACCGGGCGATCACCGGCAAAGGCAGGATCGCGGTGGTGTGCGCCGGCACCAGCGACATCCCCGTCGCCGAAGAGGCCCGGGTGACGGCCGAGGTCATGGGTAACCAGGTCGATACCCTCTATGACGTCGGAGTAGCCGGCATCCACCGGCTGATGAACAATCGGGAGCGGCTGGCGGCGGCGCGCGTGATTGTCTGCTGCGCGGGCATGGAGGGGGCGCTGCCCAGCGTTGTGGGGGGGCTGGTCGCGGCGCCGGTGATCGCGGTGCCGACCAGCGTCGGCTACGGGGCCAGCCTCCACGGGCTGGCCGCGCTGCTCGGCATGCTCAACAGTTGCGCCAGCAACGTCACCGTGGTCAACATCGACAACGGATTCGGGGCCGGCTACGTCGCCAGCATGATCAACCGGCTCTAGGCCAAGACCAGGGGTGGGACTGTGATACTACTGCTGCTCGTCTCGATAGCCGCTCTGCCGGCCCAATCCTTCGACTTTTATTCGCGCGGACCGTACGGCCCCAAGGTCCCGCGGCCCGAAACCACCCTCGGCCACGCCATCGGGGAGCGGCACAGTTATCACCACCAGATGGAAGCTTACATCCAGGCTCTGGCGGCGGCGACGCCGCGCGTGAAGGTGACGCCGTACGGGGCCTCTTACGAGGGGCGGAAGACCTACCTGGTTTTTGTGAGCTCAGAGGAGAACCTGCAACGCCTGGAGGCGATTCGGGCGTCGGTGGCGCGGCTGAAAGATCCACGGGAGACAACCTTAGCCCAGGCCAAGCAGATCGCCGCCACCACGCCGGCCATCGTGTGGCTGAATTACGGCAACGACGGCAACGAGTCGGCCGCCTTCGAGGCGGCCATGCAGACGGCCTACCAGCTCGCCGCCGGCGAGGACGCCGAGACGCGGCTGGTCCGCCAGAAGGTGGTGACCATCCTCAACCCGGCGCACAACCCGGAGTCGCACGACCGGTTCGTCACCTGGTACAACGCCGTGGTCCACGGGCGCAATGGCACAGCGGATCGGGCCGCCGCCGAGCATAACGGCGACTGGCTGATGGATTCCAACGACAACCACTACCACATCGACCTGAACCGCGATGCCATCGTGCAGAGCCAGAAGGAGACGCGCGAGATCACGGCCGCGTTCCACCGCTGGAACCCGCAGGTGTTCATCGACTTCCACGGCAACCCGCCGGTGTTCTTCTTCCCGCCGGTGGCGCTGCCCGTCAACCGGAACTTTCCGCCGTCGACGGCAAAGTGGGATGAGGTGATGGGCAAGGCCATCGCCGCCGATTTTGGCAAGCACGGGTGGAGCTTCATGAACCGCGAGGTGTTCGACCTGTTCTACCCGGGCTACTGGGACAGTTATCCGGCCTTGAACGGGGCCACCGGGCAGACCTTCGAGACCGACGGCGGCGGCAGCCAGGGCTTGCAACTGGAGCGGGCCGACAAGACCATCTCGACGCTGAAGGGCGGCATCGCCAAGCACTTCACCGGAGGCCTGGCAGTGCTGCGGGCTACGGCCGAGAACAAGGACCGGCGGTTGGAGGACTACTACCAGTTCCGGAAGACCGGAATGGAAGAGGGGGACAAGGGGCCGGTGCGGCAGTACGTCCTCGATGGGAGCAAGCGGCCGGATCAGTGCGCGGCGCTGGTGGACCTGCTGATGAGGCACCAGATCGAGGTGCATCGGGGGCCGGCGGGGACCTTCCTGGTGAGGCTCGATCAGCCGCAGAAGCGGCTGGCTCAGGCGTTTCTCGAACCGGAGGCGCAGCTCGAGGAAAAATTCCTGGCCGAAGAGAAGGCGAAGCACGAGCGAAACCAAAAGCTGGGGCGGCGGGCGGCCAAGGAACGCGCCGGCTTTTACGACATCACGGCGTGGTCGCTGCCGCTGAGTTTCGGGGTGGAGGCCAAGAGTGTCGAGGACCGCCCGATGACGTCGAAGCTCGAGCGGCTGTCGAAACCGCCCGAGGCGGCCGGAGGGGTGGATGGCGGCCGGGCCACCTACGCCTATCTGATTCCGCACTCCAACTCGGCGTTGAAAGTAATCGGCGCGCTTTTTCGCGACGACTACAAGCTCCTGGTGGCGCGGGCGGAGTTCCAGATCGGCAAGGAGAGCTTTGCGCCGCCTACCTTCGTGGCGCGCGTGGAACGGAACCCGGAGAGCCTGCACCAGCGGATCGCGGCGCTGGCCACGCAGACGGGAGTGCGGGTAAGGGCGGTGAACACCCCCTGGACCGACGGCGGCATCACGCTCGGATCACCGCGGGTGGTCGATCTGAAGAAGCCCCGGATCGCGGTGGCGGCCTACGAGCCGACCCTCGGCCGGGCCTACGGCGCGCTGTGGTTCCTGATGGAGCAGATGATCGACTACCCGTTCACCCCCATCCGGACGCGTCAGTTCCGCACCGCCGACCTCAGCAAGTACGAAGTGATCGTGTTTCCGGACGGCAACGACGGGGGCTATCAGGAGGAGCTGGGGACGGCCGGGGTGGCGAGGCTGCGGTCCTGGATCGATGCGGGCGGGGTGTTCGTGGGGCTGAAGGGCGGCGCTGCGTTCGCCACGCGGCGCGGGGTGGAGTGGACGACGTCGAAGCTGGTTGGCCGCCGCGATGAGCCGCCGCAGCAGTCGGGATCGGGCCAGCAGCAAGCGCCGCCGCCCACCCAGCCGCCCGCCCAGCCACCCCGGGAACCGCCCAAGGAAGAGGAGAAGGAGGTCGATCGGACGCCCGGCGCGATGGTAAGAGCGGAGTTCAACGCCGCCCACTTCCTCACGCTCGGCTACGAGCCCGAACAGGTGGTGCTGCACAACTCCGATCTGATCTTCACGCCGAGCAAGGAGGGGACCCATGTGGCGTCCTATGCCAAGGAGAAGCTGCGGGTGAGCGGGTTCCTGTGGCCGGAGACGGAGAAGCGGCTGGCCGGCAGTCCGTATTTGATCGCCGAGAAACTCGGCCGCGGGCACGTGCTGCTGTTCGCTGACGACCCGGTCTTTCGACTGCTGTGGCCGCGGCTGACGCGGTTGTTGGGGAACGCCCTGTTTCTGGCGCCGAGCCTCCAGTAGCTCGCCTACCACTCCAGACTTTGGCCCGGATCGAGCGCGATCACCTCGACCTCGGGCGCCAGGCTCTGCAACTGCTCCGGACGCCCCGTAAGCGGCGGGAAGGTGCCGAAGTGCATGGGGATGACCCTCTTTGCGGCCAGGAGCCGGCAGGCCAGCGCGGCCTCGCGGGGGCTCATGGTGAACAGGTCCCCGATGGGCAGCATGGCCAGCTCCGGGTGGTAAAGCTGCTGGATCAACTGCATGTCGCTGAAGACGTTGGTGTCGCCGGCGTGGTACAGGGTTCGGCCGTCGGGGAATGCGATGACGTAGCCGCAGGCCTCGCCGCCGTAAACGATTTTCCCGTCATCGAGGATTCCGCAACTGTGGTCGGCGTGCACCATGGTGACAGCGAGGCCTCCGACCTGCTGAGTGCCTCCTTTGTTCATCGGTGAGGTGTTCTCGACGCCCTTGGACTCGAGCCAATGGCACAGCTCGTAGATTCCGACCACCTTCGGCCGGAACCTCTTGGCGAGGGTAACGGCGGAGGCGATGTGGTCGAAGTGGCCGTGGGTGATGAGCATGGCGTCGAGGCGGGCGATGCGATGGGAGGCGGGGTAAGCGGGGTTGCCTTCGAGCCATGGATCCACGAGCAGAATCTGGTCGCCGTATTCGAGTTGGAACGTGCCGTGACCAAGCCAGGTGATGCGGACAGCAGACACGGGGGCGGTTTTCAGCCGGCGGCCTTGTGGGCGCGCGCTTTGGGGGCCTTGCGGGCCGAGCCGGGCGGCTTGGCGAGAGCCCGCCTCTTGGAAAG
>Ga0247727_10014122_pt1 | contig 13331 bp, 12 predicted proteins | sample WisWelCaveWW1625_FD_202498 | JGI IMG/M metagenome (GOLD analysis project Ga0247727, IMG submission 202498) | Biofilm microbial communities from Wishing Well Cave, Virginia, United States - WW16-25 | ecosystem: Environmental > Aquatic > Deep subsurface > Groundwater > Cave microbial mat | place... | reverse complement strand
CGAACGACCAACTTTCGATGATCGTCCCCGTGCAGTCCGTATTGCGCTTGGCGATGCTTGAGGCGCGGTTCTCCGCGTTGTAGGTGTGGGTGTAGACGACTCCGCCCTCGATGCGGCAGGTCATATTCCCATTGGCATCATATTGATACGTGTCAGGCGATCCCGTTTCGGGGCTGACACTGGTCACGGCGTGCGGGATGGTCGCGCTGTAGGCGAAGGTCCGCGCGAACCAGCCTGCCGCGTTGGTCGCTTGCGGATCGTTCACGCCGGGATCGGGTAAAGTTCCAATGTACGAGAATCTGCGTGATTCAAAGTCGTCAAAATAGAGCGTGCCGTTGGTATTCGCATCCACGCCTTGCGCGCCTAAGCGAACGTCGGTGATTGTTCTTGTATCGTTGTCTATGAACGTGAACGATTGTTTCTGAACAGCCTCCCCTGAGCCTGTCGAAGGGGCATTGAGCAAGGGAGTCAACTATCCCTGTTGGCGAAGATTTGTTTGAATTGAAAAATCAGTACTCAATTGATGGCTCGCGAATAAATATATCTACCGCTAGCTTCAGAATATCTAAAGGCTAAATTCAGCTTACTGATTTAGCTAAAGTTTATGACTATGGGAGGGGCCAGATTGCAGCTGGGGTTTCCAAGCATATGTTTGGCTTATGCAATGAAATAGAATCAAAAAAATCATTCTCTACAAAGTTGGTAACCTCTTCTAGTCGCCTAAATTTCATGTCGGGCAATTTTTCTGTTAGTGCCAACACGTCTTGCAAATCAAATTTTTCCGAAGGCGACCAAAGCCATAAGCTACTTGAGGCGGCAAAATCATCCACGCAAGTAATTATAGAATTCTTTGAATTAACCTTAGTTAAATCAGACTTTGCCCAATACATAACCTGCATACCTTTATCGGGATAGGACAAAATTACTCTCGCAAATGACGGTCCTGGAACGTCTCCATCTGAATAAAACCAAATTTCACTTGGCTTTCCAAATGATACGAAAAACTCATGCACGGCAATTTCTTGAGAAACCAAAACTACTTCAAGAATACCACTTCCATCAACATAAAGATCATTCACAATTTTTTTTCCATCCACGTCAAACTCAACGTAATAGTGAGTAACTTCTGGTCCTCTGTTAAATGGAATGATGGTTGCGCCGAGTCTGATGTAAAAGGACGCCATTTCACTCCAAGGCATTGTGCCTGGTACAAATCCCCACCAACATGGATATCGACAATTTCCATTATTTAGCAGCAAGTTGTTAACTATATCCCTTTTGCCTTGGGATGAATAAGTTGCGATTGGCGAAGCGATCTGTGCAGGGATTAGTGTTACAGTAGGTACCACTGTCGGCAGAGTTGGCACGGGTGCAGGAGGTTGATTCTCCATGGTTGATGAAGGCGGAATTGTTTTTATTGCACACGCCGTTGCACTCAAGCACAGAAGAAAAAACAAAGCAATCGGTTTTTTTATCACATTCAGCACCATGTAGTTTTGATCCTTCACGGAGATGTATAGCTTATCATTAGAGAATTCATGAAATTCCGTTTTGCGACACCGGTTGCAGACTCTTCCCATCTACCATACACCCACGCAACAAACATGTCTGCGAACTCTTCACCTTGTCGATTGTTGGCACTTCTACCAAATTGCCACGAGTAATGCGGGCCATAATAGCCGTAGTAATGCAAACCATCAGCCTCCATTCCAACGATGCCATCACTATCAAAGGGTCTTAGCAGATTGGCTGGAATAACTGAGGTAGCATCAAGGCCAATAGACGCATCAAAAGCATGTCCTACTTCATGAACAAACAAATTTGGATGAGATGTAATGTCAGTTGGTGATGTCGTACTATAAAACCAAATTTCAAAATGTTCGCCATCAACTCGACCTCGATGTTCTGCCCAACACCTACATTCTTCAGCAGAACGTCTAGCAACAATGGGTCCTCCAAATGTTTGGTTAAAAGCTTCGTCAGGCGTTACAGGTTCGTAATAATCTAATATGCCCAAACTAAGTAAGTGTAAATTGTTTTGATTTATCTGGCTTGCAAGTGCCAGTGCTATATCGTTAGCTCCTGTATTGATAACATTTCTCTCTGCATCTGTCCACTCCTGTCCAGCATCTTCTCTAAAAATAACATTTTGTTGAGTCTTATTTTCATAATATCCTGCCTGACAGGAAGCTGTCGTACACCACCAAGCATCATGACCACTTGGATCATTGAAATTGATTGGACGGTTGTAAACATAAGAGAAGCGATTGAACGCCTGCGGATTTGCAGGATTCGGAATCATGCTATCCGGTTGTAAGAATCGGTTGATATAAGGCGAATATTCCATACGCTGATTAAGCAGAATCTAATGTGGTCTTCCACAACCTCTGTACGATCAACCCGTAAAACACCAGCAGGATGACCAAAATCCACGGGATGTAAATGAACGGATCAGTCCGCACGTACGCGCCGTCAATCAAAATGTCGTAGCCGAATATGATGAAATTAATAAACCGCCAGATTTCCAGAAAAGCATAAGGGGCGAAAACGATCCAGAGCAGGGAGTGTTGCCATTTCTCCTTGAGAATAGTATGCAGGAAAACGAAGATGACCAGCGCGAGTGAAATTTCCCACACCATATCCAGCCAGATGAATGCGCCGAGGTACAACGCGAAACCGAGAGTGAGCGCGGTTTCGGGCGCGTCGCGTCCGCTTTTGTTGATAGGGTTACGGAGAAACTTTAGGATAACAAATCCCAGCGGCGCGAGGAGGAGTAGTTTAATGACCGTTGCCAATTGCATGTTCGCGGTCGTCGCGCCGAGGTAATACAAAACGGTCTGCATCACGGAATGGTTGTAGCCGAAGAACGTCTCGCCGTGTTCGCGCCATGGGAAATCGCGTGAGAGCCGCCCGAGGAATACGGCATACTCTTGATATTGCCGCAGGACGTAGTCCGCGCCGCCGCCGAGGATGGTCAACCCGACTACGGCGAGATAAGCGAGGATGGATTCGCCGGCTAGTTTGAAAAAGAAGCGATAGCGTCCAAGGAGGAGTGGGATGCCAAGCGCAAATGCCCAATGCGGTTTCATCGGCAGGATGATGGCGCCAATCCAGAATGATGCCCAGCCAAGTTTCTCTTGAAGCGCCGCGTCTATTGCAAAGGTGGCGAACAGCGCAACGATCAAATAGATGTTGAGGATGCCGAGATCGTCCCAAAAGACAGTGAAGCTGAGGAAGAGGGGCAACGATTTCGCCCACAACAATTCAGCCTCGCGCAAATTGTTGTGACGGAAGATGCGATCCCACCATACATAAAGTAGCCAATAACACACAAGATGAATCGTCACCATCACAGTGACCAACACGCCGAGAGGGAGGAGCAGGATCGGTCCGTACAAGAACGCGAAAACGGGCGAGTAGGGGAAGTGCAGTTCAAGAACGTCCAACGAACCTTGCAGGTAAAGGTCTTCGCGATCCCTGAAATGTTCCGCGGCGGGAATGTAGGAATTTTGCAAGTCCGCGGAGACCAGTGTGCCTTCTGCCATGCCCTCCGGTGTAAAGGCGTACGCAAAGAGCGAGAGTTGCAAGACCAACCGGAGCAAAAAATACAGCCCCGCGGCGGCAAGCAAAATACGATATGTTTTCGACTCAGCCCAGCATTGTTTGATGGCGTTCATAACTCAAGCTCGTCTTTGGGTTTCAAACGGGCGGCGATATCCCGCAATTGCCCAAACAGGATGGGTTTGATCATGGCGAAATCCACCTGGTCGCGGTAATCCTCCGCGAGGCGCGCGTCGGCGGTGGTGATCATGATCCACGTTTTGTTGAAACGCGCGTCGTTTTTCATGGCGGAGAGCAAATCCTTGCCCGAAACGTGCGGCAGGTGCATGTCCAATAGTATGAGGAAGGGAACAGTCTCCTCCCGCAATCTGCTTTCCGCCAATTTGCCGTCGGTCATATTTTCCACGGCAAAGCCGATCCCGCGCAGCGCCTCCGCGAAGATGTTTGCCAGGTCTTCATCGTCTTCGATGATCAATGCCAGTTTGTTCATGACTCTCTCCATTTTGCAGGGATTCCATCCGGGAGGATCAAGGGGAATCGGACAAGAAACACGCTTCCCTCTCCCAGTTTGCTTTGCGCGGTGACCTCGCCATTCATCAAGCCGGCGAGCTGCTTCACGATGGACAAGCCCAGCCCAAACCCGCCGTGCTCGCGCGTGGCGGCTTCGTCCACCTGGTGGAAGGTTTCGAAGATGTGCGGCAGTTCGAATTCAGGAATGCCCTGACCGGTATCTGCCACTTCAATACCCCAACGATCGTTGTGCCGAAACAATTTGACGTGAACATCCCCTCGATACGTGAATTTGACGGCATTACCCACAAGGTTGACGAGAATCTGTTGCAGGCGCGCCGGGTCGCCGATCAATGCCTCGGGGAGGTCGTCGTCAATTTCACTGGTCAGTTTCAGGCTTTTATCTGAAGCGGGTTTGTCCATCAGGCTGTGCATGGCTTCGAGCAGTTCAGCGGTTTTGATGGTCTGGTTATGGATGGTGAGTTTGCCCGCCTCCATTTGCGCCTGATCGAGCAGGTCGTTGATCAGGGTCAACAGGCGCTGGGTGTTCTTCATGATCCGTTCCGCCATGTTGACTTGTTTCTCGTTCACCGGTCCGTACACCGCCTCTTTGAACATTTCGGCGTAGCCGAGGATCGCGTTGAGGGGCGTTCGCAATTCGTGAGAGACGATTCCAACGAAGGTGCTCTTGAGTTTCTCCACTTCGGCTTCACGCGTAAAATCGCGGAAAACGATGACCGTGCCGATATTTTTCGCCTGCAGATCGTACACTTGCGCCGCGCTCACCGAGAAGGTCTTCTCGCTCCATTCGATGCGGAAGCCGATGGGTTGGGTGCCGTGTTCCATCATGGCGTTGAGAAGCCCGCGGCTGCGCGGCGCGAGGCGCGGGTGTTCCACAAGTTCACGAAAATTTTTGTTGACGATCAACTCCATGGGGATTTCAAGCAGCGTCTTGATGGCGGGGTTTGCCAGGGTGGCATTCCACTTGTTATCGAACACAATCACGCCATCGGCAATCGAATTGAGGATCGCCTGGTTACGTCCTGCTTCGATCTTTTCGCGGGAGAGTGATTCTGCCAGCGCCTGCGTGCGTTCGGCAACGACGCGGTCGAGGTTCAGGTTGATGGCGCGGAGTTCCGTCAACGCCTGTTCGAGACTGCGCGCGGACAACCACGAAACAAATGCGATCAAAAAGAAGCCGATGATGGCGGGCGCGTTGGGGATGATAGCGATTGCACGCGCGAGATACGAAATAATGACACTGCTGATCCCTGCGAAGATAAAACTGGAGGCGGGCGTGATCAGGATGCTTGCCATGAAGATGGGAATGGTGAACGTAAAGAGCGAACGCCCGCTGGAGACCTGCTCGGGAGTGTCGCTGAACGCAAAAATCAAATTCAAGAACAGGAGGAATAAAAACGCCGCAACCCTGCCCGACCAATACACGTTGATGGCATGAATGGCGATGACCCCAACAAACGTTGCCGCGCTGCCCCACAGGATGATGGATAACTCACCTTGATCCTGTTGTGTTGAAAAATAAAGGAACGACATCGCGCCCAGCACCGCTACGCCGGCTGTGCCTGCCAGCAGGATGCTTAGAATCCTCCGCTTCCGGGTATCTTCCGGGTCAGAGGTGGGGATGGTAAAGAATCGTTGGAAGACTTTTTTCATTCCATTAACTTGCCAATGCCAGCGCGCTGATGACGGCAGAGCGGATGACCAGATTCGGACTATACAGGCATTTACCAATCCACAAAGGCGGATAGGGGTTGTTCAAATTTTCGCTGAGCCAGCGCGCGCCCTCTTTGATCGCGGTCTTTGGAACCCGCGCCACTTTTTCATTCCATAACCAAAGCGCCTGCATGGCATAGGCGGTCTCTTCGGCGGTTTTCAAGTAACTTCCCCACGACCCGTCGCGGTTTTGGGAACTTAGAATCCAGGCAATCGAATCTTCCACGAGATCGTTGGCAATGCCGGCGCATGCGATGACGGCGTGAGCGGTGGCGTAGTAAGCCGATGAATGCCACTTATCCATCCAGAACGGGTTCGATCCCTTTGCCTTGTGAAGGAAGCGGACGACTTTTTGCACAGAGGAATTTTTCAGGTCCAACCCCGCCTGCCCCAGCGCGCCGAGCACATGAATGTTTGCGCTGATGGAAGGGTTGGCTTCCAGATCGAAACAGCGGAAATGATCCTTCTCCTCGTACAATAAAACACTCGCCAGGTCTTTTTCGATTCCAAACTTTAGCAGGGTATCGTATACCAGCCCGGTATCGTCGCTATCTTGAACAGAATAGCCCGCCGCAAAGCCGATGCCGCGCCGCGGCTGCCACGCTTCCGATAAGAAATCGAGATGAGGCTTGAGTTTGACCTGTTTTTTCAAATCGGGTATCAGGCTGAGATTCCAAAGCACCCAGGCAATTTCGAAGACATCGAACGGGGCGACGTTGGGAAAACTGCCGTCGGGTTTGATGATCTTATGCAAATAGGCGAGCACCTGCTTATCCCCTTTTTTGATATAGGCGGCAAAGTAGGCAGAGGCAGAAGGGCTGACGCCGACCGACCCGTTGCTTTCCTGCAAGTTATCCACGTCGAGCATGTGTTTGCCGTCCACACCCGCCATCTCGGCGGAAAATGCGAGCGTGACGCTGCGATTGATCATATTATTTTTCAAATACGCCAGTTTTTTTGCGCGCTGTTTGGAGATGCGGCCCAGGATGCGATTGGCTTGGTTTTTGATCAGCCCCAGTCGTTCCGCCTCGGCAACCAACGTGGGAGCGATCATTTCGAAGCCGACCGTTGCTCCATTAGGGTCGGCGGATAGCCCCCCGGTCGCGCCGCTGATAATTTGCTCCAGCGCGAGTCTGCCTTTGGCGATCTGCTCTTTATCCGCCTCGCGGTGACCTCGATATGCCAGCGCGATCATGGCGGATAATGTGCAGACGATGCGGTCGTGATAATACATCGGCGCGGACGCGCCCCACGAGCCGTCCGGTAACTGATTCTTCGTCAACCAGATTAAAGCGCGGTTGCTGAGCGCAGGGTCAATCTCGCCCAGCCGCGCCGCCCAGGCAGTATCGTAGGCGGTGCTTGCCATGTGACCGGGACCGATTTCGTCAATGAGTTGGGTGATGAGGTCTGTCATGATTTGGGCGGGAGGCTTGGAAACCACAAATTGAATTGTAATTTTCCAACACCGAGCGCGGAATCTTTGTTTTGCCGGTAATACTCCCTCAGTTTGTTGCGTTCAGCCATGGAGAGGGTTGTGTAATCGGGTTCGGGCGTGCGGCGGGTATAAAGGTGATCGTACAGAATGGCGCGGAATTGGTGAGTCGTCATATACGGTGAAGGACTGAGCGAGAAATACAAATCCTCTTCGCCGGATGAAAGCAACGGCATATCGAAGACGCTGAACTTATCGAAGCCGATGAACAGGCTGACGGACGGCAGGTCTTCACCGTAGTATTTCCTCACCAGAGCGTCCTTGTTCGGGATCGCGCCTTCCGTGAGGTAATGCTCAACGGAGAGGCGGGATATCGTCTCGGTCACTTCGTCGGCAAAGACGCCGAAGAACAGCCGAAATTTCGAGTTGGATTTAGTTGCCTCCGTCACCTCGTACATGGATTGGAGCGCGTGTTCGTGAGGCGTACCGGTTAACACGTCTCGGTAGTCGCCGTAAAAACGAACCTTCACGCTGTAGCGCTCGAAAAATCCGCGATAGTTTTCATCAGCGGCGGTGCGGACCAAACCCTCGATGCCAACGCGCTGGGTGTATTCGTCGCCGCGGCGTAAAAGTTCACGACCAAAGACCGGGGCGAGGATGGTTTCGATCCCGTGATCGAACAACATGGAGCACAGTTCGATGTGGTTTTGAATGGCGGCATCCATGTACGCGGAAAAGAAATCGCCGTTGAGTTTTTCGGCGTGTTCGAGCATGAACCAGCGCCGCGTGCCGTTGACGGGAAAAACGCACACTTTGTGACCGGTCGCTTTTACCAGCGCGGCAACTTCGTCGGTGGGGAGTTGCAGGAATCGCTCGAAGGGGAGCATCAATGCCTCCACAGCCGAGGCAGGCATCTGGGAGTCTGACGCGCATACTCGGCGTAGCCCGGCAGTGTCTGTGCGAGCAGGTCTTCCTCCTGCTTCGCCGCGCGCGTGAAATCCCAAATGGCGTAGATCAACGCGGCCAGGGTCGTCACTGCCGGGTTAACAAAAAACAACCCCGCCGCGATCCCGAAAAACGATGTGATGACGGGGTGGCGCATGAGTTTGTAGGGACCCGTATCAATGATTTTGTGATCGGGCTGAACCTCCACGCGTTCGGCGTAATATTTTCCAAGATGCGCGCGCGACCAGATGTGCAACGCAAGCGCACCAAGGATCAAAACGATTCCAAATAATTGGAGGAAGAATCCCCAACTGGCGGAGGTGCGATAACTCAGGATGGGGAGGAGAACCGGTTGCAAGATGAGGACAGCAACCATAATAAAAATGAAAAACGTGAAATCCCAGGCGCGGCCCGAACCGCTGGCTGACCGTTGTTGATCGTAGCGGCGGATGAGAACGAAATCCATCGCGTAAAAAGCAAGGATGGTGAGCAGAGTGATAACGGCTTGGGCGATTCCTGAAAACATGCGATGAGTTACTTCTTTTTACCGCGGGTTGAGAATCCTGCCATGGCGATCATGGCGTGATTGGTATCTTCGAGGTGGAATCCCAACTTGTGTTTGATATCGTACGAGCCGGCACCAAAGCGGACGAGCCGAACTTTATGCTCGAAGGCTTCCTTCAACGCGGCATAGAGCAAATAAAGATAGCCGCCCGGCACATCGTCCTCCAACCCCAACGCGGTGACGAGTTGGAAGTTGTTGTCGCGCAAAATTGCGACACAACCCGCGAGTTTCCCTTCCTTGCGGAGCTCGAGCCATGTGCCATCCGCCAGCGGGAAATTTTCGAGCAAGCCGCGCGCCCATGGGCTGGGCGCGGAACCCTGCCAGATCGAAGCGTTGCTGATGAGAGTGAGCGCGGTTTCGAGTTCTGAAACCGACGCGTGCTTCGAGAGGACGAACCCGTTCTGCTCCACATCCTGAATGCTTTTCTTTAGTTCCTCGCGGTCTTTCGGGTTGCGCGATTCGAGATAACCTTCCAGACTCTCCCATTCCATCGGCATGAACGTTCCGGGTTCCGAAATGGTGATGGGTTCGTAGCCGGGCGTCCACGCGTATTTCAATTGTTCGGTGAGCAGATAATCAAACACGAGAAACGAGCACTTTTGTTTTTTGAATTGTTCCTGCGCCGCGCTCGCAAGCGCAACCAATGCCGGATCGTGAAGCGCGCCGCCGGGCAGGAGTAAGGCAGATGTGTCTGCAAGCGGCGAGCGGCAGACGAGAAGCGGCTTCTCTTTGAAGATGGACTCCATGAATTTACGCGCCACGCTCGGAAGGGGCAACGGTTCATTATGGACCTTGAACAGCGCCGCGCCCGCGACGGGAGTCTCACCGTCGAACGCGAGCAGGTAGGTGGGTTGCGCTTCCGCCATGGCGCGCTCGCCAAAGGCATACCAGCCGTGACTTTGAAACCCGCGCCGCGCGACGATCTGATCCCACACGGCGGGCTCGATCTCGTGAATGCTGTGATACACCTGCACATTAAGCGTTGACATCTGCACTCCCATACGATTCAATTTTACATGAGTAGTCTGATTTGCGAATTTATTGGCGTTCTTCCTTGCAAAAGTGATAAGGAATAACCCGATTATATATCGAGTTCGCTGTTTGGGATGATCGGATTATTCAGTTTCAAGAGGCTTTCATTCCGGATGCAAACCACGTCAACAACCGCGGCAGGGAGCCGGATGCGGCAACCATGGCATGATTCGCGTCCTCGCGTTGAAACCCCAGCCGGCGTTTGACATCGTACGCGCCGCTCCCCAGGCGGAACTGTTTTACTTTCCGGTCGAACGCTTCTTTGATCGCGGCGTAAATCAACATGAAGTAAGCGAACGGTACCTCTGCCACGCCAAGGGCGGTGGCACTTTGCACACCGTTATCACGCAGGGTGACGATGCAACCCACCAGTTCAGATTCTTTCCGAACTTCGAACCACGTGGCGTCAATCATCGCCAGATTTACGAGCAGACCGCGCATCCACGGGTTGGGCGGGGAGTTGTGTTTGCCGGCAACGCGGCGGATCAATTCGAGCGCGGCGTCAATATCATCCACGTGGGTGTGACGCGTGAGTCGCAATCCGTTTTCTTCCGCTTTGCGGATCGTATGGTGATAATCGTTGCGCGTCTTTTTGTCTGCGGCGAGATACGCCTCAAAACTTTCATGCGTCGGCATCATGGATGTACCGGGATCAGAGACGGTAATGGGAATGAAACCCGGCGTCCATGAGGTGAGGTCGCTGGCGGGGAGAAAGTCAAAGAGCAGGAATGATCCGCGCTGGTTCTCGATCTCACGCCGCGCGGCGTTGGCGAGGGCGGTTAACGCGTGGGCGCGAGCCGGTGTCTCAGGAAGGAGCAAGCCTGAAGTGTCTGCAAGAGGCGAACGGCAGACGAGCATCGGTTTACGTCGAAAGTATGCTTCCAACGCTGAACGCGCCGCTTTCGGAATCGGCAACGGCTCATTTTTGATTTGAAACAGCGCCGCCGCCGCAATCGGATTTCCATCCTGCCGCGCGATCAGATACGCGGGCGGGCAATCTGCCATTGCGCGTTCGCCAAAGGCATACCAGCGCCGGCTTTGAAAGCCGCGACCCGCGCTGAGGCGATCCCAGATCGCGGGTTCGATTTCATGAATACTGCATTGAATTTGAACGTCGAGCGAGGTCATGAACGGGTTCGTGCCTGATACGCCTGTAAAAATTCATCTTGATTTTTTACAGTGACCGGCAGATTCAAACGTTTTCCCAAGCGTGTGAGTTGCGGCGGGTCAACAAACGTCCTCGCGAGAATTTCATCCTGCCCTAAAACTTCGTTTGCTTTTCCATCCAGCAACACTTGACCTTGTGACATGGCGATGACGCGCTCGAAGTTTTCCGCGCAAAAATCAATGTCGTGCGTGATCGTGATCACGGTCTTGCCGCGCTCTCGCAAAACTTTTATCACGTTCGCGATGCGCGCGATGCTCGCCGCATCTTGTCCGGTTGTTGGCTCATCAAAGACTACGATGCTTGTGTCCATTGCGATGACTGACGCCAGCGCGACCATTTTCCGCCAGGTGGGGGATAAGTCGTACGGATTGATTTCCGTTTTATCGGATAATTCCACCATTGCCAATGCGTCTTTAACCTGACGTTGAACCTGCTCGCCGCTGAACCCAAGATTTTTCGGCCCGAAAGCGACCTCCGTCCCGACGTTCTTCGAGAACAATTGCTCATCGGGGTTTTGGAATACATAGCCGACGCGCCGTGCGAGTTTCGCCACAGATTTTTGCTTCGTATCCCAATCTCCAATTTTGACGTTGCCTGACGTTGGCTGGAGTAACCCATTCAAATGTTTTACGAGGGTTGTCTTCCCCGCGCCGTTCTGCCCGACGATCGCCACTTGTTCGCCCAAATTGATTTCGAGCGAAATTCCCTTCAAAGCCTGCACGCCGTTGGGATAAGAAAAGTGAAGGTTTGAGATTTCGATGTTCATCACAACTCCCCTCTCCCCTTGGGAGAGGGGCTGGGGGTGAGGGCTGATGCAAACCCCTCCACTGCTTCATCCAACGTGACAGGCAAAGTATCCCTCCTCCACAATCCCAACTCTTTCGCCCTCCTCGCCACGGATGTGTAGCGCGAAATTCCGAAGCCTTTACCGGTCAATAATTCGGAGGTCAACACTTCGCCGGGCTTGCCATCCAACAAAATCTGACCTTCGTGCAACGCGACGACACGGTCCGCGAAGTTGGCGATCCATTCCACTTTATGTTCCGCCATGATGACGGTCATGCCGCGCTCTGCCATCGTGCGGATCACGCCGAAAACTTCGCGCGTGCCGATGGGGTCCATTTGTGAGGTCGGCTCGTCGAGGACGAGCACTTTGGGTTGCATGACCAGGATCGAGGTCAGCGCGACGCGTTGTTGCTGTCCGCCGGAGAGGGAGTAGGGGGAGCGGTCGGCGAGGTCGCGGATGCCGGTCAATTTCATCCCGTCGTTGACGCGTTGGATCATTTCTTCGCGCGGCACACCGATATTTTCCAACCCGAAGGCGATCTCTTCAAAGACGGTGTACTTTGCGCCGCTGATCTGGTTGAACGGATTTTGAAACGCCAGCCCGACGTTCAACACCCACTCATGCAAATTGGACTTGCTCGACTCGTTGCCAGCGACCTTGACCGTGCCAGTGATCTCGCCCTTGAAAAAGTGAGGCACAAACCCCGCGATGGTGTAACACAACGTGGACTTGCCCGCGCCGTTCGGTCCGATCACCGCGACGAACTCGCCCTCGTTCACTTGTAAATTGATGTCTTTGAGGACTGGCTCATTCGTGAGCGGATATTTGTAGGTGACGTTGGTCAGGTTGACGATAGCCATGCGATTCTCACAGCGATGCTCAAGAAGATCAAGATAACAAGAATCCTTCGTACAAATAACTGAAACCTTGTATCTGGGATTTCTATGAGGCTGGTCTCTTCTCTTTTAGAATTAAATCCACGCGCTTCAATGGCAATAGCGCGCTCCTCAACTTCCACAAGACTCCCGAGTACCAACGGAAGAACGATTGGAACGAACGCACGAGATCGTACATATAGATTTCCCTGTGTTTCTAATCCACGCGAACGTTGAGCATCCAAAATGGTAGATGCCTTGCTTTGAAAACGCGGAACTAGCTGGAGTGTGGTAATGATAATATAAGCAAGACTGCTTGGGACGCCAATTTGTTTGAGCGAAATCATCAAGGCGTCAAGCCGTGTTGACATAGCGAACAGAATAAACCCAGCCATAACTAGAATAATCCTGCCGACACTGATAAGAGCGAAGATTGCCCCTTCCTGTTTGGGAGATAAAACCCAAAACTCGAAAATGGGAGTTCCTTTTCCCCAAAATAAGCTTTGGATAATGACAACAGAGAGAATAAATGGCAGACTGATCGTCCAAACGATCCGGGCGAAGTTGTTGAATATTTTGCCCCACACGGCTAGCGGGAGAATTATCAATCCGACCAGAATATATCCAGTCCAGTTGCTAGGTAGCACTAAACCGGAGACAAGCAGGAAAAGCGTTATCAGACTTTTGGTAAGTGGATGAAGTTTATGTAGCCCGCTTTCGCG
>Ga0247727_10014121_pt1 | contig 13331 bp, 17 predicted proteins | sample WisWelCaveWW1625_FD_202498 | JGI IMG/M metagenome (GOLD analysis project Ga0247727, IMG submission 202498) | Biofilm microbial communities from Wishing Well Cave, Virginia, United States - WW16-25 | ecosystem: Environmental > Aquatic > Deep subsurface > Groundwater > Cave microbial mat | place... | reverse complement strand
CCCACTGTAAGGATTCCTTGTTCATACGTTAAAGAGACGCTCACACCGTCAATCTTTAATTCCACCGTGTATTCTATAGTCTGCTGGCCTAATACTTTGTGAAGGCGTTTCTCCCAATCCCGCAACTCGGAGAGCGAATACGTATTGTCTAGAGAAAACATCTTCGACTGGTGTTTTATGGTCTTCGCTTCCGCCGGGAGTTTAGCGCCTACCCGCTGGGTCGGCGAATATGACAAACGAAATTGGGGAAACTGATCCTCCAATACGGTCAATCGTTTCAAGAGATCATCATATTCCTTATCGGAGATGACCGGCTGGTCTAACACATAATAACGATGGTTATGAGATTCAATCTCTTCAGCTAAACGCTTTATCTCTTTTTGAATTTTACTTTTATCATCCATAGGCCACCCGCCAGCCGCTTTCAAGATCACTGCACTGGTTCAATGGTATACCACAAGGCCGGCGTGAAATAACAATTTTCCTCTCGGTCATAATTGACAAAAACCCGGACACGTTCTCCTTTTTTATAATTTTTCTTTAAATGCGGCGGATAAATTTCCAGAGGCGTGAAATTAGAAAACCGGCCGATCCCCACCGTCATCTTATTATCCGTATACAAACCGCGCTCCACGGTTTCAACCACGATATCATAATACGAAGTCCCCGTGGTATTAATCACACCCCGCCCCTGGGACGTAGCCTTCTGGGTCGTATTTTGAATTGTTCCCACGATCACCCACTGGGCTTCATCTTTTAACTTCTGGATCTGGGGGTCATCAGAACTATAATTAATTTTATATTGGCGGAAAACAAAAACAACAACAATCAGGATCATAACAATCATGATGGCCGGTTCAGCCACCATACTCCCCCGATGTCTTAATCGTAATTTTATTTTCACAGTCAATTTAATGCGTTATGCGAAAATCATCAAACTTGTGTTGGGCTTCTTCCAGCGCGACTTCCTTTTTACTAATATACTGACTAAAATGCTTTTCAATGGTCTCCAGCAACAGCCGGATGGATTGTTCATCACCTTCCAGCAAAGCCTCTACCCGGCCGTCAGGAAGATTTTTAACCCATCCGGTGAGTTTATAGTCCGTGGCATACCGTTGAACCGTAAAACGAAATCCAACTCCCTGTACTTGTCCCGAATAGTAAACATGCGCTTGCTGCATCTTGGTGGAAAATATTTTGCGGGATGGTCGGGGCGGACGGGTTTGAACCGTCGACCTCTTGGTCCCGAACCAAGCGCGCTAGCCAGCTGCGCTACGCCCCGAAAATTTTTATTGGCGGGTAGTTTATCATCACGAAAAGTGTTCGTCAATTTACTTCTTTAGTCCCAAACCCAATTTCCGCGTCAGCCACTAATTTTTCACCAACATAGGCCTGGGTCTTAAGAAACCCCATGTTCGCCATAAATTTAATGGTTGTGACTTCAATCCTTAACTGGTCGCCAGGAACAACCGGAGCCAAAAACTTGACCGCGACCTTGCCTAAATAATAGATCAAATTCTTCCCATGAAGATTCTTGCTGTAATAATAATAAATACATCCCGCCTGCGCCATGGCCTCAACAATCAAGACCCCAGGCATCACTTTTTCACCAGGGAAATGCCCGATAAAATACTGTTCATTGATTGAAACGTTTTTGATCGCGGTCAACTTTTCATTCGGCCGCATATCAATGACTTTATCAATCATTAAAAACGGAAAACGGTGCGGGATAATTTTTTTGATATCAAGAATGTCGAGTTCCATCTCGAAACCTCCTGTGGTTTTTCAACGCATAACCAAACCGCCATCCACCTGGATGATCTGTCCGGTGATGTACTGCGCCTGTTCGCTCAGTAAAAACTTCACGCAATGGGCGACATCATCAACACTGCCGATTCGTCCTAATGGAATGGCTTTAAGAATTTCCTGTTTCTTTTCCTCCGAGAATCCGGAGAGAATATCCGTCTCGATAAACCCCGGGGCCACGGCATTGACCCGGATGCCGTAAGCAGCGACTTCTTTGGCCAGGGCCTTGGTAAAGGCATTGACGCCGCCTTTACTCGCGGAATAATTTATCTGGCGCGGCAAACCAATAACACCGCTGACCGAGGAGATATTCACAATCGCCCCGCTTTTCTGTTTCATAAAGGCGACGATGCACGAGCGGCTGGCGTTAAACACTCCGGTTAAATTCGTTTCTAAAACCGCCTCCCAGTCTTCCGGACTCATCAACATTAAAGCCTTATCACGGATGATGCCAGCATTGTTGATCAAGATATCAATCTTTCCAAATTTTTCTTTTGTCGCCTCGATCCAGGATTTAACCTGGTTAAAATCTTTGACATCGACACGGCTGGCCGCGCAGGGTATGCCAAGCTCTTGAACTTCTTTTTCTAAACTTAACGCCGCTTCTTCACTGGATTGATAACTAAAAGCAACGGCACAGCCCTCGCGAGCCAGCATCCGAACGATCGCCCGGCCAATGCCCCGCGAGCCTCCCGTGACCACCGCGACTTTCTCTTTCAGATAACTCATGATTTAAACTTTCTTAAGACCACACACGAGTTGTGGCCGTTGGGACTGAAGGTAATGACTAAAACATTTTTCAACTTGGCCTTAACCGATTTATTGGGAACATAATCTAAATCACAGTCCGAGTCTTTGTCTTGATAATTTGCCGTCGGTGGGATAAAATTTCTCTCCAGGGCCCCGACCGCCGCGGCCACTTGCAATGCCCCTGACAAGCTGTAACATTCACCGACCATGGACTTGACCGCGCTCACTGGAATTTTGTAGGCGTCTTTGCCAAACACTTCTTTAATAGCCTCGGTTTCGATTTTATCCGCGACCACGGTAGAATTAGCATTCGCACAAATATAACTAATATCTTTGGGGTCAACTTCGGATTCTTCCAGGGCACTACGCATTGCCACCTTAAGACCGGTCCCCCTGGAATTGTATTTATTGATTCGAAAAGGATCAAAACTGTGGCCGAAACCCAGCACCTCGGCCTGGATAGGGGCGCCTCTTTGCTTGGCATGTTCATATTCTTCAAAACACAACAAGGCCGCGCCTTCGCCCAAGGTAATCCCGTTTCGCCTTTTATCAAACGGACAATTGATAAAGCTGGTGCCTTCTTTTGAACCGGACATAAATTTTAAAACATAAAAACCAAAATAAGTCGGCCAGCACATCTCTTCAACTCCGCCGGTATAAACCGCCTTGGCGCGTTCATACTGGATGAAATCATACGCGTAACTCATCGCGTCCGTGCTGGCGGTAAAGCCCGTGGAAATAGTCGTGCTAAACCCTTTAATTCGATTCCAAATCGAAACCTGACTGGCGGGAGAATTAATAACCGTGTTTGGGAACAATCCTGGATTGGTGTAACGCGGGCCTTCTCTTAAAGTGACTTCATCAAAGTCGTGGATACTTTTAATACTCCCCATGGTTGAGCCGACCGAAACCCCGAGTTGATCCGTATTCTCTTCCGTGATCTGCAGCTGGCTATCGGCCACGGCTAACTTCGAGGCGGAAACCAAAAGCGTAATACTGCGATCTAAAAGCCTTAACCCCTTGGAACCCATAAAAGGAATGGGATTAAAATCACTGATTTCGCCAGCCTGATTGACTAAAAATTCGGAGGTGTCAAACAAGGTGACGGGTCTGTAACCCACCCGGCCTTCCTGCAAAGCCTGCCAAAATTCTTCTTTGCCTTTGCCATTGCTGGCCAAAACACCGACACCAGTAATGACTACGCGTTTTTTACTCATAAAATTTACCCCAATTACCCGTAGCAGCAAATCATGATTTACGACAGACGTCTGTACAACTAATATGACAACTTTTTTGAGATAACAGACGACAGTATTGACGACCACTGTTCTTATTACTTTTACAGAAGTCAATACTACTCATCTTTAAAATATATTTTACCAAAATATCCGTCTCGATGTTCACCTTATCAGACTTTCCCTTCCTCTCCAGCGTGGTCACTTCCAGCGTATGGGGAATAATATAAATCGAAAATTGATTTCCCTTAACTTCGCAAGCGGTCAGACTGATGCCGTCCACACAAACAGAACATTTATCAACTAAATACGGGCTTAAACTTTTATCCACCGCGATTGTGTATTCCTGATAATGAGTTCGCGTGATTTTCTTTTCAATTGTTCCAATGCCATCGACATGACCCTGGACAAAATGTCCGGCCAGCCGGCCATTGGCCTTTAAAGCGCGTTCGAGATTGACACGATCTCCCGGGCGAAAATATTTCAGAGTTGTCTTGCGGATGGTCTCAACCATAACATCAACGTCGAATTCCCGGCCTTTGATTTTTGTCACGGTCAAGCAAACTCCGTCGATAGCTATACTATCACCAATTTTTGTGCCTCTCAAGACCTTTTGTGCCGCGATCGTCAGGACAAACAGATTCTCTTTTTTTTGAACGCCTTTGACCTGGCCGCGCTCTTCAACGATTCCGGTAAACATAATTCAGATAGCCTTCCACTAAAAAATCATCGCCGATTTTCTGAAAGGTTAAATCTTTGAGTCTGGGTAAATGATTGACATCCACCGGCGCAAAACCGATGATTGAACTCACGGCCTTTTGGTCCCCCATGATTTTGGGCGCGACAAAGACCATCATCTTGTCCACCAATTTTTCTTTCAAAGCGGCGCCGATCATCGTGGCGCCGCCCTCGATTAAGATACTGGTAATTTCCATTTTTGCCAACTCTTTAAACAACCACTGTAAATCAACCCGGTTGTCGTACGTGGGGCAAACCATCACCTGAACATTCTTGCGGTTTAATAAATCCAGTTTCACCTTATCCGCTTTTGTGGTCGTGGCGACAATCACATCACCGGGCTGAACATCTTTAAACACATTCGCTTTTAAAGAAAGTTGCAGGCGCGTATCTAAAATAATTTTTTTGATCCGTTTTGATTTTCCTTCAGGATTAAGAAACGGATTATCTTTCAAGACCGTATTAATGCCCACCAAGATGGCATCAAAACCATCGCGCAGGCGATGGCCGTAACTCCGAGCTTCTTTAGTGGTAATCCATTTCGACTGGCCTCCAGCCGTGGCGATTTTTCCGTCTAAGGTCTGAGCGCATTTGGCAACGACAAAAGGAAGCGCATGCTGAATATATTTGAAAAATGATTCGTTGACCTTTCTTAATTCTTTTTCCCGGAAACCGACCTTAACTTCCAGTCCCGCCTTCCTCAACAGCTGAATGGATTTTCCATTCATCAGAGGATTGGGATCTTTCATACCGATAAAAATTCTTTGGATACCGCTTTTAATAATTAAATCCGTGCACGGCGGCGTGCGGCCGGAATGCGAACACGGTTCTAGAGTAACATAAAGCGCGGCCCCCTTCGCCAGCCTGCCCACTTTTTTTATCGCCACAGCTTCCGCATGATCAGCTCCACAGCGACGGTGAAATCCACGTGCGATAATCTTTCCGCCTTTAACGAGTATGGCTCCAACCAATGGATTAGGTGAAGTCCGCCCCTTCGCTTTAAGGGCCAGCTCCATGGCGATGTTCATGTAATCTATATGGGTCATGAATTTAACCTAATCTTTTCACCGCACACCGGGAGTGCGATTTTCGGTTAATTTTTTTTTCATCTTCTCCACCAACTCAGAAGGGATTCTCGTTTTACCGATAAACGTATCTTTCTTGGCCTGACCATGCGCGTCGGAACCGCCCGTCATCAAAAGATTATGCTTCTGAGCCAGGCCTTCATAATACTTAACGGTCGTTTGCGAATGTTTCGGATAATAAACTTCAATTCCATCCAGGCCCGCCACCACAAAACTGGGAATGAGTTCATCGCGATTGGTCACAGCCGGATGCGCTAATACCGCCAGACCACCAGAATTTTTAATAAGTTGTATCGCTTCAGACGTGGTCTGTTTAAACTTGCCCACATACGTCGAACAATCCTCTCCGAGATATCGGCTAAAGGCCTCGGCCATCGAACCAACATGTCCCTTTTGCAGCAGAACTGTTGCCAGATGCGGCCGACCGACCGATTTTGATTTGGTCAAACTTCCAACCTCATCAAAGTCAATATCCGAGATTCCCTCGCCTTTAAGCTTCACGATCATTTCCTTGATCCGGGAAATACGTGCCTGCTGTATCTTGGATAATTCTTCGAGAAGGATACTGCCGACATCGCGAAAAAAATAACCCAAGACATGAATGTCTTTGCCCTCCATCTCTGAAGAGAGTTCAATACCGGCGATGACTTCTAAATTAACGGCGCGCGCGGCCGTTTGAGCGGGAGCAATAGCTTCTATAGTATCATGATCTGTGATGCTGACTGAGCTCAGTCCGGACTTAACGGCCTCGTCAACGACTTCTTGCGGGGATGAGGTGCCATCGGAGAAATAGGTATGAATGTGCAGGTCGGCAAATTTTGTCACGATTTTTTATTCTGGGATACAATCTCGGCTTTGTGAAATTTATCCAAAATGCCGTTGACGAATTTACTGGATTCGATGTCGCCGTATTTCTTGGCCAATTCCACGGCCTCATTGATGGTGACCTTCGGCGGCACGTCCGACAAATAATTTAATTCGAAAAACCCCAAGCGCAGGATATTCCGATCAATAACGGCCATGCGGTCAATCTGCCAGTTGGTGGCGTACTGGGTGATCTTCTGATCAATCGCCGTGAGATGCTCTTCAACACCGACAGTCAGATTCTGAGCGAATTTCCAGATATCATCATTCGGAGAATCTTCCATTTCTTTAAAGTCAATGGCCGACTGCGAAATTTTCTTCCGGGCGACATCCGACTGATAAAGGATCTTCAAGGCTAATTCGCGGGACTGAGTTCTTTTACGCATAAATTTTTGTCATTTCAATGACGAGAACAGATTCACCATCTTCACAGCCGTGACGGCGGCGTCGCGGCCTTTATTATCGCCCTTTGCCTGTGAGCGTTTATACGCCTGCTCAATCGTATCGGTGGTCAACACTCCAAAGATAATTGGTTTTTCTGCCTGCAAAGCCGCCCGGGCGATCCCTTCGGCGGCACTGCTAGCGATCAGATCAAAATGAAGGGTCTCCCCACGGATCACCGCGCCCAAACAAATCACGGCACTGATTGTTTTTTTCTGCGCCATCTTTAAAGCGATCAGAGGAATTTCAAATGCCCCCGGGACCCAGGCCACCGTGATCTCACTATCTTTAACGCCGCAACGCTTCAGCTCAACTAAACAGCCGTCCAAAAGCCTTTGGGTAATAAATTCATTAAAACGGGAAGCGATGACGCAGAATTTCTTTCCCTTAATCTTAGTTTGCCCTTCGACTGTTTTGACCATACTTTACAAAAGATGTCCAAGCTTTTCTTTTTTGGCTTTGAGATAATTTTTATTGGCGGGGTTTTGCGGAATCTTCAAGGCAACGCGTTCGACAATCGTCAACCCATAACCTTCCAAACCGATAATCTTGCGCGGATTATTCGTCAAAAGCCGGATTTGTTTAACACCTAAGTCCACTAGGATCTGCGCCCCCAATCCGTAATCTCTTAAATCCGCCGAGAAACCCAGCGCTTCATTGGCCTCGACTGTATCCATGCCGCGGTCCTGCAGATGATAGGCCTTCATTTTATTCAGTAAACCAATCCCCCGACCTTCCTGGCGCATATAGAGAAGTATTCCAGAACCATTCTCCTTGATGATACGCATGGCATTATCCAGCTGTTCCCCGCAATCACAGCGTTTGGATCCAAAAACATCGCCGGTCAAACATTCCGACTGCACGCGCACCAATTCGGGAACCGTACCATCCACCTTGCCTAAAATTAAGGCCACGTGACAGACCCCGTCAATCTTCGACTCATATCCAATCATTTTAAATTCACCATACGCGGTGGGTAAAACCGTTTCCACGCAGCGTTCGATGATCTTCTCATGCTTGCGGCGATATTCGATCAAACTGTCAATCGTACAGATCTTTAAATGATGTTTCTTGGAAAATTCTATTAATTCCTGAGTCCGGGCCATGGTCCCGTCATCATTCATAATTTCACAGATGACACCGGCGGGATAAAGTCCGGAGAGCCGCATCAAATCCACCGAGGCTTCCGTGTGTCCGGCACGTACCAAAACCCCGCCTCTTCTGGCCCGCAAGGGAAACATATGTCCCGGCGTGACCAGATCATTGGTCGTGGATCGCTGGTCAATTAAAACCTGGATCGTCCTGGCGCGGTCGGAAGCGGAAATTCCCGTTGTGACACCATACGCCGCATCCACTGAAACAGTCCAGGCGGTGGTGCATTTCTGATGTTTATGTTCAACCCCTTCCAGCATGGGATGTAAATGAAGCTGTTCAAGCCGCTCTTCTTCCATGGGAACACAGATCAATCCCCGCGCCTCTTTCGCCATAAAATTAATGTCTTCCGGTTTACAAAACTGCGCGGCAACGAGTAAATCGCCTTCATTCTCACGGCCCTCATCATCCATGACAACAACCATTCTGCCCGCCTGTAAATCCTTGATAATCTCCGGAATCGTATTAAACATGTCTGCTCGCCTCCTGTAATAAAAAAATCCCAAGATTGTTCTCGGGATTGAAAATACAGAAAGTTATAGAATCACTGGATAGACTTTCTGCATCTAACTTTCTCCCATCTAGACTATGGCATTGCTGCCCCCGCGTAAAGCGGAACTATTGACTCAAGAATACCCACGCTCTTAGCGTGAGGTCACTTGATCTGCACCTGAGAACGCTTTTTCCCTCAGACGCTCGTAGGCTAACCCTTGACCTCTGGTCAAGGGATCACTACCAGCCGGGAATCACACCCAATCCCGAAAGTTGAGTGTCATCATATTCAAAATATTATACCTTGTCAAGGTTTTTGTCCCCGCTATAATAGCATCATGTACTTATTTTCCTTAAACAATAATTATTAGATGAAATAAGTACTATCCCAATTTCATCTCTTTATAAATTGGGATAGTAAAGGAGAATTGGGATGCGCGTGCAACAGAAGATATCCCAAATACTTCGCGAAAAGAAGATGACGCTGGCCATTGCTGAATCCTGCAGTGGTGGACTTCTTTCTCACCGAATAACCAATGTCCCGGGAAGTTCAGAATATTTTTTAGGCTCGGTGGTGACCTATGCGAATACCGCCAAAGCAAAACTGCTTAATATCCCGCTTACACTCATTTCCAAACATGGCGCGGTTAGCCCCCAAATCGCGAGACGCATGGCCGAAGGCGTGCGAAAACTTTTTCACGCGGATCTCGGGATTTCCATTACCGGTATTGCCGGGCCTGGAGGTGGAACAAAATCCAAACCCGTCGGCTTAACCTACATCGCCGTCAACAGCCGTGCCAAAACCATCTGCGTAAAATCTATCTTTAAAGGAACAAGACTGTCTATCAAATCCCAAGCCGCCGCAAAAGCCCTCGCACTTCTTTTACTGTCATTGCAATGACAAGCGATGATATGTCCGAAACCATTCGCACATTCATCGCCATTACTCTCAATTCAGATATCCAGAAAACTCTTAAAGAAATTCAAAGTCACCTGCGCAAAACCGGCGCGGACGTCAAATGGGTCAAACCGGAAAATATACATCTGACCGTAAAATTTATAGGAGATACGCCGCCCGATAAACTACTGGAGATAATCAAGGTATTGCGGACAACCACCGAAAAAATAAAACCTTTTCTCTTCTCATTAACGCATCTCGGCGCTTTTCCGAAACTTGAGCACCCTCAAGTCATCTGGGTTGGTGTTGAATCAGGAAAAACGGAAATTACACGGTTAGCACAAACCCTGGAGAATAATTTAGAATCACTGGGGTTTAAGAAAGAAAAGCGGGAATTCGACGCGCATGTGACTTTGGGCCGCGTGCGTTCGGGGATAAATCGTTTTGCATTGGCAAAAGAATTAAAACAGTTTCAAATCCCAAAAGAAATCTCTCAAAGCATAGACCACGTTGTCTTCTATAAAAGCACCCTAACGTCCCAAGGACCTAACTACGAAGTCATCGAGAAAGCTGAATTTACCGTTTGTCCTTCGAAGTCCACTTTTTGATTTTTGTTGCAACCGACTTATACAAAGCCTCGGTCTTGTCTGGAATTTCACTCAGGTAATTCGTCAGGTTTTCCATGTTGACATGGTATTCTTCCTTGGGAACCCTCAAGACGGGATCAACAACTTTCACGCGTTCGACCACCTGACTCTGCTGTACCACAAAGCCTACCAGAAGAACGACCAGTAAAATAAAAATAAATCTGTTCATAGGCCCCCTCTTTGTTATGACTTCCGACATCGTTCCGTGCTCAGACAGTGACTCGCCCCGACAAAATGTCGGGGCTCCGTCAAACTGCGCGCGGAACGATGCCAGAAGTCTATCCCAGAAATATTTCTTCTGACAATAAAAGGATTGGAAAGTGTTTATGGCGAGTTTCCGCGGAGTCCCGCGAAAGCGGGACGAGCGGTTGTCTGAGCCAGAAACACTTTCCAATCCTAAAATTCATTTTTATTTTACCGCCGGTCTCTTAACTTTGCCAAGAGTCTGAGGATTTCCAAATAAAGCCAGATGAGTGTCACCAATAAACCAAAAGCACCGTACCATTCCATATATTTTGGTGCACCCGACCGCGAGCCCTGTTCAATAAAATCAAAATCCAAAACTAGGTTCAAGGCCGCGATGGCAACAACAAATAAACTAAAACCGATGCCGATGGGTCCGCTTTGATGGATCATGGGAACCTGGATATTAAAGAATCCCAAAACCATGCTGACAAGATAAAACAAGGCAATCGCTCCGGTGGCGGCAAAAATACCCATTCGAAAATTTTGACTCACTTTGATCATTCCTGATTTATAAGCGAGCAAAAGTGAAAATAACGTTCCAAAAGTTAAGCCCACCGCCTGCACGACAATTCCCGGATAGCTCAATTCCATCAACGCGGAGAATCCTCCCAGAAAAAGCCCCTGAGCGATCGCGTAAATCGGCGCGGTGACTGCGGCCCATTTCTTAACAAAACAGGTGACCAAAGCAAAAACAAAACCGACAATCGCACCACCCATGACAAATGGAATCAAAGCCGCCCGGGTTGACATCATCTGTTCCTCAAAGATCTGTCCCGGCTGCCAGAATTTATTCCACACCCAGCCAGCACTGATGGCTAAGAGTAGTAAAAGAAAAAAACTTTTATTCACCGTGCCCTGAATGGACATGGCATCGCTGCCGCCGTTCGCGCGCGTCTGCGTAAAAACATTCTCATTTAAAACCGGATTCGATGTTCGCATCATGTTTCCCTCCCTGCCTGCCGGTAGGCAAGCTTATTGTTACGTCGTTGGTTTCCTCAATTCAAAAACGCCAGGTCATCGGGATCGGGCGTCTGCCAAAGTTCGGCTAAGCCTTCATCGATGAGTTCCTGATTCAATAAAATTCCTTCTCGAGCGATTCGCTCAACATCATGACAATCCTTAATATAAAACACATCCACTAAATACCGATTATAGATATCGGTGCTATACGTCTTGACAACCACGCCGCTGCCTGGCTTTAACCGCTTTAAAACATACGCCCTGGCCTTCTTTCCCGCCGGCGTGGACAACTCCGGCGCGTTGATCTTCCGGAGTCTTAATTTTTGTTTAGAAAATGTTCCAAAACCTAAATCGACCATGACCGTTAACGTATCCGCGTCAATCACCTTGACCACCTGGGCGCCATAAGTATAAAGGATGGACTTTGGCAGCGGCTCTTTTGTTTCGAGGCGTTTTAAAACATATCCCTCCCTACCTGAGAACATGGTAACGATATCCTCCGGCTTTGGCAAGGGGGCATCGGACTTTTTAAATTCCGAGATTTGAAGTTCGCGGTAGATATAAAATCCGCAGTCGATCCAGAACGAATCTTTTTGGGGAGAATGACTTAACGGCTCGACAATTTTATACGTGCGAAGAACACCACGCTTGACTGCCAGACGGATGACTTTGACGTCCTTTTGCGGCGCGGGCAGGGCTTTGGTTTCGCTGGCGTCAATAACGTGTAAGGCCACCTTGTCGGCTTTTAAGACTTTTTCAAACTCACCAATGTCCCACTTCTTTTGGATTGCTTTCTTGGCATAAACCTGGCGTTGCTTCTTATCCTTTATTGAGGAAAGAGTCACATAATGGCTCCAGGTCAATTCATCAGAAATCTGATGAATTGGAAAACCGCTGTAAACCAACCGCATGTTCCTGAGATTCGTCACTGAAAATCCTTTGCGATTCATCTTAGTCAAGTCATTGGAAAGATTTTCCAAAAGGTGTTTTCCGTACGGCGCGTGCGCCTCGCCTTTCTGTTCGACCTCGACAATCAGGCGGCCGATTTCCCAGCGGGCCTCCTTGAAGATAGAATCCACCGCCGCGCCCAATTCCTGCATCGCCCGGTCATGAATTCCGGCGATGTCTTTGAGCAGTTTCTGGTAGGCGGTTTTGGATGGTTTTTGGGTAGGCATTACGCTCCTGTCCCCTAAAAAGTGCCTGGCACTTTCTCGCCAAAAAATTCTCGGGCTGATTAGAACCCTGATCCGATACAGGCACTAAATGATGCATATCCAAAGTTAAAAGGCCCCGGCACACCGGGTTGCTACATTTATACCCAGCCTCATGCAAAATTTGTTTACGAATATCAAGTGGAATTTTTTGTCGTTTCATCGAATAAAACACGTACAAACTTTACGACATGTTGAAACTACCTGGCGATAGTTTCGAAAGCCACGCTTAACTGATCTGCCTTGGCGACCTCAAAATTTAATTTTTCAAAACCCAGGACATGTCCGTTTTTGTCTTTCATCAAAACGACCTCTTCCGCCGTTTCTTCACAGACATACTCCCGTTTCGGTTCACCAAACCAGACCGTCAAGGTATTGCCGGCATGATCATAAAACACTTTTACTTGGACCATATTTTTCGCCGGCTGTTTTACCATGAATACAGAATACCATATAACCGTTTAAAAACCAGATATTGTTCATGCTTTAAGGTCGCAAATTGCGACCTTAAAGATAAAATTTAAGCATCACCTGTCTTGGGCTCCCCGCTCCCACATTCTACGATCTTCAAATTCGCCACGAAATTTTATATCATCTTTCCGTCGTATTGTAAATAATGGAATATAAAGTCGTACTGGAAACGGCCTTTCCCCTTAAATGTCCTCCAATAATTTCGCCACCTGATGGGGTGACGGCAATTCTTTCTTAATATCTGCGGGAAATTTCGCCGTTACTCTGTAGCTGGCCACCCCGATAGGTTTTTGGACCTGATGAAGGGCGTATTCAACGACCGTCTTATTTTTTGA
>Ga0247727_10014120_pt1 | contig 13331 bp, 12 predicted proteins | sample WisWelCaveWW1625_FD_202498 | JGI IMG/M metagenome (GOLD analysis project Ga0247727, IMG submission 202498) | Biofilm microbial communities from Wishing Well Cave, Virginia, United States - WW16-25 | ecosystem: Environmental > Aquatic > Deep subsurface > Groundwater > Cave microbial mat | place... | reverse complement strand
ACGAACGAATAGCACTGCGCAAAGAAACAGGATTCGAATTGTAACTGTCATCAATCATCCAATATGGACCCACCTGGGAAAGGGTATGCCGGTTAGTAAGGGTGGTAAATCGCGCGCAGGCTTTTTTGATTTCTGAAAAGTTTATACCCAGAAGCCGGGCAACAGCCAAAGCCGCCAAGGCATTGTAAACCATGTGAAAGGCGCAGGACGGCAAAACGATTTGATCTTTTTGATTGATATTGAAATACATTTTTGTGTTGTGTTCAAGACGGATCTGCCGGGCCCGCAAATCACTGGGTGTTTCCAAACTGAAAGAAATTAATTTCTGTTTTAATTTTAAAGTGGGAATCTTCCTTAAATATCGGTCATCATGATTAAAAATCACAGCGCCATGCCTATCCATAAAACGTACAATCTCAATTTTTTCCTTAAAGACGTTAGCCGGTGTTTTTAGAAATTCCAAATGTGCTTCTCCGATATTGGTCAAAATGGCTACGGTCGGCCGCGTGATTTCAGCTAATCGGTTAATCTCACCGGGAAAACTTGTTCCCAATTCAATGACAAGAATTTCATGTGACTGATTCAACCCAAACAAAGTCAACGGAACGCCGATAAAATTATTATGGTTGGCAACGTTCTTATGAACTTTATACTTTCTCTGTAAGACGGCCGCCACCAGATCTTTGGTGGTCGTCTTTCCGGCGCTACCGGTGATGGCCACCACCGGAATTCGAAAACGCGACCGATGAAATAAGGCGATATCCCCTAAAGCCGTGGTGGTATCGGTAACCAGAATAACTGGGATGTGAACACCCCTGCCAACATCTTCTCTCGAAATCACGATGGCGGCTGCTGATTTTTTTACAACCTCTTTAATAAAGTCATGACCGTCAAAATACGGCCCCTTAATGGCAATAAAAAGTTCCCCTTTTTTAACCGTCCGCGAATCAATGGATATCCCTTTGATCCTGGTGCCTCGGCTCTTTGTGACCAGCGCGCCGCCCGTGGCTCGAACGATTTCTTTTAGACTAAACATTTAAGACACTCCCGGGCAACTTCCCGGTCATCAAAATGAATGGTTCTATCTTTAAAGATTTGATAATCTTCGTGACCTTTACCCGCAATCAAAACAATTTCCCCTTCTTGGGCTAAAGAAAAAGCCTTGGCGATCGCCTCTTTCCTATCGACAACAACACAAAAATTCTTTCCGTTAAATCCAATCATGATTTCCTCAATAATCGTTTGCGGATCTTCCTGACGGGGATTATCCGAAGTAAGGATGGAAAAATCAGCCAGCCGGCTGGCCACCTCTCCCATCTTGGGTCTCTTTGTTTTGTCGCGGTTGCCCCCGCAGCCAAACACCACAATGATCCGGGCCTGGCTGACTTCCTTGAAACTTGTCAGGACATTTTTCAAGGCATCATCCGTATGGGCATAATCCACATAAACAAAAAAATCCTGACCACCCTCAATCCGTTCCAATCGTCCCGGGACCGCGTCGAACGCCTCAATCCCTTTCCTAATATCATCCGGGGCGATCCCGTCCGCGTGGCTAAGGCCCCAAGCTGCCAGGATATTATAAACATTATGCCGCCCAATCAAACTAGTTTTTATCTTTGTCTGCTCTTGCTGGGCATGGATGGTAAAGGTCGAACCTGAAAGACTTAATTGAATATCTTTCGCCTGAATATCCGCCGGATGATGAATCCCATAACTGATCACTTTTGCTTGGGTCAGAGGGATAAGCCTCTGGGCATAGGCATCGTCCGTATTGATAATCGCCTGACTTTGTCGGGACAATTGGGAAAATAATTTGGCCTTGGCGGAAAAATAATTTTCCATATTGGCATGGTAGTCCAAGTGGTCCTGGGTCAAATTCGTAAAAGCCGCCGAACGAAAATCAATTCCCCCCACGCGTCCCTGCTCAAGGGCGTGGGAAGAGACCTCCATCACGCAATAGGATACACCTTCTTTATCCATCTCGGAAAAAAAACGCTGCAGGTCAATGACGCCGGGTGTTGTATTCTTCGATGGAAAAATATGTCCGCCCATTCGGTAATTTACCGTGCCGATCACCGCGCATTTCTTGCCGTTGGTCTTTAGAATAGCTTCTATCAAATACGTGGTCGTTGTCTTTCCATTGGTCCCAGTCACGCCAATCGTTTTAATTTTTCGGGAAGGATAATCATAAAATCGCTGAGCAATGTCCTGCAAAAAATTCTTGGGGTCAGAAACCTTAATCCAACATACCTGATTATGAACCGTTTTCTTTGCCAACGGCGTATCGCAGGCGACCGCCACCGCTCCTTGGCGAATCGCTTCCTCAATGAATTGGGCTCCGTCATAGGTTGTTCCGAGAACAGCGATAAAAAAACTCCGTCCTTTTATATCACGTGAATCACAGCTGATGTGTTGGATATCCATGTCTTGAAAACGGGTCTCCAGTACAGGAAACCCATCTGGTAAGATATCTTTTAATTTCATGACTTTAATTTTCTTGTATCAATTTCCATGACTGGCCGCGAGATATTTTAAAACATCCTCAGCCACACGTTTAAAAACAGGTGCCGCAACCGTTCCGCCATAATAACTGGGATGCGGTTCGTCAAAGATGACGACCATCGCAATCTTCGGATCTTCGACTGGGGCAAAACCGATAAAGGAGGCGAAAAATTTATTATGCGAATATTGTCCCCCCAGAATCTTCTGGGCCGTTCCGGTTTTACCCGCGGCGCGAACATCAGGTATTTGGGCTAATTTACCCGTGCCTGTTTCGACCACGCCGGCTAAAATTTCTTTTAGCCGGCGGGCCGTCTGGGCACTGATGACCTGGGCGACAGGTTGCGGTTTGAATTCCTTAATCAATTCCCCTTCCTGATCTTGGATGTATTTTACCACAAATGGCTGCATATAAAGCCCGTCATTCGCGATAGCGGAAATGGCACAGACCAATTGAATAGCCGTTACCGTCACCTCATGGCCAATGGGAATAGCGGCAATAGATGTCTTGGACCATTGCGAGGTATCTTTCATGACCCCTTTTACCTCACCGATAAGATTAATACCCGTCGGCATTCCAAAACGAAATAATTTCGCGTATTTATAAATGGTCTTCGCTCCCAGCAATTGCGCTATCTTGGTTGTTCCAATGTTGCTGGATTGTTCAATGACCTCGCGAAACGTCAATGTTCCATGCTTGGTATGATCATGCAGGATATGGCCGCCCACTTTATATTCCCCATATTCACAAAAGAATTTATCACTCTCCGTAACCTTGCCTTCTTCTAAAGCGGCCGCGGCGGTAACAATCTTAAAAACAGAACCCGGTTCATACATATCGGTAACCGCGCGATTCCGGCGATTATCTTGATTGACTTCGGAAAACCGGCTTAAATCATACGTTGGCCGATTAACTAAAGCCAGGATCTCTCCTGTCTTGGGGTTCATAATAATCAGGCTGGCCCCGATGGCATGGTGCTGGATAAACCCTTCCTCCAAGGCCCGTTCGGCAATAAACTGAATGGTCTCATCAATAGTCAGGACAAAATCAAACCCATTCTTAGGCGGAATAAAACCACGTTCGATAAGGAGTTCCCGATTGCGCGCGTCCCGGATGATCTGCGTCCAGCCGAATTCACCTTTAAGATAATGATCATACATCAGCTCCAGTCCATCTAAACCCCGATTGTCCATTCCGGCAAAACCAATCAAGTGCGCGCCCAGCGACTGGTTGGGATAATATCGCCGGCTTTCCTTAATGAAATCCAGCCCGTCGATTTTCATGGCCTTTATCTGTTCGGCCGTAATGGAAGTTAATTTTCGTTCGATCCAGACAAAATATTTCTCCTTGCTTAGTCGTTTCTGCAAAAAATCGGTCTGTAAATTAAGTAAACTACCAAGCTCTCGAATAGCCTTCTTCTTCGCCTGCTCCGTCATCGCTTTCGGTTTGGCATATAAAGAGTAGGCGGCCACATTGAGCGCCAAAGGCCGTAATTTTCGGTCATAGATTCCGCCCCGGCGTGGTTCGAGTTCGATAAAATAATTATGTTGTTTTTCCGCTAACTTGGCGAGGTAGGAGGCATTAAAGACTTGAATGAAGACTAACTTGACAGCAAAAATAACCAAACCAAAGAGGCAGACAAGAAAGACAAGATTAAAACGCAGATGTCGTTTTTGATTATTCACGAATTCAAATCATTATCGGATAGGACCTGCTTCCGCCTGTGATTTCACAGAAAAAATACTGGCCAGGAAATTTGATCTCTTTTCGGCCACCTGAACTGTTCGCGGCGACTTAGCTGGCAGGTTATCGAAATCGTACGTGGTTGACAGCTTGACGATCTGATCCTGACTTAAAAACTGCAACGAAGATCTGTCATCTAAAAGACGATCCCCTAAGTGATTGGCGGACTGCAATTGAGAAATGTTAGACTTAACATCGCCATTATCGTCCATCAATTTTGTGATGAGCTTTTCTTTATGCTTGCCCTGGTAGGCCAAATCGAAAATCTGCACCTGAAGCTGCACATAGGACAAGGCCAGAATGGTACCTACCAACATGCCCGCAAAGAATCTTGATAATTTCATTTTATCCTCTCTGCTACCCTTAATAGCGCACTCCGAGACCGGGAGTTTTCCTGCACTTCTTGGAGTTTAGGTTTTAATGGCTTTTTAATAATTAGATTCAGAACACTTTCTTTAGCCAAATGTCGAAATTTATTTTTAACGATTTTATCTTCAAGGGAGTGAAACGAAATCACGCAAATCCTCGCTCCTTTAGCCAGGTAAGGAATACTTTTGCTTAAGGCTAAATCAAGCGCTTCTAATTCACGGTTGACGGCGATGCGAAAAGCCTGAAATGTCCGCGTTGCCGGATGGAGACGGTATCGCTGACGGCGGGATGGAATCGCCTTTAAAACCATATCGCTTAAATCTTTGGTGGAGGCGATTGGATTTTTCTTGCGTTCTTTAACGAGGCAATTCGCGATCCGATGATGCCAGCGTTCCTGGCCAAAATTCTTCAGGATCGCCGAGAGTTCATGCTCGGACAAGGAGTTGACCAGATCATAGGCCGAGATAAAACTATTTCTATCCATGCGCATATCCAACGGCCCCTCCATTCTTAAACTGAATCCTCTTGCCGGATCGTCTAACTGATAACTGGAAATCCCCAGATCAAAAAATATCGCGTTGACCTCCTTAATTCCTAAATTGTCAAGAATTTGATCCATATGACGAAAATCATTCTGGATAAAGGTACATCGACACGAAACGTCTTTTAATCTTTCTTTGGCCAAGACCAAAGAGTCACTATCTCTTTCAATACCGATATAATGTCCATTGGAACCTATCCTTTCTGCTATCCCTAAAGCGTGGCCGCCGGTACCCAATGTGCCGTCCACGACATAGTCTCCACTTTTAACTTGAAGATTCTCTAAAATCTCTTCATACATCACTGGAATATGTTCGGCCATACTAACCATTAAAAATATTCTCTGCTATGGATTCAAATGAATTACTGGAATTGGCAAAGGACTGTTTCCATTTACTGCTGTCCCAGATTTCAATGCGATTGGAAACACCGATGACCACCGTTTCTTTTTCAATTTCCGCGTATTCTTTTAGATAAGGCGGCAGAATAAACCTTCCCTGTTTATCGGGAATGACCTCCGCGGCTCCTGAGAAGAATATACGATTAAATGTTCTTGTTTCGCTCTTTGTAAACGGCATCGTTTTAAATTTTTGCTCTTGAGTAATCCATTCGAATTCAGAAAACATAAAGATGCATTTATCTAACCCACGCGTTATAAAAAACTTTTCAATTTCGTTGTCTTTGGCGACTTCACGAAATTTCGCGGGTAAAATCAACCGGCCTTTGCGGTCAATACCGTGTGTAAACTCTCCATAAAACATAATCAAACCCCAAAAACCACTTTAAACCACTTTATGTTCTTTTTGCTCCACTTTGAGGGCAGTATAGTAAAGCCTCTGGGTGTTGTCAACACATAAATATCATAATTTTATGATGATACAATGATTTGTGGATAAAAAGAGCAGGATATCTATATATGGGAGGTGTTGATTCGCAAGCGGATGGATTAAACTTAAGAAAAGTTTTTAAATGACGGCTGGAAAGGCGGGTTTTGATATTTTGAGAAACAAGGTCCTGATCATCTCTTCATCTTTGTTCAGTTGCTGTGTTAATTTTTCGTTCGAATCAAATTTCTTTTCATTACGAATCTTCTTTAAAAACCTGATTTCGATTTCCTTATGATAAATATTGACTCTAAAATTAAAGATATGCGCTTCGATTTTTAGAGAATTTCTTTTTCGGTAAAAAGACGGCCGACGCCCGATATTCGCCATCCCTTGATAGATGTGCCCAGCGATGACAACTTCCACCATATACACGCCACAGGGCGCAATGATTCCCGGCAAAGGGTTTATATTCGCCGTTGGAAAACCCAAGGTGCTTCCTCGTCCGTCACCTCGTATCACTTTTCCAAAGATGGAAAACGGCCGCCCCAAAAGTCGCGCGGCCAAAACAATCTTGCCTGCGAGAATTAATTTCCGGATACGGGTACTGCTCACGACATCACCCTGTATTCTCCTGGGGGCGATGCCATGGACCTTAAAACCGCCTGTTTTTTCAAATTCCCTAAGTAGCCGAATGTCTCCCTCCCGAGATTTCCCGAATCGAAAATTCTGGCCAATCCATATTTCTCGAGGATTAACAAAATCAACAATATACTGTTTTATAAAACCGTCGGCGTTAAGATGGGAAAATTGGTTCGTAAAATTCACCACAACACAGACGTCCACACCCAGGGATTCAATTAATTTTAAACGATGGCGTAGCGACACTAAAAGCGGCAGGTTCGTGGATGGCTTTAACACATGCATCGGGTGGGGAAAAAATGTCATCACCATGCTGGTGCCGTGCATCGCTCTGGCTTGACGGTTAATCTTTTGAATCAAGTAGCGGTGGCCGAGATGGACCCCGTCAAATACGCCAATCGCCAAAACTGGATTTTTGAAATTTTTTTTAGCCTTGCCAATTCCGTATATGACTTTCATCGACCAACTCCAGCGCGATTGAAGTTTCAATTCCAAAAGGCCCGACTTTAGTCCTCTTGATTTGCGAGATACACCCGCCGCATCCCAGCAGTTCACCGATATCTTCACCGAGTTTACGGATATACGTGCCCTTGGAACAGGCCACGGAAAAACTCACGTGGGGCAATGAAAAGTTCAACAGATTTAAAGAATCAATCTTAATGCGCCGGGGTTCACGGGCGACCTCAAGACCTTTTCGCGCCAGCTGGTATAACCTTTTCCCATTGACCTTAACGGCGGAGACCATCGGCGGGACCTGATCGATTTCCCCGACAAATTTTTGAAAGGCATCTTCCACCTGACCCCGCGTGATATCCGCATACGGCATTTGCCTGAGAACCTTGCCCTGAATGTCGGCAGTATGCGTGGTCACACCTAACATCAACGTCGCCTCATAGGCCTTATCAAAGGAAGAAAATTTATCAAAAAGCTTGGTCGATTTTCCGATAAGGACAATCAGGACGCCGGTCGCCAAAGGATCGAGTGTCCCGGCATGCCCCACCCGTCGCATGTTCAATTTTCGGCGGACAATGTTGACCACATCATGGGAAGTCATCCCGGTGGGTTTATCGACATTAATAATGCCATTGATCATTTCAAAATTTTCTCCAAATCACTAAAAATTCTTTGTTGGGACTGCTCCACACTCCCTGCCAGCAGACAGCCGCTGGCCTTTTTATGACCGCCGCCTTTATAGCGAGAAGCAAGCTTAGCCACATCCACGGCTCCCTGAGAGCGAAAATTTACTCGGGTCTCCTTTTGCTTACTTTCTGTAAAAATAATGATCACCTCAATGCCGATAATCGCCCGCAAAAACGTAAATATTTTATCCTTCAAATCAAACTCCTCAGAAAACCCCCGTAAAATATTTTTATGCAGCACCAGACTTGCCACACGCCCCTCATGGGTCACCGCGAAATGACGAACCACCTTATTAAATAATTCAAAATCATGAAACGGAACATTTTCGTAAATTTTTTTATACCACTGGCTCACGGAAAACTTAAATTGCATCAACTGGCTTATGACCGCGTGCGTATGAGCGGTTGTATTATCATAGCGAAAGCAGCCCGTGTCGGTCATAATTCCGATGTACAGTAAGACCGCCAGCTCTTTGGTTAATTTAAACTTTGCTTCCATAAAGAGGTTAAACAATACCTCCGCGGTCGATGAGGCCTTCGCATCAACCAAGTTGATATCTCCAAAAAAATCATTGGTAATATGATGATCAATATTAATAAGTATCTTTTCTTCCGATAGAATACTCTGCACCGATCCGATCCGATCTAAATCCCCGCAGTCAAGGATAATGGCCGCGTCGTAAGGAATGCGCGCAAAACGAAATTCTTCCAGAAGATGTTTTCTCGGTAAAAATGAATACATGCCCAAGGGCTTGTCCGCATTAATGACATGAACCTTCTTCCCCAAAGATTTTAGGTACAGGGCTAAGGCCAATTCACTACTTAAACCATCGGCATCCGGATTGACATGGGTGCTGAGTAAAAAAGTCCCGTTGTCCTGGATCGTTTTAAGAATCTTTTGGCTGTTCACTTTTTATCCTTTCGATGGTTGCCTCAATACGCATACTATACGCGATCGATTTATCTAAAACAAATTCAATCTGCGGAGTATAACGCATGCGGACTCTCTGCCCGACTAATTTACGCACCAGTCCCGTGGCGCTGTTTAAGGCCTGCTGCGCGGCCTTAGTTTTGGCCTCATCTCCCAAGACGCTATAATAAATCCAGGCACGCTGCAGATCCCGGCTAACCTCGGCGGCCGTGATCGTCACAAACTCGACCCGGGGGTCACGCAGTTCCTGCTGTAAAATTTCTCCCACTTCTCGTTTGACCGCTTGATTAATTTTATTTATTCTATCTGTCATAAATTATCCTTTTATATAAAATCACTGCTTGGGTTAACTCATCTTGCTTGGAATGAATCCGGCCTTCAACCTTTTGATAGAGCAACTCTTTCATAATGCGCCCCAGGTTTTCTCCCGCAGGAATTCCTGACTTTATTAAATCTTCCCCAACGATCTTTAGCTTGACCGCATCATAATCGTTTAAAAACTTCGCGATCGCTCCACCCACCCACCGGGGCCGCGCCATAGCCCTGAGGACAATGAAAGCCTCACTGCTCAGCGGCGCGCATATCTGATAAATTGCTCTGGCCTTAGGTTTCTTATTTCCCAATTTCGCTGCCGCCTTGACCGCGGCAAAAAAAGAAACAATCTTATCCTGTTCATCTCTTCGTAATCGAAACGTTTCTATCCTTTGTTTAACCCGCGCCCATGGCAATGAAGAGATCAGAACAATAAAATAAACCAACCAACGCTCTATCTTTTCTTTTTTGGGAAATGCACGTTCAAACCATCGTATCTCGATCTCACTTTTGGCCAACAGCTGAAACGTTTCCCGCCCGACCTTCCGGTGCAAACCCAGAAAGTTTAATCCGCCAAGAGTATTCAAACGCCTGATATACTTTTCAACCCCCGGTTGTTCGTTCAAAATTTTTTTAAATTCCTCAAAGTACCGCGGCGGGGTAACGGTCTTAACCACCCCCTTTTTAAGGGTCTGTATCAATAAACGCGCTGTCTCCGCCTCCAGACGAAAATCAAACCGCTGTTCAAAGCGGACGGCTCTTAAAATCCGCGTCGGGTCATCAAAAAAACTACGCGCGTGCAGAATCCTAATTTTCTTGGCTTTAAGATCATCCAGTCCTCCAAACTCATCCACCAGCTCAGCCCAGCGATCTAAATTAATCCTTACGGCCAGCGCATTAATCGTAAAGTCCCGGCGAAAAAGATCATCGCGAATGTCCCCCGGCTGGACCTCAGGCAAAGCCCCAGGATAAGGATAAGTTTCCTTTCTGGCCGTGGTGATATCCACCCGCAGGCCGTCAGGATAAATCAATGTCGTCGTTGCAAACTGCCGATACGTCTTCAGAACGGCTTTATTCTTCTGAGCGAGCCATTGGGCGAAATGAATAGCGTCGGTTTCCACAACAATATCTAAATCCAGATTATGTCTCTTTAAAATAAGGTCGCGGACAAATCCTCCCACCGCGTAAGCCGAAAACCCGCGGCGATCCGCCTCACGGCCGATCTCCTTTAAGACCGACTGTATTGCCCCGGAAAACTTTTGCAAAGAAATTATTTTAATATCTTTCTTCATGGCCGCGGATGAAATTGTTTATGAATGGACCTTAATCGTTCCTTATCGACATGCGTATAGATTTGAGTTGTCGAAATATCGGAATGTCCCAGCATTTCCTGGACCGAACGCAAATCCGCGCCGTGCTCTAAGAGATGCGTGGCGAAGGAATGGCGAATCGTATGAGGCTTAATCACTTTTTTGATCTTGGCCTTCTGGGCATAGCGCTTAATGATCTTCCAGACGCTCTGGCGGCTCAGCTTTTTCCCCAGACGGCTGATAAAAACCGCCGAAGTAATATTCGATTTGACCAACGAGCCGCGGACACGTTCAAGATATTTAATGACTGCCGACTGGGCCTTTTGGCCGATAGGAATAATGCGTTCCTTGCGGCCCTTGCCTAAGCAACGGACAAATCCAACCTCGGTATTCACATTTTCTAATTTTAATTCCACTAATTCGGAAACCCGCATCCCGCTCGCGTACAATAATTCTAGAATCGCGTGGTCGCGGATATCCTGCCAGCCGCGCCCCTGCGAAACTTTAATCATACCCTCGATCTCCAGGGAAGATAATACCTCCGGCACGCGCTTCCAGAGTTTTGGGGTATCCAAAAGATTCGTGGGATCTTGGTTCGCTAAACGCTCGCGGACTAAAAAACGGTGGAACATTTTTGTCGCGGACAAACCCCGGCTGATGGAAACCGCGGATAAGCCGCTTTCTTTTTGTTTACGCATGTAGGCGGTAATCATCTCCCGGGTCACTTGACTGGGCTGAGCAACACCCTGGGTGGAGAGATGCTTAATATATTTATTTAAATCCCGCCGGTAAGCAAAAATGGTATTACTTGCCAGCCCGCGTTCCACCGACAAAAAATTTAAAAAATCTTCAATTAATTCTTTCATAATATACTCGATCAAAAAAAATTATTTCTTCAAAACACCCTCGATAGCACTGAACTTATAGTCTTCCCGGATATCCTTATCAATCAGGATGAGCTCCCGTTTCAGCGCCGATAAATTCCGGGTTGGCACGGGGTCTTCCAAATCAGCCTTAACTTTTCTTAATTCTTCCAAACTCCCTGCCAAAGAAGCCTGCCCTTCCTCAACCAACAAATTCTGCATGGCCTGCGTATTTAAAATCACCTGATCAATAAGATAAAGTTTACGTTTATCATAACCTTTTTCCAAAATAAGATTCAACAATTCATTATGCCAGACCTGCCGGAGAGAATAGTGGTGTTGATACGTTTCGCTGGGGGAATACACCTTTGCGGGATAATCGATAGGCTCCAGGATCGGGACGGCTTCATTTTCCACGTTTTCTTTCTTTTTCTTGCGGGTGAATTTTTTACGCAACGGTTCGCAGCCGTCCACAGACAAAGCAGCCACCAAAAAAAAACAAATAAAACAAGTGCTCCCCAGCCCAAACCAACTTTTTCGTCTTTGTTTATCCATGGATCATCCCCCGAAATTGTTGTTCGTTTAGAATCTTGACGTTCAGTTTCAAGGCCTTTTCGTATTTCGAACCCGGGTGATTTCCGGCGATAAGAAAGTCGGTGTTTTTACTCACACTGGAAACTTCTTCACCGCCCAAGGTTCTGACTAAATCCGTCGCCTCACGGCGGGTTAAACCGGTCATTTCTCCCGTGAAGACAAACTTTTTTCCGCGCAATTTTCCTGACGCCGACTGAACTTTAGGCTCGGTCATATTGACACCGGCCTTTTTAAACTTGGCGATAAGTTGTTTCGCGAAATCCTGACTAAAAAAATCTTGTATCGACAAAGCCGTGACCTCCCCAACTTCATGGATCCTGGTCAGCTCGTCCACCGGGGCCTTGAGCAAATGATCCATCGTTACAAAATGTTGCGCCAACAACCAGGCGGCCTTTTCTCCAATATTCATAATCCCGAGCGCAAAAAGAAAACGCGACAGCGAGAGTTTCTTACTCGCCTCGATCGAGCGCATCAAATTTTCCGCTTTTCTGTCGGCAAACAATTCAAGTTGCAGCCAGCCTTCCTTTTTCAAAAAATAAATGTCGGCTAAATCCTTAACTAATTTTTTCTCCAACAGTTGCGCCACCGCCGATTCGCCCAGTCCTTCAATGTCCATGGCGCCACGGGAGGCAAAATGAATTAATCCTCTTTCCAGCTGTTTCGGGCAGGAAGGATTCACGCATCGGTAAGCAACATCCGCATCCTTCCACTTCGTAATCTTTCCACCGCATTCCGGACAAAGCCTGGGGATTTTAAAAATCCGCGCTGTTTTTCCTTTTGTTGACTCCACCACCTTGACAATTTTCGGAATAACATCGCCGGCCCTTTCTAATAAAACGCGGTCACCTTTTTTAACGCCGAGTCTTTGAATCTCCTCAAAATTATGTAAAGTCGCCCGAGAAATCGTCACGCCCGCGCATTCCACCGGCTCTAACAACGCGACAGGTGTTAAAACACCTGTCCTTCCGACTTGAATAATAATATCATCAACTTTCGTTGTCGCCTGATAGGCTGGGAATTTATAGGCCACCGCCCAACGAGGACTTTTTAAAGTTGTCCCCAGCTCCCGTTGTTGACTCAGGGAATTGACCTTGATCACAATACCATCAACTTCATAAGGGATCTCATTACGTTTTTGCTGATACTCCAGACAATAATCTTCAACCTCGGCGAACGTTGCGCACAAACGATTAAAAGAATTGACTCTAAATCCAAACTCCTGCGCTGCTTCTAGAAATTCCCACTGAGTTTTGTATTCGCCGGTACCGGCTAATAATCCAAATGAATGAATAAGACATTTAAGCCCCCGGTGCGCGGTCAATGTTGAATCCAAAAGTTTCAGTGAACCGCTGGTGGCATTGCGGGGATTGGCAAAAAAGACTTTACCCTTTTTCTTTCTTTGTTTATTCAATGCCTCAAAGGCTTCTTTGTCCATATATATTTCCCCGCGCAGTTCAAGCAGCCACGGGATTTTAAATCTTTTTGAATTTAGAAGTTTCAGAGGAATAGAGTGTATGGTCCGGCAATTGTGGGTGACATCTTCCCCCATAACGCCATCCCCTCG
>Ga0247727_10014119_pt1 | contig 13334 bp, 8 predicted proteins | sample WisWelCaveWW1625_FD_202498 | JGI IMG/M metagenome (GOLD analysis project Ga0247727, IMG submission 202498) | Biofilm microbial communities from Wishing Well Cave, Virginia, United States - WW16-25 | ecosystem: Environmental > Aquatic > Deep subsurface > Groundwater > Cave microbial mat | place... | reverse complement strand
GACCATGTTGATTGCGGCGGATCTTCCGCGCCTGGGCTTTTTATGATAATTGTCCAGAAGGTTTTGGTCATTGGTGTAAGCATGAACAGATTCGATATGTCCCTTTTCAATTCCAAATTCCTTTTCGATCACATACAAAACCGGAACGATTGCATTTGTGGTACAGGATGCTGCGGAAAGAATCTTTTCATCGTCGGAAAATCCGTCGTGATTCACACCATACACAATATTCGGAACGCCTTTTGCGGGAGCCGTCAAAACGACTTTGCTGACTCCGGCGGACTTCAAATGAAGAGAAAGGCCCTCGCGGTCTTTCCATGCGCCGGTATTGTCAATCACAAGGGCATCCAGAATTCCGATTTGTTTGTAATCTGCCTGATCGGGGCCTGGGGCTGAAATGACTTTGATTGACTGGCCGTTAACGACAAGCGAATCACTGTCGAGATCTGCTTCAACAATTCCGGGAAAGCGTCCATGAACCGAATCGTGTCGAAGCAGGGATGCCCGTTTGGCAAGTGTGGTCTTCACATCATCGCGGATTACGATCGCCCGGAGGCGAAGCTGCTGTCCCATTCCTTCCTGCCTGAACAATTCACGTGCTGCAAGCCTTCCAATCCGGCCAAAGCCATATAAAATAACATCTCTTGGATTTGTATATCCGTTTGCATCGGAATTCAATACACCGGCAAGTTGCTTTCTGAGGAAAGCTGGCAATTCACCTGCATTCATTCCTGATTCCAACCACCCGGCAGTCAGTTTACCGATATCGAGTTTTGAAGGAGGAAGTTTCAGATCGAGAAGCTCTTCCGCTACTTTCGCGGTAGCCAATACAGAGAACTTCTTTTCCCTGACTTCCTCAGCATATTTGTGCAATTCAAGAATTTCGGAAACGTTGCGATCGGTCAGCGATCTCCGGAAGAAAACCAGCTCCACTGAATTCGAATATCTTAATCTCCCAGCGGCTGATATCAGGTCAATGGCTGCTTTCTTTTGTTCCAGCCAATCCAAATGTCCGGATTCCGTTTCTATGTGATTCAGGTTTTTCGTATTCATCTTGAGATCTGATTGTCATATTGCGGCAAATATAAGGTTCAGCCAATCTAAAATTCCTTAATTTGCGTCTTCCATTTCAGAATTTCTTTCAACATTCATCGCATGCCCATACGGAGGCAAAAATTCAACGAACAAACACCCCGAATTGACGAAACCGGGATCCGTGAGCGCGTTGAGAGACTTGCTTCAAGAAGCATCAAGAAGACAGCAAAAATCCAGGGCCTCAAACTTGCCCTGAGTATGATGGATCTCACCACATTGGAGGGGCAGGACACACCAGGGAAGATTCAACAGCTTTGTTACAAGGCGGCTCACCTGCATGATTCGTATCCCGAACTTCCAACTGTCGCTGCAGTTTGTGTTTATCCGAGTCTCGTCAGGGTCGCCCGCGAATCATTGGAAGGCACACGAATCAAAGTAGCAGCAGTAGCCACTGCTTTTCCCGGCGGACAAGCGCCAAAGAAAGTAAAACTCGAAGACACAAAATTTGCATTGAATGAAGGTGCCGACGAGATTGACATGGTCATTTCAAGGGGAAAATTCCTGGAAGGCGAATACAATTTCGTTTACGATGAAGTCGCAGCGGTGAAAGAAATTTGCGGTAAGGTTCACCTGAAGGTGATTTTGGAAACAGGAGAGCTCAGCACACTCGACAATGTTCGTCGTGCGAGCGATCTCTCAATGATGGCCGGCGCCGACTTCATCAAGACATCCACCGGGAAAATTCAACCGGCGGCGACACCAGAAGTTACTTTGGTCATGCTTGAAGCGATCCGTGATTTTTACGAAAGAACGGGTAAGCGAATCGGAATGAAACCCGCCGGCGGAATCCGGGAATCGAAAACCGCTTTGCGTTATCTCGTCATGTTGAATGAAACGCTGGGCGCTCTTTGGATGACTCCGGATTTATTCAGGTTCGGAGCAAGTACACTTGCCAACGATGTTCTGATGCAGCTTATGAAAGAGCAAACGGGTGTTTATCAGTCAGGGGATTATTTTGCTCCCGCATGACAATCAGACGTTGGTATTTGCCCGTTAGCCGTTGGATGTTGGAATGAAATTATCTGACGCCCCGGGACTTATGTCCCTCGTTACATCTTTCGTATCTTTATTCGGTTGAATGAACCGAGGAGTACATTGTATTAAATACCAAACCAAATTTGTTTTTGACTCCATATCAGGAAGAATGGCAAAAAGTATAACTCCCGATCCATTGGCTTTTTCTGCCTGGTCCTACTCCCCTGCTCCCGAAAGCGCCGATCACGTCCGGATTGCGGAACGCTATGAACTTTTCATTGCCGGAAAATGGGTAAAGCCGAATTCCGGCAAATATTTTGATACCATCAATCCGGCCAACGAAAAGGTAATCTCAGAAATCGCTTCGGGAAACGAAAAGGATGTGGATGCCGCAGTTCGGGCTGGCAGAACAGCATATGAAAATACCTGGAGTAAGATGAAGCCGGCGGAGCGTGGAAAGTACCTGTACCGGATCGCGAGGATCATGCAGGAAAAGGCGCGCGAGCTTGCGATCATCGAAAGCATAGATGGCGGAAAACCGATCCGGGAGGCGAAAAGTATTGATGTGCCGCTGGCTGCAGCCCACTTCTTTTATTATGCCGGCTGGGCCGACAAGCTGAAATATGCTTTTCCGGGAAAGGATGCATCTCCGCTTGGAGTTGCGGGACAAATCATTCCCTGGAATTTTCCCCTGCTCATGGCGGCCTGGAAAATTGCTCCTGCACTTGCGACAGGAAATACCGTTGTATTAAAACCGGCTGAAACCACTCCGCTTACCGCACTGATACTCGCAGAGATTTTCCAGGAAGCAGAACTTCCCGACGGAGTCGTCAATATCGTAACGGGAGCAGGCGAAACCGGGGCGGCACTCGTCAATCATCCCGGTATTGACAAGATTGCATTTACGGGTTCGACGGAAGTTGGCAAGTTGATTCAGAGCGCAATCGCCGGAAGTGGAAAAAAGGTGACACTGGAATTGGGCGGAAAGGCAGCCAATATCATTTTTGACGATGCCCCCCTCGACCAGGCTGTAGAAGGAATTGTCAATGGAATATATTTTAACCAGGGACATGTCTGTTGTGCCGGATCGCGGCTGCTGGTGCAGGAATCCGTTGGTAACGCCGTCGTCAGAAAACTCAAGCGGCGGATGGAAACCCTCATCGTCGGGGATCCGCTTGACAAGAATACAGATATAGGTGCGATCAATTCGAAGAGTCAGCTCGAAACGATTCGCAAGTACATCGCAATCGGGAAAAAAGAAAATGCAGGATTCTACGAAAGTTCCTGCACGGTTCCGTCCAAAGGTTTCTGGTGTCGCCCGACGCTGTTTGAAAATGCCTCGCAATCCCACCGCATCGTCAAGGAAGAAATATTCGGTCCGGTGCTTGCCATTCAGACCTTTCGTACCGTGGAGGAAGCGATCGAAAAAGCCAACAACACTCCTTACGGATTGTCAGCAGGTGTCTGGACTGACAAAGGATCTAAAATTTTCAAAATCAGCAGCGCATTGAAAGCGGGTGTGGTGTGGGCGAATACGTACAACAAGTTTGATCCCTCCTCTCCATTTGGCGGTTACAAGGAATCTGGCTTCGGCCGCGAAGGAGGATTGCATGGGTTGAAGGGATATGTGAGGCAGATGAAAGTAGAAAAATGAAAGTGACCGAAGAAAACCCCGATGGTTCGGGCAGGAAAGAAGAAAGACAATTCAAAACCCTGAAAGAGCGATAGTTTCCAGCGATGTGGTGTAGCCCATCGTCAATTTGAATTCAATACGGCTTATGCCTGGTATCAAATCAAAAAAATCGAATCCTGCCAACGGAAAACCCGCAACAGGAAAGAATTCGTTGCGTGTGAATACGCGTATTGCGGTAAAGAAGACATACAAATTGTACATCGGCGGAAAGTTTCCGCGGTCTGAATCCGGGCGATACCTGAAAGTCAATGACTCAACCGGAAACCACATTGCAAATATTTCCCGTGCTTCGCGGAAAGATTTCCGGGATGCGGTTGTCGCATCAGGCATCGCATTCCGTGCCTGGTCAAAAGCTTCTGCCTTCAACCGGGGACAAATCCTCTACCGCATTGCCGAAATGCTGGAAGGGCGAAAGGAACAATTTGTAACAGAACAGGTGCAAATGGGAATTCCACCAAACCTTGCTTTGCGCGATGTGGAATTTGCCCTTGACAGATTGGTCCATTATGCCGGATGGGCCGACAAATTCCAACAGGTTTTCAGTTCCGTGAATCCGGTTTCATCATCCTATTTCAATTTTTCCATGCTGGAACCGATGGGGACTGTGGGCCTTATCGCACCACAAGATCGCGGATTGCTTGGTCTCGTTTCTACAATCGCGCCTGTAATTTGCGGCGGCAATGCTGCAATTGTTTTCGCATCTGAATCAAATCCGCTTATCGCCATGTCGTTTGCTGAAGTTCTTCACACTTCTGACTTGACAGGTGGCGTTGTCAACCTGCTGACCGGATTGCAGAAGGAGCTTGGTAGTCATTTCAGCTCGCACATGGATATCAATGCGCTGGTATATTGCGGGAATGACGAAGAAGAATCGGCAGTGCTCGAAAAAAAATGTGCCGGAAATGTGAAACGATTCATCAAATGGTGCCGGAACAACTGGGAAGATCAGGAAGCATTCGGTCCGTATTTCATATCAGATTTGCAGGAAACAAAAACGACCTGGCATCCGGTTGGGATCTGACATCCGGAAAAAAATGATCTGATTTTGTTACCTGGCTGTTGAATAATTCCGTTGACAGCAATTCATTATTCTCATACCTTGCTCCTGGGGTGGAGGGTGGAGGCCCCCACGCCATATGCCTACGTCGGATTTGGACTTTCCGTGATTCCGATATCCGAAAGCAAGATCAAACAGGCTGATAATCGAACCAAATTCATGGAATTCCGGGGTTTAGCCGGAAACAAAATGTAATAATGGATATGTTTCGTGATGATTTCCAGTTACCTCGACCAGAATTATTCCGTTGACAAATATTTCGAAATGAAATAAATTGCTCCTGGGGTGGAGGGTGGAGGCCCCCACGTCATATGCCTTTGGGTTACCGGATTTGTTACCTCGACCACAAATGATCCCGTTTCAATATCCGGAAACCAATCATTTTTTGCCCGTGGGGCGGAGGCTGGCGGACACGGACCAAATTATATACGTTTTTGTTATATTATATTTTGTTATTTTTGTGTGAAAGATGAAAGAATGCAAATTTCTTCTTATGACCGGCAACTTGTGAAAAGCGGCTATCCTCTGACGTCATTTCATCAATGGCCATCCTTTTGCCTCTGATCACTGCCCTCTGGCCTCTGACAACTGACAACTGATTACTGATCACTGATCACTGATCACTGACCTCTGACGGCTGACGGTCCTGACGGCCAGGAACCAAAATGCGGTATGCACCTTCTTCCCCCGGCCGCTTTCCACATCGTACCGATTCTTTCAGGCTATCCCAATGGACCTGATCATGGAAAACAGTCTCTCCATAAATTCCTGCTACATATACTTCATCGCGGTTCAGAATTAAGACTTTTGCGTTTTTCGCATTCGCAGGAATCACCGGATTCAGCCTGTATCTCACACATGCAGGCAAAAATGGAATCAGTTGCTCATCATAAGTAAAAACTTTTGCGCAACCTTTTTTCAATTCCGCCGCGATACAAATCTCCCCGGCATTGGCCTCATCGGGTGAATACAGGCGCTGCGTTAGAACCCAAAATGATTTCTGGGTGAATACGGCAACGAAAATGACGGCAAATACAATTGTTGTTATTGTCCTTTTGCGCCTGAAACGCGAAATCCGGTCATAAAGAAATACAATAAATTCAGACAAATATATAGCTGGAATAAATAAGAGCTGGAACCCGAACCTGTCAAATCCCTGCGATGCAAGGAAAAAACCGAGCCATGCGATCTGTACAAACAAAAGAAAAATATCAGCCGGCGACCTGCGGAAATACACCTTTGCAATCAACGCTGCTGTTCCGCCCGCAATCAGGGGTTTCAATGCCAGAAAATGCAGGGATTCTCCCCAATTGAATGCGAGAAATTCGCTTTGATATGCATTTCTGGCGATCCAGAAATCTTTCCATCCGGAAAAAGTTTCAAATCCCAGGAACCAGTTTACAGCCGGAAATGAGAAGACAATCAAACCCTGAAATAAAAAGCGAAGACCTGATTTCCAATCCTTCTTCCTGGATGCAATCAACAAGCAGCCGGCGAGCCCGGCACCTGCCGGAAACAGGATATACTCTTTTGACAAAACCGCCATTCCCCAGCAGGTTGCTGCGACAATTGTTGCGATATTTCTGCCTTTCTTCGCTGAAAGCAATCTGACCTGGAATACAATGCCGGTGAAGAACCAGAACAACATCGGAACCTCCGGCAGGAATTGTGATCCGTACGTCAGGAATTGGATATTTCCCGCAACCAGCAACAAAGTCCACCAAGCCTTCTTTTCATTCAGCAATTCCTTTGCTACCAACCAAAGTGAAATTAAAAAAAACATGCTGAATGGAAGGATATACCACCTTGATGTATAGAATCCGGTTCCGAAAATTTTCATCCAAAGTGCTGCCGGATACAAAACGGCCGGACCGGCGGTAATAAACTGTGAATGTTTCTCGCATTCACCGGTTTCTGAATCAAGGAGGTAGCAACATTTCCCCGTTTCGCTCAGCTGCCGTGCAACCCGCCAGTGTCCCGTATCATCATACCAGATTCGCGTCGTGTACAGGAAGCCGGCAAGCATCAGCGCAATGCCGCCGAAAAGGAAGGAATATCGAAGAGATTTTTTCACGTCCGGGCCAATTTTGCCGAAAAATCCGGACCTTACCAATTGCCTTCTCATTCTATGATTTTCCTTTAACTTGCGGTGATTTTCGAACCAAAATTATTTTTCAGGTATGTCAACAACCTTTGACCTGATCGTCATTGGAAGCGGTCCGGGTGGATACGTTGCTGCAATCCGAGCTTCGCAATTGGGTATGAAAGTGGCTTGCGTCGAAAAAGAAAATCTCGGGGGAATTTGTCTCAACTGGGGTTGTATTCCGACAAAAGCCCTGTTGAAGAGCGCAGAAGTTCTCGAATATGCACAACATGCATCTGATTACGGAATCAAAGTCAGCGGCGCTGAACCCGATTTCCCAAACATTGTGAAGCGCAGCCGTACTGTGGCCGATGGAATGAGCAAAGGAATTCAGTTCCTTTTTCGCAAGAACAATGTCGGGCATATTGCAGGATTCGGAAAAATTACAAGAGACAGGAAAGTTGAAGTCACAGATGCTGCAGGAAAGAAAAGTGTATTCGAAGCGAAGCACATCATCCTGGCCACCGGTGCGAGATCCCGGGAATTGCCAGCGATGAAAATTGACGGTAAGAAAATTATCGGATACCGGGAAGCGATGGTTCTTCCGAAACTTCCGGCTTCCATGGTAGTCGTGGGTTCCGGAGCAATTGGAACCGAATTCGCCTATTTCTACCGCGCAATGGGATCAGAAGTTACACTGATAGATTTTCTCGACCGCATAGTTCCGGTAGAAGACGAAGAAGTTAGCAAGGCCCTGGAAAAAAGCTTTAAGAAGCAGGGGATGAATGTTATGACTTCTTCTGAAGTGAAAAAAGTCGAAGACAAAGGAAAGAAACTGAAGGTCACGGTGGCGACGAAAAACGGGGAAGTGATGATCGAAACCGAAATCGTTTTGTCGGCGGTAGGAATTACTTCCAACCTGGAAGGCCTCGGACTTGATGATTCCGGAATCAAAACAGATAAAGGAAAAGTAGTTGTGAACGAATGGTATCAGACCAGTCTTCCTGGAATCTATGCGATCGGAGACATCGTTCACGGTCCCGCACTCGCACATGTCGCCTCTCACGAAGGAATCATATGCGTTGAAAAAATCAAAGGGATGCCCGTTCATCCGCTTGATTACAACAACCTCCCGGGATGTACTTATTGTCAGCCGGAAATTGCCAGTGTCGGCTACACCGAAGCAGCAGCAAAAGCGGCAGGCTACCAGGTCAGGGTGGGCAAATTCCCTTTTTCCGCTTCAGGAAAAGCTAGTGCCGCAGGCAAGAAAGATGGTTTTGTGAAAGTGATTTTCGATGCCAAATACGGAGAGTGGCTCGGCGCCCACATGATCGGCGCGGGTGTTACCGAATTGATTGCCGAAGTGGTGGCAGCACGAAACCTGGAAACCACCGGGCACGAAATCATCAAAACCGTTCATCCTCACCCCACCATGTCGGAAGCGGTCATGGAAGCAGTTGCCGCAGCATACGGCGAAGTCATTCACCTTTAATCTGGAATTATGAGCAAGGCAATGACAGCACAAGAGACAAAAAATTTGTTCGTCAAACACGAGGCGATGTTGAAAAGCGCCGCCGCTGCCGTTCAATCGCGGGCGTTTTTTGCGCATTGGGTCGAAGCACCTTCCAAATCCGTTTACGGTGAAACTGCAAACGAAGACGGCCTCGCAGCATATCAGTCTAAATGCAACAAACCCTGGCAAGGTTTGCGGCAGTCTTATGACTCCATGAAATTGTCTTCAGAGGTCTCCCCTTTCACATGCCAATCCCTCGGGATTTCCTGGCCGGTATTTGATTCGCATGAATCATATATCAGAAAGTCTATTGAGTCATGGCCTGCCTGGCGCAAAGCAAGTCCGGAATTGCGCGCCGGAATCCTGGCAGAGGCGCTTTCGAGAATCGGAAAACGGTTTTTCGAAATGGCCTATGCGACCATGCATACGACCGGCCAGGGATTCATGATGGCGTTCCAGGCTTCAGGGCCACACTCCAATGACCGGGCTCTGGAAGCTTTGTCTATGGGTTACTCCGAACAATCGCGGTTTCCAGCAAACGTCGAATGGAAAAAGCCAATGGGCAAGTTTGATGTCGTTTTGCAGAAGCAATACAAAATCGTTCCGCTCGGTATCAGCCTCGCCATTGGTTGTTCGACTTTCCCTGTCTGGAATACCGTTCCGGGCGTTTTCGCAAGTCTCGTTACCGGGAACCCTGTCATCTGGAAGCCCCATCCAGGCGCGGTTTATCCTGCGGCAATTGTCGTGGAGGAAATTCAAATCGTATTGAGTGAAAACGGATATGATCCGCACATCTGCCAATTGTGTGTGGACACTGCTGACAATCCCATTGCTAAGAAGCTTGCCGGGCATCCAGCTGTGAAACTGATTGACTATACCGGTGGTAACGCATTTGGAAATGCCATCGAATCCCTCCCGGGCAAACGAACGTTCACAGAAAAAGCAGGTATCAATTCGCTTGTGCTTCATAGCTGCAATGACATTGGGGCCATGATGCAGAACATTGCTACTTCACTTTCGCTGTACAGCGGACAAATGTGTACATGCCCGCAGAACATTTTCGTTCCGAAATCCGGAATTGTCGCCGGCGGAGCGACGATCCCCTATGAAGAGGTCGTCACTTTACTCGCCAACGCGGTGAAAGGGCTGGTTACACATGAAAAAGCCGGACATGCGACGCTCGGTGCCGTTCAAAATGAAAACACTTCCATGCGTGTCAAGGAAGCGCAAGGTCTGGGATTCCGGATCTTGCTGGATTCCCTGAAAATCCCGAACCCTGAATTTCCATCGGCACGAACCGCATCACACATTCTGATCGAAGTCCCCGCAGACAAAATCGCCGTTTACGAAAAAGAAATGTTTGGTCCCATCGCTTTTGTGATTCCGGTTTCCGATGCCACGGAAGGCGTACGACTGGCGAAAGAGCTTGCCTCAAAACATGGTGCAATCACATTCGCAGCATATACAACAGACCATGCGATGCAGGAACTGATGATTGAAGAAATTTCCGGAACTTTCACTTCCGTTTCATTTAATTTCGTCGGACCGATCTGGGTGAATCAAAGCGCGGGATTCAGCGATTTTCACCTCACAGGTGGAAATCCGGCCGGAAACGCATCCCTGACCGATCCGGAATTTGTTTCGCGGCGATTCGAGATTGTTGGAATCCGGATTCATCCTTGAAACACATTTGGATTCCCTGCATTGCTGCAATGATGTGGATGTCTTGCAGCCACAACGTTGTGATTGACAATGCGGGAGATCAGCCGGCAACGGTCGAAATCGGAAATGTGAAATATGAAATCGAATCGAAACAATCGCTTGAGATTTCCCTCGATCCCGGCGAGTATCGGATTTCGGTGACCTCCGGCGATGGATCCGGTAAACGTGACACGACGGTGGATATCGCCGAAGGCGGACTCATCAATGCAGGTGGCGGGAAATACCTCGTCTGGAAACTGCTGTACGGAATCGCAGACAGCACCCGGGATCTGATCACTGAGAAAAGGGTAGTGCTTGATTCGGTGATTTACAAGGGTGATATTGCTTTCATTGGTCCGAAAATATTATTCGTGGAAAAATCCTGGGGCCTTGGCCTGGAAGAAGAATTTCCAGAGGACAAGACCCTCCTTGTGACCGAAGACTACGAAGTGGTATCAAAAATATTCAGGAAGAAAGAATTCATCGAGACGTACCGGAGCTTCTCCTCGTCGCGCAAATGATCAACGCGATCCCGGCAAGTATAAACGGTACGCTGAGAATCTGACCGGTATAAAACCGGATCCCAAAAATGTGAATCGCCTCCTCAAATTCTTTCATGAATTCAATTGCAAACCGGATTGACAAAATGCCTGCCAGGCAAAAGCCAAGTACGATTCCGTCACGGAATCTGGCTGCTCTTCTGAGCAGATAGTACCACAGAAAGATGAAAAATGCTGCGTAGGAAATCGCCTCGTACAATTGTACCGGATGCCTGGGAAGTTCTCCGGCTCGAGGAGCCGCGACAAATATCACTCCCCAGGGAAATTCAGTGGGCGTCCCGTACAATTCCGAATTCATGAAATTGCCGATCCGGATCAAGGCCATTCCCGGAACCATCGAAATCGTCACCCGATCAATTAACCACAAAAATGATTTCTCCCGGAGATGCAGGATCCGGTACAATACCAATCCGGCAATCAATCCCAAAGCGGCGCCGTGGCTTGACAATCCGCCTTCCCATACATACAAAATCCTGATGGGATCGTTCAGAAAGATTTCCGGTTCATAGAGAAAACAATGTGCGAGCCGCGAACCAACCAGGCAAAAAGCCGCCTGATAGAAAATTAACCAACTGTGTTTTCTTCCGGGCAAACCGGCACCGGAAAAAAATCGCTGGAGCATGACAAATGAAATGTAAATCGCCAGGAACATCAGCAGGCTGTACCAGCGAATGATCCCGAACAAGTAGGGATCAGCATTCCATGTTATGGCAGTCAGGATCACGACAGAATGCGGCAAAGCTATCAACATTCCTCCGGGAACTTCATCTGCCATATCAATTTTGATTAACTTGTTGATCTGAATACAATCACTTGCTTGTGTTTCGGCTGAACCTTCCCACAACAATCATATTCGTTTTCAGCCTGTTGGCAATTGCGGAGGTTCTGCCAGTCAAGACGCTGATTGCATTCTTGCCGGTTGCAAATGCCTCATCCGGAAATGAAAATGAAATTGACAAGCTCATCAGATCGTCACGGGAGCTCAGTGAAAAAGGCGACTCGACGGCATTGGAATTTGCCCGGAAAGCGGCATCTATTGCTGAAAATTCGACTGACGACCTGACCCGTGGAAAGGCATTCAAAAATGCCGGTGAAATTCATTCCGATTGGGATCTTTATGAAGAGGCACTGAACTGGTTCATGCGTGCGCGGCCATTTGTGAACAAGTCCGGCGATTCCAGGACCCGTGCCGAGCTGGAAAAAGGAATTGGAATCGCATACAAAAACAATGCGCAATATGAAGAGGCGGAAACGGCATTGAAAGAAAGCATCAGGTTGTACAAAGCAACCAAAGACACAGCTGGCGAAATTTCATCCATATATGAGCTTGCCGACAACGCCCGCTACAAAGGTGAATATGACATTGCACTGGAATTGTGGTACCAATCCCTCCGGTACTATGAAACCGCATCAGACAGTTCCGGTATTATCGAATCCAAAGAAGGAATCGGAATTGTCTATTACATGCGGAGAAACAATGAGAAGGCGAGAGAAATATTTGAAGAGAATCTTGCCTATTATGAAAGACGGAACGATACAATACATCTTGGTTTCTCATATACCCTGATGGCGCTGATTTATTACCGCTTGCAGGAATTTGACCGTTCTATCGAATTCAGCAAGAAATCAGTTGCCATTCGCAAGGAATTGCAGGATATCCGCGGAGAAGGCGAAAGCCTCAACAATCTTGCGCTGGCATATATGGGAAAGAAGGAATGGTCGAGGGCCCTGGATTATCTTGTCATGGCAAGGCGCGCACTCATCACCGGAAACGATTTCCGGCAGATACCTACAATCCTGAACAACATGGCTGACAATTTCCGGGAACTCGGCAAGCAGGACTCCGCATTGCGGTATTACAACCTTGCCATCAGCGAAGCGGAAGAATCCGGACAGAAACATACCCTGGCGCATACGTACCGGGATTTGTCCGACTTATTTGAAAGCCAGGGAAATAGTTCCGGTGCATTGAAATATTATCAGATGTATGCCGACCTCAAAGATTCCATCTTCAGCGAAGAAAAAGGAGGGATGATGGAGGCACTGGAGATGCGTTACGAATCCGGAAAAAAGGACCAGCAAATCTCAATGTTGGAAAAAGAAAACGAATTGCATAAGCGGGAAATTGAAATCCAGGAGCAGGTCAATGAAATGGAGGAAAACCGCGGGTTGATGTTAATCGCAGGGCTCATTCTGCTTGCAGTGGTATCAGGAGTCGTGATTTGGATGCAATCAAGCCGGATGAGAATTTCAAAATTGTCTCACGCAAGGGAACGGCAATTGCTCGAAGCCAGGGAAGAATTGACAGCATCTGATTTGCGGAATGCAAGGGCGCAACTCGAGATCAATCAAAACAAATTGGATTTCTACACTCAGAATCTGATCCAGAAAAATGAATTGATCGAAGAACTTCGTTCGAAACTCGTGGATGGGAATCCCGACAATCCTGCCGATCAGCAACGAATCGGGAAGATTCAGGATTTGCAGGAAATGAAAATCCTCACCGACCAGGATTGGGCCGAATACAAGTCGCTGTTCGACCAGGTATATCTCGGCTTTTCGATCAGGTTGAAGGAGGAATTCCCTGACCTGACGCTGGCTGAACAAAGGTTGTTCATGTTGCTGAAGCTCAACCTCAATGGCCGCGAAATTGCGAA
>Ga0247727_10014118_pt1 | contig 13334 bp, 10 predicted proteins | sample WisWelCaveWW1625_FD_202498 | JGI IMG/M metagenome (GOLD analysis project Ga0247727, IMG submission 202498) | Biofilm microbial communities from Wishing Well Cave, Virginia, United States - WW16-25 | ecosystem: Environmental > Aquatic > Deep subsurface > Groundwater > Cave microbial mat | place... | reverse complement strand
CTCGGCCCGGCAGGCTAAAGCCCGCGCCACTCGGGGTACCCAGCGCGAAGTGGCAACGTTATTTCCTGACAGGCCCTTACTAGGGAATCAACTCCTTTTTTCGGCGGTCCCAACGGAAGGTGACAGCAGGTCGATCGCCGAGGGGGTGGTCGAACACCTCGATCGTCTCGGAGGGGCGGCGGGTGGACACCAACACGAGAGAATGCACGATGTCCAGGTTATAGGGAAAGTCCAGGACCACCAGCGGCACATTGGAATTTTTGAGCGCACGCACTTTCTGCTCCAACTGCACGGTCGGCGTCGCCCGTTCCATGTACTGATCATGCTTGTAGACCCAGAGATACACGCAGTTGTGCGCCACCAGGGCCGCCGCCAGCGTCGGGGCGAGCCAGGGTCTTCGGGCGCCCCACCGGCTTCGAACCGATGCTCCCGCTGCGCCTATCAGCAATGCCAGCCCGACGGCGGCGAAGTAGTGGTGGCGGCTGGGGATGCGGCCCATGTAAGTGAGAAACGAATAAGGCAGCAGCGCCACCACCATCCAGGCCAGGCTAAAGCCGAGGGTCTTCCCGATTCCCACCACGGCGGCGGCTGCCAGGCCCCAGAAAAACATTGTGCGCCACAGGCTCTGCGGCAGGACCAGGAAAACGTGCCACCCCAGAGTAAAGGTGCCGTCGCGGAAGAACAGGTGCTGGTCACCGGCCCGAAAGATCACCGCCGCATAGACAACCGCCAGGGCGACAAATGGTGCGGCGCCTGCCGCCAGTTGCCCCCACCGCCGCGCGCGGCGCCACACGGTCAGCAGGAGGAGCAAGGGAACCACGGCCACCGACGATTCTTTCGACAACATTGCGCCGACAAAAAGGGCCAGGCTCCAGGCGTACCATCGCCAGGCGCCCGCCGGGCGACTGCACCACAGGCTCCAGCAGATGAGCGACCCCAGGGAAAAAGCAACGACCAGCAACTCGGGCAGAGCGGAATACCAAATCACCGCCTCCTGGTGGCGCTCGTAGACGGCGAAGAATCCTGCTGCTGTCACCGAAACCGCCCTGTCGAAGCCCAGCGTGCGCGCCAGCGCCATCACCAGAAGACCAGTGAGCATGTGCAAGACCAGGCTGATCCCGTTGGGGGCTAGCGGCCCGCCGCCAAAAAGCACGTCAATCGCCCGGGCCAGGTAGAGGGAAGTCGCCCGGCACCGGTAAAGCGGATCGGCGGCCAACTGGGCCCAGTTTTCCGGCGAGCCCAGTTGCCGGGCAAGACGAATCTGAACGTAGTCGTCAGCGATGAAAGGGTAAGAAAGGGACCGCCAGTAGGCCGCCAGCGCCAGCAGGCAAATCACCAGACAGCAAGTCCAGTCGGACCTTGCCCTGCTCTCCACTTCCCTCCCCGTTACCTCGGCCCGCCGGATCACCCTCCTCCGGGCCGACCCCAGGCCGCACTCCCCTATTGTTGGTTGGCCATGGTATACACCAACCCGCCGCAGAAGGCAATATCTTTTTTCAGCAGGGAGCGCGGGCTTTCCCCTTTATAATGGAGCAGTCCATGCTCGAGCGCCGACGCAGCCCGCGCTACCTGTGCTCACACATCGTGGATATTTCGCGCCAGGACTCGGATGGGTACGTGAGGCTCGGCCCGGCCCTGTTGGAAGACTTGAGCCGGGAAGGGGCCGGCGTCTCCCTGGAGTCCCCGATAGCGCCGGGTGAAACCGTGGAATTGATGGCCCCGGGTCTCCGGGCCCAGGCGGTAGTCCGCTATTGCAGGGTAAGGGAGAACGATCGGCAGCTTGGCCTGGAGTTTGATGTTCCGTGGCGATGGCAGCCCGACCTTTGGGAGCCCGATCACCTGTTTCTGCCGACGCCTTAAAGCTCCAGCTTCCCGTCAAAAACCATCTCTTTGAGGCGGAACTTGCGCCTCAGGTCGAGCGGCCCGAGCCTGGATTGGAGTTCGACTTCCTTGTCCTCCAGGGTGATGAGGTGGGCGCCCTGCTGGCGGCGCGGGAACACCAGAAAGAGTTCCGGCATCGACCCCGCCATGCTGACCTTGACATCGGCGGCGGCCACGGGAGCCAGTTTACCGATCTTCAGAAAACTGTTTGCTCGAACGCTGTCCACTCCAGCACCCTGCATCATTCGGGGAGGCAGGCCGCTGATGGCGATAATATAGTGCTCCTCCTGCCGGCCGAGCAGCGCGGCGGCTTCCTGGGACGTGGCCGCTTCCCCGCCCAGGCGACCCTTGGCCACCGCCTGCTTGATGGGGAGCGCCGTCTGCCAGCGAATCAGAACAGGAACGGTCGGAACCGCGCCGGCCTCCGGCGCCCCTCCGCCCCCACGGCCTGCGCCACCAAAGCCGCCGCCTCCTCCGCCGCCTGCTCCTTCACCCCCGCCAGCCGGTCCGCCGCCGCCCGCGTCGGGACCGGGGAATCCCCCGCCTCCGCCACCGCGGCTGTTTCCACCACCCCCGCCGTAGTCTCCGCCCCGCCCAAATCCTACCGCTGGACCGCCCAGAGGCACATCCACCCTTCTGGCCCAAGGGGAGTTGGTCATCATCTGACGGACCTCTTTTTCGCTCCATTCGGTAAATTTTTTCTTTTCCCAAAAGTCAGCGGCCCAAAGGCAGGCTCCGGCAGAAATACCCAGCGCGATACCGCAGAAGGTCTTGTTGATCATGGCAGCTCCCACTCTGACCCCCAATGTCGCATGGAAGAATGCCGGCGTCAAGGCTGCCGGCCCGCGGTCGGGTGGCGGCGTGGAGTTGAAGTTTCTGCCCGTTTTGCCGAAACTACCCATGAGGGGCGGTGCGGCCCTGATCCCGCCGCCGACACAAGGTCTAAGCGATGAAGCAGTTTGACCTGGTTGTAATCGGCACCGGTCCGGCCGGGCACCATGGGGCCATTCAGGCCGCCAAGTTAGGCAAAAAGGTGGCGGTCACCGAGATGAAGACGTGCCTGGGCGGCGCCTGCCTGAACACCGGAACCATCCCCAGCAAGACGCTGCGTGAGGCCGTCCTGCACCTGTCCGGGTTCAAGCAGCGCGGCCTTTACGGGCTTGGCCACGAAGTCAGGAATCGGATCTCGATGGAAGACCTGGCGCAGAGAGTGAATCAGGTGATCCGCACCGAGGTCGGCGTCTTCCACAATCAATTCCACCGCAATGGGGTCGAGGTGCTTTCCGGAAAGACTTCATTTCTGGCCCCCCATCGGCTCCAGGTGGCCGGCGCGGACGCAGACGTAGTTTGCGAGACCCAGTACGTGCTCCTCGCTACAGGGACTCGCCCTGCTCACTGCGATTCGATTCCCGTGGACGGGACAACCATATTCGACACCGACGCCATGATCCATTTGCAGAGCTTGCCCAAGCTGCTGACCATTGTGGGCGGCGGGGTGATCGGGGTCGAATACGCCTGCATGGCGGCGGCCCTGGGGATCGCGGTGACGCTGGTGGAGCGGCGGCCGCGGATTCTCGACTTTGTGGATGACCAGATCGTGGAAGCCCTCAGCTACCACATGCGCAACCAGGGAGTGACCTTCCGCCTGGGCGAAGAGGTCGCCGAGGTGTTGAAATCCCCCCAGGGCAAGGTCTGCGCAATATTGAACAGCAAAAAACAAATCTGGTCCGACGCCCTGCTTTACGCAGTGGGCCGCCACGGGAACACCGAGGAGCTGCACCTGGAGGCGGTGGGGCTGGAAGCCGACGGGCGCGGCCGGCTTTGGGTCAATGAGAATTTTCAAACCGCCGTCCCTCATATTTACGCGGCCGGTGACGTGATCGGATTTCCGAGTCTGGCCTCCGTGTCGATGGAGCAGGGCCGCCTGGCCGCTTGTCACGCCTTTCACCACCCCGCCTCCTCGGCCCCGGAACTTTTCCCTTATGGCATTTACTCCATCCCGGAGATCTCGTTTGTGGGCAAGACCGAGGAGCAGTTGACCGAGCAGGATGTCCCTTATGAGGTGGGGGTAGCTCACTACCGGGAAATCGCCCGCGGACAAATCATCGGCGACACAACGGGTTTGCTCAAGCTGTTGTTCCACCGCCAAACCCGGCGCTTGCTCGGCGTCCACATCATCGGGGAAGGCGCGACGGAATTGATCCATATCGGCCAGGCCGTGCTGGCTTTTGACGGTACGATAGATTTTTTTGTCAACACCGTGTTCAACTACCCCACCCTGGCCGAATGCTACAAGGTCGCCGCCCTGGCCGGCTTAAACCGGCTGAACTATTCCGGGGACGCGTAGCGCGCAGGGCCTTTCTTTCTGATACACTCTCCACACAGGAGGTGCTAGTATGACAGCGAATACGCGGCGCGAATTCCTGGGGACGGGGTTTGCCTTGACATTGGGCGCAAAGGGCGCGTCGGGGGTTGGGCGCGGCTACTCACACGCCGAGGTGGAGAAGCTGCTCTCGACCGGAAATCCCAACGGAAAGGTCGGGAGAGACGACCTGTGCACACCGGCTTTGATTCTCGACCTGGACCTGTTCGATTCGAATCTCGCCAAAATGGCGTTCCATCTGCGCGAGCGCGGCCGCGGCTTGCGACCGCACGCCAAAACTCACAAATGCCCCGAGATTGCCCGCGCCCAAATCCGGGCGGGCGCCCAAGGGATTTGCGCGGCCAAGGTGAGCGAGGCCGAGGTGTTCGCCGAACACGGCGTGAAAGGGCTTCTGGTAACCACGGCGGTCATCGGCAAGCACAAAATCCAGCGGGCCCTGCGGCTGGCGGCAGCGGCCCCCGATACCATGTTCGTCGTCGACGATGAGGGCAACGCGGAGGAGCTTTCCGAAGCGGCCCAGGCTGCCAAGCTGAACCTCAACGTGACGATTGACCTTCTGGTGGGCCGGCGAACCGGCATGGAGCCAGGCGCCCCTGTGGTGGAACTGGCGCAGAAGATCGCCAAGATGCCGCGGCTGAAATTCCGCGGTCTTCAATCCTACGCCGGACACGCCTCCCACACTGAGACCTTCACCAAGCGGCGCGAGGCTTCCCACGAGGCGATGGAGAAGGCGTTTGAGACCCGCCGGATGCTGGAGAAGGCGGGCTTCGAAGTCCCCTTGCTGTCAGGAGGCAGCACGGGCACGTATAACATCGATTCGGAGATGGAGGCGCTCACCGAGCTGCAACCCGGCTCCTATATTTTTATGGATGTGGACTACAACCGCATCGGAGGCCAGAGCGGGCCGAAATACACGGATTTCGCCAACGCGTTGACGGTTTTGACCTCGGTGGTGAGCCGCCCGGCGCCGAAACGCGCCATTGTGGACGCGGGCTTCAAGGCCTTTTCGACCGACCGGCCGTTCCCGCCCGAATGCAAGGACGTGGCCGGCATCCAATACGCCTTCGCCGGAGACGAACACGGCCGCCTGGACTTCTCCGAAGCCGCACGGGAGCTCAAGCTGGGCGACCGGCTCGAGTTCATCATCCCGCACTGCGATCCCACGGTAAATCTCTACGACCGGATTTACTGCCTGCGGGGCGAGAAGGTCGAGAAGGTGTGGAAGATCGCCGCCCGCGGCATGAGCCAGTAGCGGCGACGAGTTGAATTAGAATAGACAGGATCTCGATTCGCGCCCGTAGCTCAGTTGGATAGAGCGGCAGACTTCGAATCTGTAGGTCGGGGGTTCGAGTCCCTCCGGGCGCGCCAATTCGCTCACTTCTTCTGTTCGGCCAACCAGATATTTCCGGTTGTTTCATCCATGTTGAACACCATCCGGTTGCGAACGACCGCCATGGCGAACCAGGCGGGCTGCCTGGTCAGCGCATGCCGGGTCTCATGGAAATGGCGGACCGCAAAGGCCGCGCCCACGGGCCGTTTGGTCGCCGGCTCCAGCCTTTGGGCCCAAATGCACATCGCGCCGTCCCGATTGGAAGTGAAGTAGAGAAGCTGTCCGTCCGGGGACCACTGGGCAAGGGCGTTCAGACTCTCGCCCGCGGTCACCGCAATCCAGTCGGCATCGCCGAGTGGAGCCTCGCCCGACTCCCGAACCGGCACGATGAAGACTTGCGCGTGCGGGCCCCTGCGGGCATGGAAGCTGATCCAGCGCCCATCGGGAGAGAACCGGGCGCGGGACTGGGCTCGATCGGGTCGATGGATCAGCTCGACCTGTTTCCCGGAGACGACGTTGAGAATGCTCATTCGTGTATTGAACGCTCCCGGATAAAGAATGCGCAGGCCATCCGAGGACCAGTCCCAAGGCGCATCGTCGGTGTCGGCAAGGATCTTTTGGGGGATCGTAGATTCAATGGACAGGCTGTAAGTTATCATCTTCCCGTTTTCCCGCGTGGCGTAGCCGACCTTGGAGCCGTCTCGGGTAATCAGGGCCCCTTGGTATACATTGGACGCGAGGGCGGTTTCCTTGCCGCTGGGGAGATCTCTCAGCCACAGATCCTCACTCCCATTACGATTGGAGACAAACACCAACCTTCGACCGTCGTCGGAGAGAGCGGGCCGCTTCTCCGCGGCCGGGTCTGGGGTCAACCGCTGGGGTTCTCCGAGGACTTTCCCCTGATTGCCGTCCACCGGCACACTCCACAGGTCGGTGTTCTCGTTCAGACTGGAAAAAACAACCTTGGCCCCGGTTGTTGTGAAGGGGTCCGCCTCCAGCCCGGATCCGAAAGTCAGCGGGCGCGGCTGGCCAGTGACCTGCCCGGTGTCGGGCCGGATGCCAACTTTCCACAAATTCACGCTGTCCCCCGCTCGGGCCGAGAAGAAAACCTCGTTTTCCTGCCCGGTCCACACGCCTGGATAGATACCGGCGGCAGGCCAGGACAGCAGCCCCTGCTGGCGAAAAAGGGCGAAGGCGCCGGTCGGAATCGCCTCCCCGCCCTCCGGGGAAGCCAGCCACCAATCTTCCGATTCTTCCAAACTCCCTTTCCCTGCGCGCAGGCCGTAAAACAGGAGACGCTTGCCATCCGGCGACCAAATCGGGGCCACAGCGATGGCCAGTTGCGGCTGGTGTTCCTGAGGCGCGCCTCCGCTCGAGCCAACCGTGTAGATCTTCGCGGCGCCACTGGCAGCCACATGAGTGCCAACCCAATAAGCGATTTGCCTGCCGTCAGGGGAAAACCGCGGGCGCCGCCCCCGATCGGCGATTTTTTTCGGCTCGCCACCCAGGGTGGAGACAACATAGATTCCTCCGCCCTCTCGCTGCGAGCGGAAGGCAATGCGGCTTCCGTCCGGAGAGAAGGAAGGCTCGCGTTCATCCGCCTTATCGCGAGTCAGTCGCATCGGCTCGCCGCCGGCGAGTTGTTGCACCCAGATGTCAAGGTTCCCCTCGCCGGCGCGGTCGGAAGCGTAGGCCACCAGCCTGCCATCCGGCGACAAGGCCGGCTCGATAGTCAGACCGGAGTCGGAAGTGAGTCGCTTGAGAACCGGCGCCTGGCGGGAGGCCTCCGGCCGGATCCATCCAGCGCTCGCCCACCAGGCGGCGCCGGCTAATGCGACAACCAAAGCGGCGGCGAAAATCGTCGCCCGGCTCCAATGCGGCGTCGCGCCTGCCGGAGTGGCTGGTGAGGCTTCCCACTCCAGATCTTCCAGCGCGATCTTCACGTCCTCCATCATTTGGAAACGCTGGCGCGGGTCTTTCCGCAGGCATCGCCCTATGATCCTTTCCAGGCCTCGAGGAATTTCTGCGAGGATCTCGCGGACCGGTTTCGCATTCTGATTCAATATCGCCGCCAGCGTGGCTACCTTCGTTTCACCCTGAAATGGGCGCTGCCCGGTGACGATCTCGTACAGCACGGTCCCGAACGAGAAGATGTCAGACCGCGCATCCACCTTCTTCCCCTCCGCCTGCTCCGGCGACATATAAGCGACCGTGCCGAGGATGGTTCCCTGTTCGGTAGGAGCTGCCGAAATGGTCTTCAGGCTTTCGGCAGCTTCCGAGGCGCGCTCGACAACCGTTTCGGTGAGCTTGGCCAGGCCGAAGTCGAGGACCTTGACCAGCCCCTCTTCGGTCGCCATGATGTTGGCCGGCTTCAAATCGCGGTGAACAATCCCTGCTGCGTGGGCCTTGGCCAGCGCGTCGGCCGCCTGCAGGGCGTACTTCACCGCCTCCTCGAGCTTCAGGCCACAGCGCTCGCTTCCGATGGCCTGCTCCAGGGTTTTGCCGGCAACGTACTCCATGGCGATGAAGTCCACGGGGGCGGCAGCAGAACCGCTTTCAGGCGCAGACCGGTCGATGTCGTAGATCGTAATAATATTGGGATGGTTGAGCGCGGAGGCTGCCTTGGCCTCCTGCACAAATCGTCTTTTGCGCTCCGCATCCGCGACGGCCTCCGCCGACAGCACCTTGATGGCGACCGGGCGGTCCAGATGGAGGTCGCGAGCCTTGTAGACGATCCCCATGCCGCCCTCTCCGAGCTTGGATTCGATCCGGTAGTGACCGAGCGTCCGGCCGATCATGACGAGGGTCTCAACCCGATTTTTTCCTCGCCCGGTACTCGCTCGCCTTCTTGATGTAGGCGGCAGCGTCCGGCGTTTTGCAGCCGGTTTCCCCGTGATCGACCACCACTTTGCCGATGCGGGCAGCGGCGGCGACGGCGAGCTTCTTCAGGTTTCCATTTCGAATCCCGATCCCGATCAGCGCTCCGTTCATCGCGTGCCGGGTGCGGTTTTTGGATTTGTGGATCCGGCTCTCGATAGCCTTCAAGTATTTCTCGAAGTAGCTGTCGGGGAGATCGCCGTCATACATAGCCAGCCCTCCCAGCAAATCCCATCCGACCTGGCCCACAAAGTCCTGCTCGGAGCGGGTCCATTCCTCCATCTTCTTCCTGACGAAGGGACTCCCGCCGGCAACGTGGCGCGCGACCAGGTCAGCCAGCAGGTAATAGTTGATGCTGTTCACCCAGGCATCCAGATCCGATTCCCTCATCGCCTTCGGATCGGCGATCAGGGCGGCCAGGCTCCGGGCATCGGAATTCCCGGTTTCCCAAAGCTGGCTGGCAAGCTGTTGATCGGTCCCAATTCTCTTCTTCAGGATTCCGAGGTTGGCAAAGCTCACCCCGAACTGGCAGTCCCCCGCCCCGTGGCGGGCATAGACTTTGCGGTTCTGCGTGGTCCCCATCGACTCCAGCGTTTTCATCGTTTCTTGGAGGGTCATACCAGGCGCTGCTCCCGTGCGATTCTAGCACGCCGACTCACGGGCTCGCGCTTTTTGCGCAGCGAAACCCGATGTTGGGGCTGCGCTGGATGGGCCGGACCCAGTTGCGAAAAAAAACCGTAACCCGGCGTGGACCGTCCGACCACGCCCCGCCGCGAATCACTTTGTAGAGACCGCTCGACGGCCCGGCCGGATTACGCCATTCGCTGTTGTTGTAATAATCGCGCTCAAACCAGTCGGCGCACCACTCCGACAGGCTGCCGGCCATGTCGAAGAGCCCGAAATCGTTGGGAGGATATTGTCCCACCGGCCCGGGTCCTGTCTGCGCGTTGTAGCGCGCCTTCTTGGCGTCGATCTGGTCGCCCCACGGATAATCCAGCCCCTCTTTGCCCCCTCGCGCCGCCCGCTCCCACTCGGCTTCCGTGGGCAGGCGCTTGCCCGCCCAGCGGCAGTACGCATCCGCGTCCTTCCAGTACACGTTATAGGCGGGAAACTTCTCCTCCCCGGCCGGAGCACGCCCGCCGGTGAAGTGGTAGGGAGCGCGGAATCCGGAAGCTCTCAGGAATTCCGAATACTGCTGGTTGGTCACTTCGTGAGAGTCCAGGTAATAGGCATCCAGCCGGACCTTGTGATCCGGCCGATCGTCCAGCAGCACGTGCGGGCGCATGTTGGTCTTATCGTCGGGGGTGAGCCGGGTCCGGCCCATCGTGAATTCGCCCGCCGGGATCAGAACCATTCCCTGTTCCAGGACCTGCCCCCAGGCGCAGCAGGCCCCGGCCAGGAAAAGCAAGCGGAGGGATCTCAGACAAACAGCTCCACGATTTCCTCGTCGCTGGCGAATTCGGTCGCGCCCAGCACGTCCACGTACCGATAGGCCCGCCTGGAGGGGGTGTTCAAGATCTCTTTTTTCCAATCGATGCCGAGGCTGGAATAGATCGTAGCGTAGATGTTTTCCGTTTTCGTCTGCATCGACTTGTGTCGCCAGCCGCTGTCCGCCACCCGCTCCCCAGTGGCATCGGTCTTCCCGATGATCCGGCCGCCCTTCACTCCCGCCCCGGCAAAAAGGGCATGATAGGCCAGGTTGTGGTGGTGGCGCCCCTGGATGCCGTTAAGTGGGCCGGGCACGCGGCCGAATTCCGAAACTACGACGAGCAGGGTCTCCTCCAGCAGGCTCCTGTCGGGCTCCCGCGGGGAGGCCGTCTCACTGAGGTCGTCCAGGAGACTGGCCAGAGCCCGGTCGAGCTCGTTGCAGCGAATATAGTGGTTGGCATTCGCCGCGTGATCGAAGATCTGCTTGTGGTGATCCCAATTCGGGTGCACGATGTGAATGTACCGCGTGCCCGCGCCGGCCGTCACCAGGTTGCGCGCCAACAGGCATCCCAGGCCGATTTCATTCTCTCCGTAACGCTTTCTTTCTTCGGCGCGCATCTGGAACACGCGGGGCCAGCGCGGGTCGCGCAGGATTCCATAGGCGTGATCCTGGAAACTGCGGAAGGATCCGAGCGCCCGGTCGCGAGCGGCGCGGCTCGGCGCCGCTACCCGATCCAGCTCTTGCAAGAGCCGGTAGCGTTCTTCCAGAAGCTGGAGAGCCGCGCCATCAATCGCCACGCCTCCCACGCCAGCCTTCAGATTTACGTCCAGCACCGAGTGGCGCGGGTGCAAAAAGCCGGTCGAGAGCGCCCCGCACCCGGAGGTATCCAGATTGCAGCCGACGTAAGTCGGGAAGGTGTCTCCCGGCCTGCGTTGCGATTCCAGCTCATAGGAGACCACCGAGCCGATGGAGGGAATCTCGGGCGCTTGCGCCGGGTTCAAGGGCCTGCCGGCCTGGGTGTAATACTGTCCGCGGAAATGCACCACCTCATGACTCTTCAGCGACCGCACGATGGCCACGCGGCGCATCTGAGAAGAAAGCTGGGGGAACAGTCTGTAAGAAAGGTAGAGGTCGCCGTTCACCTGGCGGACGTCGAGATCCCTGGGGGTTCCCGCGCTCTCCTTGAAGTCAAACGTGTCGGTGTGGCTGATGGCGCCGGCCAGCTCGATCAGGATGCAGAAACGCGCTGTTCCGCGCGGATTCGCTTTTCCGGCGGCTCGCGCCTGGAGCGGCCAGAAGGCGTGGTCGGCGAATGCGCCGAGCAGGCCGTATCCACCCAGCTTCATCAGGTCGCGGCGGGCGGGTAAAAGCTCTTTCACTTGTTTCTTCATTCGATTCCCTCCGCTCCGGCGTGCTCAATAATTAAAGACAAACTCCGGGCTGTTGATCAAGGCCCATTGCAGATTTTCCGCGCCCCGCGCCCGGTCCGGGGCGAGGGCCCGCAGGGCCACCTGCCGCTCGGCTTCGCTGGGGCGCCGGGAAAGGGTCGCCAGAAAGATCCGGTCCACCAGGCCATGATCGTTCGATTCGGCTTTGAGCAGCGCGTCAAGGCTGCTGCCCTCGCGGGCCAGCACGCGGTCCGTCACCACGCTCGACTGCATGAGCAGCATTGCTTGCAGGGAAGAAGGCGGCGTCCGCCGGGGCATGTCATCGCGATTGCTTTGCCCGAAGACCTTCAGGAAGGCGGACACCTGGGCGCCGGCCCGCTTGGGATCCGGCATTTCCATGACCATCGGCGTCCGCTCGGGGCGGCTGGCGCTGGCGCCGGGTTGGGCCGTGGCCAGAGTGATCGCGTCGTGCAATTCCGCCGCGCTCAGCATGCGAACATACTTCCGCGCATAGTAGGGCGCGTAATCCTGTTTCCACTCCCCGTCGAAGCGCGACGACAACTGGTAGGCGCTCGACCTCATCACCGTCCGGACGAAATGTTTGAAGCTGTAGCGATGAGCCCGGAGGTCCTCGGCCATCGCATCGAGCAGTTCCGGGTTGGAGGGCTGAATGGTCCAGGGCTTCGGAGGGGGATTTTTCCGGCTGTAACGGACCAGGTCAAAGTCGTCGACCGGCTCGACGATGCCGAAGCCCATCAGCTCGGCCCATACCCGGTTGGCGAAAGCGCGGGCAAACTGAATGTGGGTAGTCAGCAGGCGCGCGAGTTCGTCGCGTGGATGCTGGCCGGGACGCGGGGACTCGCCGTTCAGCAGGAAGCGCGGGGTGTTGGATCCGCCGGTCCGGGGCACGCGCAGGATGCTTTCCGCTTTCGTGTCGTAGCCGGCAGCCACATCGTCTACCGTGTACTCCTGGTTCGCCTGGCTCCCGTTCTCCCAATTCATGATCTGGCGGGTACGGCCGAAAAACGAAGCCTGCCCGAAAAACTGCTCGCGAGTCTTACCGGCCAGGAAAAGATTGACCTTCTCAAGATGTCCCTTCCCGTCGTGACAGGAGATGCAGCCCAGATTGATCCCCAGAAACACCTTGCTGTAGGTGATGGTGAACTCATCAATGGTATCTGGCACGTTCACCAGGTCATGAGCGTCGGGCGCCACCGGGTCGTCCTTCGCTTTGACAAAATCCCGGGCGAAGTAGAGCGCCCCGGGAGCCGAAAAACTCGTTTTGCCGGCGCCGGTGAGCAGGTCGGTGACCACGTCGGCATAGGGACGGTCCAGCCGGAGCCACTCGCGGATCCAGTAATGGAACAAGTTGAGCCCGAATCCCATCCGCCCGCCCGCCCGGAAGAGGTCCTCGAAGTAGAAAGTCCAGCGGTCGACGAAGGCTTCGCTCGCCACCAGCTTGTCGACAAGTTTTTCGCGTTTGAGGAGATCTTTGTCGTCCAGGAAAGCAAGCAGCTCCTCGATCGGCGGAATGCGCCCGGTGGCGTCGAGCCAAGCGCGCCGCGCAAACTCCTCATCGCCGGCCAGGGCGGCGTGGGGAATCCCATCCCGCTTCATGCGTCCAAACAAGTGCTCGTCGATATAGTTTTGGCGCGCGATATTCGGCTGCGCGCCGGCCCGGCGCGGCAGCTTGCCCGCCAACTCGGCGGTGATCTCCCCGGCGAGCTTGGATTTTTTCGGCGGCGGTTGAAACAAGGGGCGGTGCGCCTGGTCGATGCGCTCGGTGGGATCGAGCGCCGGATCCTGGCACAGCGCTGCCGCCGGGAGGAGCAAAAGCAGGCAGGTCAGTCTCATGGCGCCCTCGGCCGCGGCCGGCAATCGTCCCTATTATATGACAGACCGGGCTCCCTCTCGCTCCGAGAGTTGTCCAATACAAGATGAGCATGAAAATGGGACTGGTTTCCAATGCAAGATGAGCATGAAAATGGGAAGGGCGGGATAGGCATGCTGCGACCGGATGCAAATGCTCATGCAGAATGCCGAGAG
>Ga0247727_10014117_pt1 | contig 13334 bp, 8 predicted proteins | sample WisWelCaveWW1625_FD_202498 | JGI IMG/M metagenome (GOLD analysis project Ga0247727, IMG submission 202498) | Biofilm microbial communities from Wishing Well Cave, Virginia, United States - WW16-25 | ecosystem: Environmental > Aquatic > Deep subsurface > Groundwater > Cave microbial mat | place... | reverse complement strand
CCTCCGCGATCGTGAGCGTCACCGTCTCGTTGGGGGCGAGCGACTTGGGAGTGGCGTTGAGGAACAGGTCGTTGCCCGAGTACAGGTAGACCTCTCCGCGGCATACGTCGAAACACAAGGCGGTGATCACGTAGTCGCTGAAGCCGTCTGCGTTGACGTCGCCGAGACCCGTGCTGGAAAAGCCAAAGTCAACGTTGTCCTCTCTTCCCACGAACTGGTAGAGAGCCTGCAGGGTGCGACCCGAGTACAAGAACGAGTAGCCGCTACCGGCGGGGAGCGGGTCACATTCTGGTTGAAACGCGCCAACCAGGAAGTCCGGAACCCCGTCCCGGTTCACGTCCCCGACGCCCGAGATTCCCACACCGAACTCATCGCGATCCGCGAGACCATCGAAGCGTTTGCGGAGTGACCCGTCCTTGCCGGAGAAAAGCTTGGCGTAACCTTCTTCCGTAGGACAAGACGCGTTCCATTCAATGGCGCCGATCACCAGTTCCGTCACTCCGTCCAAGTCCAGATCGAAAACATGGGCCATTCCGATACCAAACGTGTCCCCGGGCTTTTCTCCTGAGGATGTGAAAAGCACGGATTGGTCCGCACCGGAGTAGATCCAGACTACTCCGGAGTCAGAACCGAATTGATCCCGGAGTGCCGACAGCATCACATCTCCGTAGCCATCTAGGTCGAAATCGCCTGGATTGGCGACAGTGAATCCTAAGGCGCTTCTGGACTGATAGCCATCGAAGCGATGCAGAAGCTGCGCATCCTTTCCTGAGTAGACGTAAACGCTTCCTGAACTGGTCCCATTATTGATTGCGCCCGCTGCGCCGGCCATAAAGTCGGAAATGCCGTCTCCATTCAGGTCCTCGAGCCCAGACACTGCGTGGCCGAGGTTGACGCTTGACGCATCTCCTCGGAGGAAATGAATCAAAGAACCATCTGAACCAGAGAGGACGTGCACGTAATTGCGGTTCAGGGTTCCGACGACCACGTCCATGATGTTGTCGGCGTTCAGATCACCCACCTCGGAGATGGCATAGGAGAACCAATTTGACTTGTCGGGCCCATCCTTGGACCACACCAAGGCGCCGCTCGCACCCGAGTAGACGTACAGCCTTCCGGCTTCCGCGCCCGCCGCGATGTCCTGCTCCGGGGCTCCGATCGCAAGATCGTGGATGCCGTCTCCGTCGACATCTCCGAGGTCGGCGCAATCGGAACCGAATTTGGCGTCCGTCATCTCTCCAGACCACGACCGAAGAAGTTGTTGAGCCGTTGCTGCGTTGCTCATTGCGAGCGCGAAGATTGCACCGCCGAGCGGAAACCGGCACCTTAGGTGTAAGTCGTTGAGCATTGGGACTCTCTCCCTCTTCGTTGATCGTGATCACAATACCAGCTTGACCCAAGCCGCCTTGGAGGGCACTCCCTGATCCGACAAGAGGAACAGCATGTAGTACCCCGGCGGGGCCTTCCTGCTGTTCGCCGGCGCGTGAAAGCGCAAGGTCCCAGGCATTCCCGTTCCCGGCGTGATACTGGTGACGTTGAGGCGTACGAGTCGCTGCTCGACTTTTCCACCGAGAGATTCGGACCGCAGGCGAGGCGCGCTGCCGATGCAGGTTGAAGAGCAACCTGCTGAGAAGGCGCAACGAAGCCTGCGGTTCGAAGATCCAGCGCAAAAGGTGCCGTATCTCTGCATCAGACCACTAGCTGATTCCGAAAGTCGCTTTCAAAAGCTCCATTGCAGGCCGATGACGAAGTTGCGGCCGGGCGCATCGATGCCCGAGCCGTGGATCCGGTAGCGGACGTTGAAGAGGTTCTCCAGCGCCGCGGACAGCCGGGCTCCGGGAGCAAGGTCGATTCCGGCGCGCAGATTGAGAGTCCACCAGGCGGGCGTGCCGTCGATCGGGAAGCGCGGGTCGGCCTCGTCGGCCGCGCTTACGCGGTCTTGGCGTGCCGCTCCGCGCGCGTAGATCTCACCGAACAAGTCCCGGGGCAGGCCATCGACCCGATAACCCAGGAGCACCTGCAGCGGCGGAACCTTGCTCAGCGGCTCGTCCGCGGACTCGTCGCGACCGAGCGTCCAGTCCGCCTGGGAGAAAAGCCAGTGGCCGGGGCCCTGCTGCGACTGGTGCAGAAGATGATCGAGCCAGCCCTCGAAAGTGTAGGTGTACGCGCGCGAAGAGTTCTCCACCTGGAAGAAGTCCGTGCCACCCTGGGTGAACAGGAACTGATTGGCCAGCAAGTCGTGGTATCGGGCGTGCGCCAGCACCACGCCGGCGGAGGTGGTCGGCGACTCGCGCTTCCAACCGATCTCGAAGCTCCAGACTGTCTCCTGCTCGAGGTCGAAATTGGGAACGCGGTTGCCCGCAGAAAAGTCGCCGAGCACGGCGAGGTCGTCGAGATTGGGGGCACGAAAGCCGCGGCCGACCGACGCGTAGACGGAGGAGTACTCCCCCACGCGTCGCAAGAGACCGGTGGCGAGCGTGACGTCGTCGTAGGTCTCCGCCAGTTCCTCGAACGGCGGCAGAGTGCCGACCGTCAATCCGTCGAAGTCTGCCGAGACTCGGACGCGCGAATAGCGCAGCCCGTTGATCCACTGTAGATCATCCTTTAGCTGCCACTGGTCCTGGGCGAACACGCCGAAGCTCCGGTAGCGGGAGTCGTCGGGATAGCGGCCGTTCTCCGACAAGGTCACGCCGCCGGTGGAAGTGTCGAGCACGCGGCGTTCCGAGTCCAGCGTCTCGTAGTAGCCTTCCCCGCCCACGGTCAGGACATGGGTGGCGGAAGTGCGCAGTCCGACGTGCGCGGAGATTCCCGGCGCCAGCAGATCATCGTTCTCCTCGATGACTTCGGTCGGCGCCGACGCCGAGACGCGCGTGCGACCCTCGGCCGGGTTGTTCAAGCTGATCTTCACCTCCACCGACTCGAGCCTGTTCCCCTCGCGGTGATGACGTAATCGCAGCATCTGCCAGTGGAGGCGCTGCGGGTCCACCTCGCGGAACAGGTCCGGTGGAGCGGGCTCTTTCTCGTTGGCGATGAGGCGCTCGCTCGTCGGCACGTGATACTGGCGGTCGTACAGCAGGAAGTAATCGAGCGTGGAGTGCTCGTTCAGGCGCCTGACCGCGCTGAAGTAGAAGTCACGCTCGCGATAGGCGGTCGGATCCTGCCGTCCGTCGATGTCGACCGCCTCGATCGGATCACCGACGCGACCGGCTTCGAGATCGTCGAAGGTGCGAGTCGTGTAGCCGGCCTCGAAGCCGAAGTCGTTCGCGCCTGCGTGGAGGTCGACGTGGGTCGTCAGACTTCGATTGCTGGTCTGGTAGGAAAGGTGAGTCGAGCCGCCGAAGCCGAACTCATCGAGGACCGGAGCGCGCCGCGTGAGCAGGTTGACGGCCCCGCCGATTGCATCCGAGCCGTACCGAACGGAGGCCGGTCCGCGCACGATCTCGGCGGTCTCGACGGCGAACAGGTCCACGGTGTTGAGATACTGGTGATTGCGGCGAAACGTGGAGTTGCTGAAGCGTTGTCCATCGATCAGGAGCAGCACGTCCTTTCCCGTCCGTCCTCGAACCACCGGTGAGCCGCCGCCTTGATTGCTCTTCTGCATCTGCAGGCCCGGCTGTTCGCTGAGCGCATCTGGAAGATTTTCCGGTGCCTCCCGGGACATTTCCTCCCGGTCGACCTTGGTGCTCGATGAGGGGATCTCGAGAGTGCTGTGGAATTCGCGCAGCGGAGACACCAGCACCGGCTTCAGCTCGAAGACCGCGGGCTCCTCTTGGGGTGACGGGTCCTGACCGATCGGTGTCGGTTCCTCTCTTGCCGCCACCTCCACGACGGCCTTCTTCTGGGACCGGTCGTCGGCCGTGGACGCCGCTTCTTGAGAAAACGCCAGCCGACCCGGCATCAGCACGAACAGGATCCATCGCACGCAAAGGCTCCAGCGTCTTTTCATCAGCGGTTGTCCTGGACAGGCACACCGGCGCATGACTCGGGGCAGAGTCGCAGAACATACGGGCAAGAAGCCGCGGGGATTTGCCCGCGGGCCGCGCTTCAGGCCTGCAAGAAGGTGGTTGCCACCCACCTCTGGAACTCTCGCCCTTCGAGTCCTCAAGGCAGGAGGAAAGGTTTCCATTCCCAATTCCTCGGCCGAATGCCCTGGATTCTGTGTTCGTAGATCGTTCGGATTTTCCCCTTGACCTCAGGACCGGAGGCGCCAAGACTCCGGTCCATGCTGACCGAGCTTTGCATCGAGGACCTGGTCCTGATCGATCGATTGAGCGCCAGCTTTTCCCCGGGCCTCAACGTCATCAGTGGCGAGACGGGCGCCGGAAAGACCTTGCTGATCACTGCTCTCGGGCTGGTCCGGGGTGGTCGCGCCCCGCCTGGATCAATTCGCTCGGGCGCACGCCGCTGCCGGGTGGATGCTCACTTCGCCCTGCTGCAACCCGCCCTCAGGGATCCGGTGGAAAAGTGGCTCAAGGTGCACTGCGAGGACCCGGAGGACAGTCAATGCGAGGACCCGGAGGCCGACGAAGTCGTCCTCACACGCATTGTGACGGACGACGGCCGCTCCCAATGTCAGGTCAATCATCGGCCGGTCACGAGGCAGCACCTGCGCCAGATTGCGGAGCTGCTGTTCGAGGTTCATGGCCAGAACGATCAACAGAAGTTGTTCTCGCGGCCGGAGCAGATGCAGCTTCTGGACGCCTGGGGAGGTCTGCTCGATTCGGTCAGGGAGTATCGGGCGTTCCGCGATCGTTGGCTCGCCGCCTGCCGCCGTCTCCAGGAAATCAAGGAGCACCAGGCCGAGCGCACCTCCCGTATCGAGGCTTTGAGATTCGACGTTTCGGAGCTTGAAGCCTCCGCGATCTCGGCCGAGGAGAAGGCCTGCCTGCTTGAGGAGCGCGAGACACTTCTCCATTCCCAGGAGATCGCCCGCTGCCTCTGCGATTGCATCGATCGGCTGGCGGAGTCCGACGGAGCGGCGCACTCTCAGGTCCAGTCGTGCGAAAAGCTCCTGTTGGAATGGAACGCTCGCATCCCCGCGCTGACGGCGTCGATCGAGGCGCTGCGAGACGCCTCTGCACATCTCGAGGAGGCCGTTTCCAGTCTGCGCTCGCAGCTTGAGCGCTCCGAGCCCAATCCGGAGCGCCTGGCGGAGGTCGAGGATCGCCTGTCCGAATTCCACCGACTGGAGCGCAAGTACCGCCTCGGCACTCCGGAGCTCTGCGCGCACCTCGCAGGCCTGACGACCGAGCTCGATGAGTTGCAAGCAAACGCCGCTGCCGGCGAGGAAGTCGCCCTCGAAGCGCAGACCGCCCGCCGCGACCTTGAGGAGTGCGCTCGACAGCTCTCGACGCGGCGCCGGCAGGTCGCGCCCAGGCTCTCGAGCCAGGCAGTTCGCGCCCTCGGCGAGCTCGGATTCAAGCATGCCCGATTCGAAGTCTCCTTCGAGCCGCGCACGCCGGCGGAGGACGCAGAATCAAAGGCTGAGTTCGGGCCCCTCGGAGTCGAGGACATCGACTTCATGCTGAGCTCCAACCCCGGCGAGTCGCCCAGGCCCTTGCGCGACGCGGCCTCGGGCGGCGAGATCGCGCGCGTCATGCTGGCACTCCGCGGAGCCCTTGCGTCGCAGCATTCGAGCCCGGTGCTGGTCTTCGACGAGATCGACTCCGGAGTCGGCGGAAGACTGGGACCGGTCCTGGGCGCGCATCTCAAGGCGCTCGCCCGGCATCATCAGGTGCTGTGCGTCACTCATCTCCCGGCCGTGGCCGCCTGCGCCAGTCATCATCTCAAGGTCAGAAAGGTCGTCCGTGGCAGACGTGCGGCGACACTCGTCCACGAGGTCGACGGCGACGAACGGGTGCGGGAGATCGCCGACATGATCGCCGGCGGAGCACGGGAGCAGACCGCCAACGCCGAGGCGCGCCGCCTGCTCGCTGCGAGCTGAACGATCGAAGTCGGCTAGCCCACGGCATCAGCCGAGAACTGCGCGGCGCCAGCGTTCGCGAAGGCGGGTCATCGCGACCCGGTCCGCGGCGCCTTCTTTGCTCGAGCTGATCAGGATCGGCGCCTCCCCGTCGCGCTCGGGAAGGCGTCCGTGCGATCCTTTCGCCAGATCGCTGCGCATCGAGATCGCGTTCATCACGTACCGAAACCCGAGCTTCTTGCGCAGCAGCGTCGCGAGCAACCGGAGCTTGAGAAACGGCGCCGCAGGATCGAACACGAGCTCGCCTGGGTCGTAGCCGGGCTTGCGATGAATGTCGACCGCGCGGGCGAAGTCCGGGGCGTCGCGGTCATCGAGCCAGTAGTGATAGGCGAAGTAGCGGTCGCGCTCGCTGATCGCCACCAGCTCTCCCGAGCGCGGATGGTCGAGGCCCGTTTCCCGCTTGCCGGCCTCCTTGAGGACCCGCTCGATCCCTTCGGTCGCCTCGAGCAGCGCGCACACCGGCTTTCGGTCCGCCTCATCGCGGACGTAAACATGCGCGACCTGGTGGTCGGCGACCGCGAAGGCCCGCGACGCACCCGGGTCGAGGAGCTCGCCGTGGGCAGTGGCGCGAGCCCTCAGCCATCCTTCGCGGCGCAGGACGCGGTTGATCTCGACGCTGCCGCTCGCAGGCGTGACCCCGTACTCGGACACGACATCAACCTGCGCTCCGCGTTCCAACGCTAGGTCGATCAGCTCGCCGCACAGCGCGTCGACCTTCCCGACTTCCGCGGCGATTCGGGGGTCGTGAGGGCCCCATCTCTGCAAGTCATAGTCGAGGTGCGGCAGGTACACGAGCAGGAGATCGGGGTCATGTTCCTTGGCAACCATCAGTGAGGCGTCGGTGATCCAGCGGCTGGAGACGATCGAAGCCGTCGGTCCCCAGAAATGGAACAGCGGAAAGGCTCCGAGTCTTGCTTGCAACTCCACTCCCAGCTCGGCCGGCTCGCTGTACACGTCCGGGATCTTGCGACCATCGGCCGGGTACTGGGGCCTGGGGGTGACGGAGATCTGCGCCGGCGAATACATGTTGAACCACCAGAACATCTTCGCCACCTTCGAAGGCCGCGGGCGGTGGACGAGGTCGTGAAGCAGCGTGCTCCCCTGAACCAGATGGTTGGACTGGCGCCACAGCCAGACTTCGGCCAGGTCGCGGAAGTACCAGCCGTTCGCGACGATCCCGTGCTCACGAGGCAGCGTCCCGGTCAGCATCGTCGCCTGCACCGTCGAGGTCACGGCCGGCAGCACTCCGTCCATCGGCGCGATGAAACCCCGCCGCGCCAGATCGTTGAGGCGCGGCGCATGCTCGAGCAGGCCGAGCGTCATGCCCACGGCATCGATGACCAGGAGCTTCACGATCCTCCTTGAGACCGCTCTACGGATCCCCGACGCGGGCCGGGAGGAGAAAGTCCGCGACGACCGGGACGGCGGGCGGGCCGGGATTATGCAGGTTTGCCGGCGGCCCGACGGGTGAGAGCCTGGAAACGAGGACTCGACCGCGGCCGATTGCAACTTCTCGGCCGTGCCCGGCATAAACCTCGTCAAGGCCCGATCGTCAGAGGACCGATGCATGCGCCTTCGGTCGACGTGCGGAACGAGCGGTCCGGAGCCCTGCGCTTGAACTTCGAAGACCGGACTCTGCTCCCCCTTGCCCGCCAGGGCGATCCAGTCGCCCTGGACCGGTTGATGCTGCTCTATCTCGACCGCACCTTCCGCATCGTCTTTCGGATGCTCGGCAATCGCGAAGACGCCGAGGACGTGGTGCAGGAGACGTTTGCGCGCGCCCACCAGCGCCTGTCGGAGTTCCAGGGCGGGAGCAGCTTCGGGACCTGGGTGACGAAGATCGCGATCCGTCTGTGCATCGATCAGATCCGGGCGCGAAGTCGCCGCGAACCTCCTCTTTCAATCGAAGGCGAGTCGCTCGCGCCGGGGCTGCCTGGTTCCTCCGAGTTCGAACCTCGGCTCGTCGCCGAGCGGGATGAGACCCGAGAGCAAGTGGAGCGGGCGCTCGACCAAATGCCGCACCGTCTGATGACGGCGTTTGTCCTGCGAGTTCTCGAAGGCCTCGAGTACGAAGAGATCGCCCGGGTGCTCGGCACCCGCGTCCGTTCGGTGAGGATCTACGTCTGCGAGGCACGCCGGCGGCTCGCCGAGCACCTCCACCTGCATGACGATCTGGAGTCGCCATGAATCAACGCTGCATCCGCTCGCGCCGCGAGCTGTTTCGATATCTCGACGACGAGATGAACGAGCAGCAGTGCCACTCCTTCGAGCTGCACCTTGGTTCCTGCGAGGTGTGTCGGAGACAGCTGGAGCGCCACCTCGAGATCGAGACTTCACTGATCAGCGCCCCGATCCCGGTGCTGAGCGACGCCGACAAGGCCGACCTGCTCTCGCGTGCGCGGCGGCGCTCGAGCGAGATTGTCGCGCGCAGCAGACCCCGGCTCACCCTTCGCAACCGATGGATCCCTTCCTCGATCGCGGCTGCAGCCCTGGTCCTCGGAACCTCCGTGTTCCTGCTGATCCGAGGGGAGTGGTTCTCCAAAAACCACGAGCAGACGTCGTCGCCCGAGCGGCCGGTGGCCCTCGCAGATCCGGCCGTGGGTTCCTCTCCCGAGAACGAGCTCGCTCGCACGCCGAGCTCCTTCGATGACCACCCTCCCACCTTGCAGACGAGCATCTCCGCAGAGCGTCTCGAGGACGCGACTTTGACCTCCGACCTTGATCGCGCCACCATCCACCAGGACTACCTGCGGATGAGGCAGGCAAGGGAGGCGTTGCGTGAGGCGCTCGCCGGAGCCACCGCCGGTGTTCCCATCCTCGACGATCTGGAGGCTGGTCTTCCACGCCTGGCCTCCTCCCCGCTCCTGTGGAAGATGCTGTCCGATGCCCTGGAGGACGAGGACGACAGCGTCGCCGCGAACGCGGCCCGAGCTCTGCGCGAGGGAATGGAAGCGAGCCGCATCCTGTCGCCCGCTTCTCTGGTGCTGCCCCTTTACCGAGCGCTCGAGCGCGAGTGCTGCGCACAGGATGCGTTCGCCGCGCTCTGTCGGATCGACGGCAACGCCGCACGCGAGCTTCAGCTCGCGGCGCTCGACCGAGCTCATCTGCGCGAGTCTGCGGCTCAGTTCTGGGCACGCGCCTCCGATGAATCCCGAGCCCCGCTGCAGCAGCGCGCCATGCTGTCCTTGTGGCGGCGCTCCCACGAGGACCAAGCGAGCCTCCTCGTCTTCGAGAGCGCCCTCGAAAGCCTCGAGGTCACCTCCGCCCTGCAGCTCAAGCTCCTGCTCCTCCTCCACCGCGAGGGTGCTCCCGAAGAAGGAATCGTGGCCGCCCTGGAATCCGCGTCACTGGCGGCACAAGAATGCATCGGAGGCGCGCTCACTCGGGAGCGGCCCTCTCGCAACGAGCTGAGCTTCGCCGACGCGCTGGTGCTCGCGGGCCTCAGGCCCGACCCGCGCTGGATTCCGCCGTTGCAGCAACGAATCCTCGGCCGCAAGGAGCTTCCACGTTCGATCGACGTGCTCGCACGCCAGCCAGGACCGCAGTGTCTCGAAGCGTTCGCCGATCTGTACGCGAGCTCGTCCCTGGGTGAGAACGAACGCCGCATGCTGCTGCGCGGTTTCTCCCGGGTGATCGAGCTCTCCGGACCGGGCGCCGCAGAGCTTCTCCCACTGCTCCAGGATCAAGAGAGATCCACGACCATTCTCTCGATGCTCGGTCGGGTCAACACCGTCACCGCGACCGACCGGTTGATCGAGCTGGTCGAGACGCCGGCTCTTCCCTCCAGCGTCCGGGCCCAGGCCTCCCTCCTGCTCGCCCAGGGCACCGTCGCACCCGGGGCCGAACGCTTGATCGAACTGCTCGAGCGCCAGAAGGCGGAGCAGCCTGGCGAGGACTGGCAGCCGCGCGTCGCGGCATCGGTGCTGGTCACGCTGTTCGAGCTGCACGGCAGAGAAGCGCTGCGCGAAGGGCTGATGGCGCTCGGGCTCGCCGGCTCGAGACACGACGAAGAACGGGTCGTGCGCACCGCAAGGTCGGCGATCGCTCAGTCGCGCGGCGGCGACCCGAGCCGGGCTCTCGAGAGCCTGGAATCGGCGCTCTTTCATCCGTGATCCGCCGGCATTGACATCGAAGCATCGCCATCGTCTCAAGCAGCGACCTCAAGCAACCCCAACCCGGAGAAAAGACATGCTCGCAGCGAAGCTCCTACCGTTGTTGATGAGCGGTGGACTCCTGGATGAAGTGGACGCGGAGAACGTGCAGCGCAAATTCTCCCTCGAGGGATACAGGCAGGACTCTTCGCAGCACGATGCATTTCGAATCCTGCCGTTCGTCGGGCGTCCCACGAGAGTCTACGAGTCCGCCGCGGATTTCGCGTTCGAGTCGGAATTCTGCGGGATCGGAGGCGAGCAATGGATCGAGCTGATCCAGCTCCTGGTCGAGCCCTACTTCTGGGAGTACGGTACCGGCTCGATGACCGAGGTGGGCGATGAGCACAGCTCCTGGCTCACGGTGCACGCCCCGGAGGAGATTCAGAGCGAGATCGAGGCGCTCGTTGCCTGGTTCGGCCCGCGGGTGCTCGCGGTTCAGGAAGTCGAGATTCGCGTGTACGAGGGAGCCTCCTTCAGGGACTTGCCGATCGCCCAGGATCTCGGCGGGGCGGGTCTCGAGAGGTCGCGTCCGCTTGGCCTCCTCTCCATCAGCCTGCCCGCAAATGCCATCGGCACGTCTCGAGACGTGAATCCTCGCAACGCCGTGGTCGACTGGGAGGTGGAGATCGCCGATCACGCCGCGGTCGCAGACCCCATCGTGGTGTCGCTCGCCCCGGGTCTCGATGCGGCCCTCAGGATGTCGCCCCACCCAGGGGGCACCTACGTCGACCTGCTCGTCAAGTTCTCCGAAGCTCGAGCCGACGTGCCGCCGAAGGTCCTTCAAAGCACTCTTTACCTCGACGGCCAGCAGGGAGTGCAGCAGCCGGTGTCGGTGAGCTCCGTCGACCATCCCTGCCTCGCGTTCTCAACGTTCGGCGGATCCTTCCTGATTCCTGCGGGGAAGATGCTGGCGTTGCCGGTCTCCTTCGAGACCTCCCGAGGCGCGAAGGCCTACCTCTTCGAGATCCGACCCAAGAGTCCCGTGCATGGTTTTCTCGCCCAGATGCCGGTTCAGCATGGCCAGTGGCCGGTCCCCGACATCTCCGAAGAGGAGCGGATGGACTACGAACGAGAGCGCATCCTCACCATCTTCCATCCCGGCGCGATCACCAGCGGCGGGATTCAGCCACTTGCGATTCCGGCGGAGGAGATCACCAATGACACTGCCTCCTTCTTCCTGGAAGAGATGACCTGGGCCTTTCCTTCCTTCAATTCCAGCCCTTGGAACGCCGACGTGATCCACGAGCAGCTTGATTCAGCTCTCGCTCCCCACCAGGAACAGGACTCGCGCCTGCTGCTCAACGCTCTCACCACACCGTTCTGGGCCTTGACGTCCGAGCCGGCCGCGGAGTTTCTTTCCTCCCTGGCCGAGGCGATGGCCGATCTCGGTCCTCGCTACGAGATCGCAGGCGCGATCCACTCCGACTCTGGCCGGGAGCTCGGTCGATTCCGATTGCCGGCCCTCCTCGACCGTCCGGTGATGGTGTGGGGCGGCGACGAGCAGCACGTGGTCGCCGACTGGGACGTCGATGTCGCCAACGGAGCCTCGATCGCCAATCCGGAGATGGCTATGGTCCTCGACGGTTTCGGGGTCAACATGGAGCTGGTCCCGACCGCCGAAGGCGGACTGAGCGTGCGCATGTTCGCCCACATCCATGCGCTCGACGCTCCGCCGCAGCTCGTGAGCTATGGCACGTCCATGAACCTCAAGATCGACCGCACGACCGGACACCTCCTGCGAATCGACGATTCCCGGGTCCTCCCCAAGGAGGGAGGCGAGCTGGAGTGGTCCGGTTCGAGCGTCAAGCTCAAGCTCAAGATCACCCGGAGCTGATCCGCGAGACTTGACCCGGGAGCCTCGGACACGGGAGACTTCTGCTTTGGTTCGCTCATCGATGCAACCGGCAGAAAAGGTGTGGTCGCGGCCGGGCGTCTTCGCGCGAGGGTTTCCTGGTGCTCGTGCGGAATGAACGAAACCGCCCTGCAAAAAGCCTGATCTGTGCGATCCCGGCTTCTGGAAGGTCTCATGAGATATCGAAGGCTCGGCGGCTCCGGTTGCAAGGTGTCGGTGATCGGGCTGGGCAACTGGCTCACGTACGGAAACACCGTCCCCCAGGAGGTCGCCAACCGCTGCGTGCGCGCCGCCTTCGACGGCGGGGTCAACTTCTTCGACACCGCTGACATCTACAACAAGGGCGAGGGGGAGATCGCGCTCGCCGCGGCCCTCAAGCCGTTTCGCCGCCGCGACTACGTGCTCGCGACCAAGTGCTTCTTCCCGATGACCGACAACGTCAACGACCAGGGTCTGTCGCGCAAGCACGTCTTCGAATCGCTGCACGATTCCCTGAGGCGCCTCGGCACCGACTACGTCGACCTCTACCAGTGCCATCGATTCGACCCCGAAACCCGCGTCGAGGAAGTGGTCCGCGCAATGGACGACCTCGTGCGCCTCGGAAAGGTCCTTTACTGGGGAGTCAGCTGCTGGGATGCGGAGCCGATCGAGGAGGCGTGTCACGTCGGCGACCGGTTCCACGCCTACCGGCCGATCACCAATCAGCCCCCTTACAACCTGCTCGAGCGCGGCATCGAGACGACCGTCCTGCCCACCTGCGTCCGCCTCGGTCTCTCGCAAATCGTGTTCAGCCCCCTCGCTCAGGGGCTGCTCACCGGAAAGTACGGGGGTGGTCGGGTTCCGAAAGGGTCGCGCGCCGGAGACGATCGTGCGGGCCAGTTCCTCCGTCCCAGGCTGACGCCGCAGAACCTCGCTGCCGCGCGGCACGCCGCCGACATCGCCCGGCAGGCCGGGATCACCCCTGCCCAGCTCGCCCTCTCCTTTGTGCTCCGGCGCGAAGAGGTTAGCAGCGCCATCATCGGCGCCACCCACCCAGATCAGGTCGTCGAGAACCTCAAGGCTGCCGATCTCACTCTCGACCAGGAAGTCCTGAACAGTCTGGGCTGCTAGGCCTTGGGGCTAGCCGCAATGCCGTTCACTTAGCGTTGTCGCCAGGGCTTCCGGGCGGGGTAATCGTATCGACCAAGGCGTCCGGCGTCCGAAAGACTCCCAACGCGGCCGGTCACGGTCACGGTCACGGTCACGGCCCACGGTCCCGGTCCCGGTCACTGTCCCGGTCACGGCCCACGGTCACGGCCCACGGTCACGGCCCACGAACAACGAGCACGGCGATGGAACGGCAACGTCA
>Ga0247727_10014116_pt1 | contig 13334 bp, 9 predicted proteins | sample WisWelCaveWW1625_FD_202498 | JGI IMG/M metagenome (GOLD analysis project Ga0247727, IMG submission 202498) | Biofilm microbial communities from Wishing Well Cave, Virginia, United States - WW16-25 | ecosystem: Environmental > Aquatic > Deep subsurface > Groundwater > Cave microbial mat | place... | reverse complement strand
GGCGTCGTTCATCAACTGGTAGAACTGGCGCGAATCCGAGCCCGCGGTGTGCAGGCAGAGCAGGTCGCGCCCCGCGCCGGCTTCCTCGTAGTAGATGCGGTTCGGCCTTCCCTCCAATTCGACCCACACGTAACCGCCGTGAAGGGGTTCTTTTCCTTTTGCAGTCGAATTTATTCTTTCTTGAACCCCAACCCCGCTATTGGCCACTTCCCGGCCGATTTCGAGCAGGCGGCGGACAAGGTGGATGTTCTGCGCCAGCGCCAGCTCGTCGCCCGAGACCTGGAACTCCGGCACCCGCATCTTCATCGCATAGACGGCGTGATACATGGCGGGCGGCGGCGATGAGAAAAACTTTTCCCAGACTTCGACGGGGGCTTCGAGCGAGAAAGAGGAGGCTTTCGAATTTGTTTCGCCTATTTTCAGTTCCCCGGAAGAAAGCGAGAACTCCGCGGCACGTTCTCCCACCACAATTCTGAATCTGCAGTCGGCGCCCGCGGAAAACGCGGCAAGTTCTGCGTCGGGGCGCGCCGCCGCCTGCAGCGCGGCCAGGAAATCCGCCCAGCGCGCCTGCAGGAAATCGGGCATCACTTCAGGACGGACTTGAGGAGCTTTCCCATCTGCGCCGGATTCTTGGTCACCTTGATGCCACACGCTTCCATGACTGCGAGCTTTTCCTGCGCGGTGCCCTTGCCGCCCGAGATGATGGCGCCGGCGTGGCCCATGCGCTTGCCCGGCGGCGCGGTGACGCCGGCAATGAAGCCGACCACGGGCTTCCTCATGTTCGCCTTCACCCACTGCGCGGCGTTTTCCTCATCGGAGCCGCCGATCTCGCCCACCATGATCACCGCCTCGGTCTGCGGATCGTCGTTGAACAGCTTGAGGACGTCGATGTGCTTGAGTCCGTTTACCGGGTCGCCGCCGATGCCCACGCAGGAGGACTGGCCGAGGCCGAGGTCCATCAATTGACCGACTGCCTCGTAGGTGAGCGTGCCCGAGCGCGACACCACGCCGATCGGGCCCTTCTTGTGGATGTGGCCCGGCATGATGCCGATCTTGATTTCGTCGGGCGTGATCACGCCGGGGCAGTTCGGCCCGACCAGGCGCGTCTTCCTGCCCTGCATCCGGTACTTGGTGCGGACCATGTCGCGCACCGGGATGCCCTCGGTGATGCAGATCACCAGGTCGAGATCGGCGTCGACCGCCTCGTCGATGGCAGCTGCGGCGAACGGGGGAGGAACGTAGATCACGGAGACCGTGGCGCCGGTTTGTTTTTTTGCTTCGGATACAGAACCAAATATAGGTATCGACTCAAATGATTCACCGGCTTTTTTCGGATTGACGCCGGCAACATAGCAACTCTTGCCGTTGGCGTACTCCTTGCCCATCCTGGTATGGAACTGGCCGGTCTTGCCGGTGATGCCCTGCGTCATCACCCGGGTGTTCTTGTCGATCAGGATGCTCATTGCTTGTGTCCCTGGACCGCGGCGACGGCCTTCTGCCCCGCCGCGCCCATGTTGTCGGCCGAGATGATCGGCAGCCCGGAATCCTTCAGAATCTGCTTGCCGAGATCCTCGTTGGTGCCTTTCATGCGCACCACCAGCGGCACCGACAGCTTCACCTCCCGCGCCGCGGCCACCACCCCGGCGGCGATGGTGTCGCACTTCATGATGCCGCCGAAGATATTGACGAGAATCGCCTTCACCTTCGGATTGGAGAGCATGATCTTGAATGCCGCGGTGACTTTCTCGGCGGTGGCGCCGCCGCCGACGTCGAGGAAGTTGGCGGGCTCGGCGCCGTAGAGCTTGATGGTGTCCATGGTCGCCATCGCCAGGCCCGCGCCGTTCACCAGGCAGCCGATGGTGCCGTCCAGGGAGATGTAGGACAGGTCGTGCTTCGAAGCCTCGATCTCGAGCGGGTCCTCCTCGTCGAGGTCGCGCAGGGCGACGACCTCGGGATGGCGGAACAGCGCGTTGTCGTCGAAATTGAGCTTGGCATCGAGCGCGACGACCTGGTCCTGCTTCGTCAGGATCAGCGGATTGATCTCTGCGAGGGAGGCGTCAGTTTCGCAAAAGCATTCATAGAGTGCTTTCAATAGAACTCCAGACTGCTTCAAGGCCGACGCGGGAACGCCAATCTTCCTGGCTACGTCTTCCGCTTCCGCGTCTGTCAACCCGGCGGAAGGATCGATGAAAACCTTGTGGATCTTCTCGGGCGTCTTCGCGGCGACTTCCTCGATGTCCATGCCGCCTTCGCTTGATGCCATCAGCGCCACGCGCTGCGTGACGCGGTCCACCACCATGCCGATGTAGAGCTCCTTCTGGATGTCGGCGCCTTCTTCGACCAGCAGCCGGCGCACTTTCTGGCCGCCCGGCCCGGTTTGATGGGTGACCAGCTGCATGCCGAGAATCTGCTTTGCCTTCTCACGCACTTCATCCAGCGATTTGGCGACTTTTACGCCGCCACCTTTGCCTCGTCCGCCGGCGTGGATCTGCGCCTTCACCACCCAGACGCTGCCGCCCAGCTTTTTCGCCGCCTCCACCGCTTCGTCGGCGCTGAAACACGCAAACCCGCGCGGAGTGACGACGCCGAATTTCCGAAACAGCTCTTTTCCCTGGTATTCGTGTATTTTCATGGCGGGGGAATTCTAGCATCCGGTACTTGCTAGAATTTCCCGATGCGCCACGTGCTTGCGCTCGACCAGGGCACCACAAGTTCGCGCGCCATCATCTTCGACGAAACCGGCAGGCCGGTCGCCTCGGCGCAGCGCGAATTCAAGCAGCACTACCCCGAGCCCGGCTGGGTCGAGCACGACCCCGACGAAATCTGGCGCTCGCAGCGCGACGTCGCGCGCGAGGCGCTGCGCTCTTCCGGCCTCAAGGCCGACGACCTGGTCGCCTGCGGCATCGCCAACCAGCGCGAAACCACCATCGTCTGGGACCGCCAGAGCGGGCAGCCGATCCACCGCGCGATCGTCTGGCAGGACCGCCGCACCGCCGCGCTGTGCGCGGAACTGAAGGAGGTCGGCGCCGAAAGCCTGGTGAGGGAGCGCACCGGCCTCGTGCTCGACCCGTATTTCTCCGGCACCAAGCTGGCGTGGATCCTCGACCAAGTGCCGGGCGCGCGCCGGCGCGCCGAGTTGGGCGAGCTCGCTTTCGGCACGGTGGACACCTGGCTCGCCTGGAACCTGTCGCAGAGCAAAACGCACGTCACGGACCCGAGCAACGCGTCGCGCACCATGCTTTTCAACATCCACATGGGGGACTGGGACCCCGAACTGCTCAAGCTGCTGCGCGTGCCGCGCGCCATCCTGCCCGACGTCTATCCCTCCTCGCACGCTTTCGGCATGGTCGCGCCTGCGGTGCTCGGCGCGCCGGTTCCGATCACCGGCATCGCGGGCGACCAGCAGGCGGCTCTTTTCGGCCAGGGCTGCCACAAGGCGGGCATGGCGAAGAACACCTACGGCACCGGCTGCTTCATGCTGATGCACACCGGCGACAAGGTGGTGCCGTCCGGACATGGGTTGTTGAGCACCGCGGCGGCGCAGCTCGGGCGCGCGGTGGACGCGCGCGACGTGGACAAGCAGTACGCATTGGAAGGAAGCGTTTTTATTGGGGGTGCCGTTGTTCAGTGGCTTCGGGATGAACTCGGTTTCTTTGAAAAATCAGACCAGGTAGAAGGGCTCGCAGCAACAGTTCTGGATAACGGCGGGGTCTACGTCGTGCCCGCGTTCGCGGGCCTGGGCGCGCCGCACTGGGACCCGCACGCGCGCGGCGCGATCTTCGGCCTGACGCGCGGTTCGTCGCGCGCGCACATCGCGCGCGCCGCGCTCGAATCCATCGCCTACCAGAGCGCCGATGTGCTCGAGGCCATGCAGAAGGACGCGGGCGAAAAACTCTCCGAGCTGCGCGTGGACGGCGGCGCCGCGGCCAACGACCTGCTGATGCAGTTCCAGGCCGACATCCTCGGCGTGCCGGTGGTGCGGCCGAAGGTGCTGGAGACTACTGCCCTCGGCGCGGCCTACCTCGCGGGCCTCTACACCGACGTCTGGAAATCGCGCGAGGAAATCGCCGCGCAGTGGCAGATGGACCGCCGCTTCGAGCCGCGCATGGCGCACGACGAGGCGCAGGCCCTGCTCGCGCGCTGGCGCGAGGCGGTGAAGCGCTCGCTCGCCTGGGATCCGAAATCCTGAACCGTCAAGGCCGAACGGCCGGCGTCGCCGGCTTCACCCCCGCGCGACCGCCTTGCTCTCGGCGGCAACGTTGCCCTGCAGCAGGGCGAGAAACTGGTCTTCCGGCAGCGGAACGCTGAAGAGATAGCCCTGCATTTCGTCGCAGCCGTTCTCGCGCAGGAAGCGCCGCTGCTCTTCGGTCTCGACCCCTTCGGCGATCACCCCGAGCCTCAGGCTGTGCGCCATGGCGATGATCGCCTGCGTGATGCCGGCATCGTCGCCGTCGCCGGGCAGATCCTGGATGAACGAGCGGTCGATCTTCACGCTGTCGAGCGGAAAGCGCTTCAGGTAGCTGAGCGACGAATAGCCGGTGCCGAAGTCGTCGATCGAAAGGTGGATGCCCATCGCCTTCAGGCTGTGCAGCAGCGTCACCGCGTGCTCCGGGTCGCGCATCACCATGCCCTCGGTGATCTCGAATTCCAGCCAGACCGGATCGAGCCCCGATTCCTTCAGCACGCGCGCCACATCCTGCAGCAGGTTTTCGTGCGCGAACTGGCGCGGCGACAGGTTGACCGCAATGCGCAGGCGCGGCAACCTCTGCGCCTGCCAGGCCTTGTTCTGCAGGCAGGCGGTCATCAGCACCCACTCGCCGATCGGCACGATCAGGCCGGTTTCCTCGGCCAGCGGGATGAACCGCACCGGCTCGATCAACCCCTTGCCCGGCTGCTGCCAGCGCACCAGCGCCTCCATGCCGACCACGCGATTGCTGCCGATGTCGATCTTGGGCTGGTAATGGAGCAGAAATTCCTTGCGCTCCAGCGCGTGGCGCAGGTCGGACTCCAGCGCGACGCGCTCAAGCGTGTGCACGTTGATCTGCGCCGAGTAGAACTGGAAGTTGTTCTTGCCCTGTTCCTTGGCGCGGTACATGGCGATGTCGGCGTTTTTCATCAGGCCCTGCAGGTCGTCGCTGTCGCCCGGGCAGGTGCTGATGCCGATGCTCGCGGTGAGGTGGAACTCCTGCGATTCGATCTGCAGCGGCCGCGCCACCGCATCGAGGATCTTCTGCGCCACGTCGGCAATATCCGCCGCCCGGGGCGGCCGCTCGACCAGCACGACGAACTCGTCGCCGCCGAGGCGGCTGACGGTATCCACCTCGCGCAGGCAGTTGCGCAGGCGCTGCGCGATCTCCTGGAGAACGCGGTCGCCCGCCGCGTGGCCGAGCGTGTCGTTGACGTTCTTGAAACGGTCGAGGTCGATGAACAGGATCGCCAGGGGCTCGCCGGCCCGCCGTGCCCTGGCGAGCGCGTGGCTCAGGCGCTGGTTGAACAGGCTGCGGTTGGGCAGCCCGGTGAGTTCGTCGAAATGCGCGAGATGGCGCACACGATCCTCGGCCTGCCAGCGCGCCATGAACTGGCCGATCTGGCTGCCGATCGAGCGCGTGCTCTGCATCAGCAAATCGTCGGGCGAACGGCTGTCGCGGCTGAAGAATTCCATGATGCCGAGCGTCTCGTTGCCGAAGCGGATCGGAAAGGCGAAAGCGCCGCGCAGGCCGGCTTTGAGCGCCTCGGGCCCGCGGCGGAAGCTCGGCTCCGCGGTGAGATCGCTGATCCAGATCGGTTCGCCGCTCGCCAGCACGCGCCGCGCCAGGCCGCCTGAGGAATGCGGCAGCGAGCGAGGCTCCCGGGTCAGCTCGAGGAACTGTTCGATCTCGGCGGCGGGCTCATGCCAAGTCTCGGCGGTGGCGATCTTCTGCTCGCGCTCGATCCAGATCCGGCGCGCGCCGCAGGCGCAACCCAACGCCTCGCAAATGGTCTGCAGGAGCTTCGGCATGACCTCCTCCAGCGACTCGGATTCGGCCAGCAGGCGGGTCACTTTATGCTCCATCGTCTGCCGCTGCTCCAGCTGCCGGCGCTGGGTTATGTCGGCGATGGTGGTAACACATCCGGACGGCGGCATATCCGGATCGTCGAACAGCGGTTGCGCGCTCATCGACAGCCAGAGCACGCTGCGGTCCGGTTTGCGAAAACCAACCATCACGTTGGCTTGCAATTTCCCAGTGCGCATCGCGGCGTTGACGGGGCGTTCCTGTTCGGGGAACGTCGAGCCATCCTCGCGGATCGCCTGCCAGCTCGAGTCGAAATAGGTGTGGCCCCGCATCTGCTCGAGGCTGCGGCCGAGGATGCGCTCGGCGCTGGCGTTGCAGGTGACGATCCTGCGGTCCCGGTCCCGCAGCAAAACGCCCTCCGCGATCGCGGCGATCACGGAACGGTATCGGGCCTCGCTGTCACGCAGCGCCCTTTCGGCCTGCCTGCGTTCGGTGATATCGGCCGCCACCGCGATGATGCCGGAGACATTTCCGTTGAGGTCGCGCAGCGGCCCGAGGGAGGCATCGATCTCGATCGGAGAGCCGTCGCGCCGCAGTCGGTGGCCCTGGAATTTGATGAAGGGTTCGCCGCCCAGCAGTCGCCTGCGCAGGTCGTCGGATTCCCCGCGCTGCTCCCCCGGCACCGAGGGCAGCGGCTTGCCCAGCACTTCGGCCGCCTTCCAGCCGTACATCCTCTCGGCGGCGGAGTTCCAGCTCGTGAGCAGGCCGTTCATGTCGCGCGTGTAGATCGCAAGCGGCGAGGACTGGACCAGTATCTGCAGCTGCTGGTTGGTGGCGCGCAGCGTTTCTTCGCTCGCGCGCAGGTTCTCGGTCATGCGCTCCGCCAGCTCGACCGCCCGGCTGCTCGAGGTCGCCAGCGAACGCACCAGGCCGAACAGCAGCAGGCTGACGGTGACACCGCCGAACAGCACCAGCCACGGCAGCCAGCGAACCATTGCATCGCCAAAGCCCTGCTGCGCGCTGAAGTAAAGATTCCACCGCCGCCCGCCCACTTCCAGTTCCGAGACGGTGCGCAGGCCCGGCATGGCTGCGTCCCAGACCGCTTGCGTGGCCGGTACCCTGCCATGCAGGCGGTCGCTGTCGAACATCATGTTCTCGGCGGAACGTCGTGCCAGGCCGCCCGGACTTCCCAGGAACCCGGCGTCGTGGATGCGCACGTGCACCTTCTGCAGAAACGGCTCGCTCAGCACGCCGCGCATCAGGTCGATCGCGACGAAGGACGCGCTCACCACGCCGTTGAAGGCCAACCGGCGTTCGTCGACCGTGGCCGTTGGGGCATCCTTCCTGTAAATACCCAATCGCATCGCAAAACCTGGGTGCCTGGACGGATCGTTCGCCAGCGCAATGGTGCCCGAGGCGGTGATGCGGCCCGCGTCGCGCGTGCGCTCGAGCGCGGCAAGACGTACCGGGTCGCCGACCAGATCGAGGCCAAGCGCACGCTCGTTACCCGCCATCGGCTCAACATACATCGCGACCACGTACTGCGGCCGTATTCCGGCGGGCCTGATGGCGAAATCCGGGTAACCGCGCGCATCGACGCTCTTGTCGCCGCGCACCATGGCTTCGAACGCCGGACGCTGCTCATGGGTCACGGGCCGGCTGTAATGGATCACCTGGATGCCGGGATAGCGGTTCGCCAGATCGAGGTTCTGCAGATAGCGGGCGAACTCGGCCCGGTTGACCGTATTCATCGCGGCGAACAGGCCCCTGACGCCGCGCAGCACATCGGCATAGTCGTTGACGCGAGTTTCAATGGCGGCTTTCGCGTCGCCAACGGCGCTTTCGAATTTCAAGCGGGCCTCGCGCTCCAGCTGGCCCGCCACCAGCAGCGCGGCGGCCGCCGACAGCGCGACGCCGACCGCGAGCACGGGCCATGCCGCCGAGGCACGGCTGTAGATCCTGGCGAGCCCGGATTGCTGCATGACCTATTTTATGCTGCGCCTATGTCGCCGGAGCTGCCTTACCGCTCCGGAGCGAACAGTTCCTGCAACTCCTCCACGCCCTTCATGGTGTGGCGCCCCAGCGAGCGGAAACGCCCCGCCCCGCTGCGCGCGAACTCGGCCGAGACCACAATCGGCTCGCCCAGGTCCTTGCATTGCGCCTCGACTCGCGCGGCGTAGTTCGCCGCCTCGCCGATCACGGTGAACTCCAGGCGCGAGGGCGTGCCGATGTTGCCGTAGGTCACCTCGCCGACGTGCAGGCCGATGCCGAAGCGGATCTCGGGCTTGCCGTCGCGCCGGCGCGCCTCGTTCACCGACGCGATGCCCTCCGCGGCGTCGCGCCCAGCCACGAGCGCGCGGTCGCGCGCCTCGTCTGCCGCCCGGTCGCCGCCGTCCCCGGCGATCGGGAAGATCGCCAGCGCCGCGTCGCCGATGAAGCGCAGGACCTGTCCGCCATGGCGCAGCACCGATCCGGCCATGCAATCGAAGTATTCGTTCAGCAGGTCGAGGAACTGCTGCCGGCTCATCTGGCGCGCGAGCGGCGTGGATTCGCGCAGATCGCAGAACCAGATCACCGCCAGGATATTCTCGCCGTCGCCGCGCTTGACGGTGCCCTTGAGCACCCGCGCGCCGGCGTGCTGCCCGAGGTAGGTCTCGAGCAGATCGCTCGCGGTGCGCCGCATGGCGAGCGCCTCGTACAGGCTGCCGAGCACCGCGAGGATCTCGTAGACGTGGCCCAGGTCGCCGGTGCCGAAGCCGCCTGGCCGGTCGGAGCTGAGCGTTACCACGTTGATCGTGCCGTCGGAGAACATGATCGGCATCGCGACGTAGTCGGTCCCGCCCTCCGCCTGCAGTTCCTTCAGGATGCCGAAGTCGAGCACGGGATTCGCGCCGTCCAGCCGCCTGCGAATGCCGCCCGCGCCCTAGAAAATCGGCAGGAAAGGGCTGTTGCGGAACCCGGGCGACTCGAGCACGCTGTAGGGGGCGCGCGTTTCCTCCACCGCCCAGGTCTTGCGCCACCAGCGGTAGGACGTGCCCACCAGCTCCGGATGCAGCGTGCGCACCAGCACCGTCATGCGCCAGAGGGGAATACCCGCCGCCACCATGCGCGCGCCGAGCGCGCCCGTGAGATCGCCGGGTGAGGTGAACCCCGGCGCCTCATTGAGCAGCCAGCCGAGCAGCGGATTGGCATACGCCGCATGGAGCGCGGGATCGCGGGGCGCGGCTGGCGCGCCGCCATCGAGCAAGGCGTCGAGCCGCTGCACGTAGAACGCCAGATGACCCCGGATCGGCAGCGCCTCGGGCAGTGGCTCCTCGTAGCTCCAGGCGATGTTCTCTTCGCGCGCGCCATTCACCTCCGCCGACCAGTACGTGGCGTTGCCGCGGATCGGGCAGTAGCTGCGGTGCGCGCTCTGACGCAGCAGATCCATGCGCACGTCCTGCCGCGGAAAGTAGAACACGGGCGGCAGGCGTGTCTCGCGCAGCACCATGGTGCGGGTGCTGTCGGCGAGCGTCGCGCCGCCCCGTTCGGCCTGCACGCGCCGCGAATGCCGCTCGAATGTGAAGCGATAGTCCATGGAGGCCGTTATTCCCAGACGCGCCGGGCGAAACCCGGATAGTTCGCCGCGATCTCGGCTTTGACAATCGTTCTGAGGATTTCCAGCTCCTGTGCCGACGGCGTGCCCGTCTCTGCGCAATCCGGCGCTACCTCGTAGTCAAATCCGGTCTGGGCGCGGATGTCCGCGAGGGTGTTCCCGGGATGCACGCTGGCGAGCTGGAACCTGCGCCTGTCTTTCTGCCAGAGGAACAGCGCCTTGCCGGTCAGCAGCGCCTGCGGCCCGCCGCGGCGCTCGACTTCCGGTGGACTCCAGCCCGGCGCGGAGATGAATTCCACCTTCGGCACCAGCACGCGCTGCGAGTGCTCCTCGCGAAACAGGATCGTGCGGCCGGCGGCAAAATACATGAAGGCCGAGCCGAAGGAACCGGGAAAGCGCTTGCCTTCCGCCTGCACCAGGTTGATGTTGGCCTCGCCGTCGATCTGCGCGCCGCCGAGAAAGAAGACATCGATGCGGCCCTGGCCGGCGAGGTCGAAGAGTTCCCGCGAGCCTTCCGTGAAGGGGTTGGCGTTGCGCTTGTGCAGCAGGGAAATCCGCAGCTTCCTGTTGTCAAGAGCTCTTGAAAGAAATGCACCCGTGGCCGGAATCGGCGAGGCGGCGCCCACCGCGACGTGCCCCGCGTCGCCGATCAGGCGAGCGATGCAGCGGGCGAGGAGTTCTTCTTTGGCGTGCGGTTCCATACGTATTCGTCCAGGTAGCGCTGGAACCCTTCGGTGGTCTGCGCAGCTTTCGCGTACAGGGCTAGGTGCGCGTCGTCGATACCGTACAGGCCGGTGACCGCGAGCGGCCACGCGCCCTGTTTCGCCTTTGCCACGCCGCTCACGTAAACCGAGGACAGCACGCCGGGCGCGAGCAACTCGTCCTCGAGCATGTCGCCGGGGCGCATTTCCTCGAAGCTGACAAAGCAGGCGCGCGATGCATGCGCGATGGTCGCGAGTTCCTTCCTGCGCCCGAGCCACACGTTGCCCGCCTCGTCCGCCCAGCGCGCGTGGAACAGCGCGATGTCGGGCTGGATGGCCGGTACCAGAAGTATCGGATCGTTTGGCCGCAACGGATTTTCAACGACTTTCCACTCAGGCCTTGCAGAAACAAGGTCAGAACCGATGACGCCCCGCAAAGGCATGAACGGCACGCCCTTCTCCGTCGCCTGCAGCGCGCTGTGGATCGCCGGACAAGTAGCGTCTTTTACTTTCAGAAGATTTTTTTCAACGGCTTCCGTGAAACGCGGCGCGAGGCCGGCTTCGCCGAGCGACACCGCGCTCGATTCTATATCGGCGACGCAGCCCGCGCCGATCAACAGGTCCGCGCTCAAGCCCAGCACCGGCACGCCGAGCAGCCTCAGGCCCTTCGCGTTGCGGCGGATCAGCGCGTGCACCACCGCCATCGCCGGCATCGAATAGTCCGGCGGCAGGCCGAGCAGCGATCCGTCAGGAATCAGCGCCGCAAGGTTTTCAGCACTTTCATAAAAAACAGTCTGGTTGGACGGCAGGCTCACGCGGTCCCGCCCACCGTCAAGCCGTCGATTTTGAGCGTCGGCTGGCCGACGCCGACCGGCACGCTCTGGCCTTCCTTGCCGCAGGTGCCCTGCCCCGCATCCAGCCGCATGTCGTTGCCGATCATGCTGACGCGGGTGAGCGCGTCCGGGCCGTTGCCGATCAGCGAGGCGCCCTTGACCGGATAGCTGACCCGGCCGCCCTCGATCATGTAGGCCTCGGCGGCCGAAAATACGAACTTGCCGCTGGTGATGTCCACCTGCCCGCCGCCGAAATTCACCGCGTACAGGCCCCGGTCCACGCTGCGGATGATTTCCTGCGGATCGCTCGTCCCGGCGAGCATGCAAGTGTTGGTCATGCGCGGCATCGTCATGTGCGCAAACGATTCGCGCCGTGCATTGCCGGTGACTGGCATCTTCATCAGGCGTGCGTTCAGGCTGTCCTGCATGTAGCCGCGCAGGATGCCGTCCTCGATCAGCACGGTGCGCTGCGTCGGGTTGCCTTCGTCGTCCACCGTGAGCGAGCCGCGCCGGCCGGGCAGAGTGCCGTCGTCCACGACCGTCACGCCGCGCGAGGCCACGCGCTGGCCGATCTTGCCCGCAAACGCGGAACTGCCCTTGCGGTTGAAATCGCCCTCCAGCCCGTGGCCGACCGCCTCGTGCAGCAGGATGCCGGGCCAGCCTGGCCCGAGCACCACGGTCATGGTGCCGGCGGGCGCGGGCCTGGACTCCAGGTTGATCAGCGCCTGGCTCACCGCCTGCCGGGCATATCCCTGCAGCACCGCGTCGCTGAAGTGCGAGTAGTCGCTGCGCCCGCCGCCGCCCGAGAAACCCATTTCGCGCCGCCCGCCGCCTGCGGCAATGACCTGTACCGACAAGCGCACCAGCGGGCGCACGTCGGCGGCGAGCACGCCGTCGGCACGCGACACCAGCACCACTTCGTATTCGCCCCCCAGATGCGCCATCACCTGCGTGACGCGTGAATCGGCGGCGCGGCACAGGCGCTCGAGTTTTTCCAGCAGCGCTATTTTTGCGTCCGCATCCAGGGAAGCCAGGGGATCCAGCGGCTCGTAGCGCATCGGCGCCTGGCTCTTGGCCGTTATTCTTGTCTTTTGCGATTTTCCGGAATGGGAAATAGCACGAGTCGCACGGGCGGCATCCTGCAATGCGGCGAAACTGATCTCGTCCGAGTAGGCGAACGCGGTCTTCTCCCCCGCTATGGCGCGCACGCCCACGCCCTGGTCGATCGAGAAACTGCCCGATTTGACGATGCCCTCCTCCAGGCTCCAGCCTTCGGCGCGCGTGTACTGGAAATACAGGTCGGCGTAGTCGAGGCGGCGCGTGGCGAGCGCGCCGTAGACCGCCTCCAGCTTGCGGCTCTCTAGGCCGAAAGGCGCCAGCAGGCAGGCGTCGGCGGTGGCAAGGAGTGCGTTGGTATCCATCCGTTCATTTTCCTCCAGATTCCGAGCCCGCTGGCGGCGACGGGGGCTGCGGCTTGTTGACCTTCGGGTCCGACCAGGTGCCGGTAATGGTGTAGTCGTAGGCGAATATCTTGCCGAGCGGATTCTTTAAAATGCGCCCCGCGATCAGCGCCGCCACGCCGGCCACCGGGTTCAACAGGCCCACCACCGTCGAAGCGGTGTCGCCCAGCTGCGGGATCACCTTGACGCTCAGGTTCTGCGTCTCGAGCGACAGGTCGACCTGGCCGGTTATGTTGACGTCGGCCGCGGGCCCGCGCATGTGGAACTCCTTCACCGACATGACGCCGCGCGCGATCTCCATTGAACTTGCGATGCGGTCGAACTGGAAGCCCTTGGAGAACACATCGCGGAAATCGAGCGCGATGCGCCGCGGCAGCATCTGCAGGTTCATCAGCGACACGAGCTTGCCGATGCCGGGTTCGATCTCGAGGAACTGTCCGTCCTCGGCCTGCATCTGCAGGTTGCCGCTCAGCGTGGCGTAGTCCATGTTCACCGGGTCGCCGTTCCAGTTGAGCGCGCCCTCCATCCTGGCGCGCCCGCCCTTCAGGTGCTCGGGGTAGCCGAAGCGGTCGAGGAAGCGGCCGACTTCGCTGACCTGCAGCTTGAACGCGAGCGTGGTGCGCGAAGCCTCGCCCTGCTTCCAGAGGCCGCTGCCCGAGAGCGCGGAGTCCGGGTTGGTCATCGCCAGCTTGTCGATGCGCCAGTCGCGCCCCTCGTGCCGCGCCAGCACCTCGACGCGGCCCAGCTTGCGG
>Ga0247727_10014115_pt1 | contig 13334 bp, 9 predicted proteins | sample WisWelCaveWW1625_FD_202498 | JGI IMG/M metagenome (GOLD analysis project Ga0247727, IMG submission 202498) | Biofilm microbial communities from Wishing Well Cave, Virginia, United States - WW16-25 | ecosystem: Environmental > Aquatic > Deep subsurface > Groundwater > Cave microbial mat | place... | reverse complement strand
AGAGTCTGTCGTTGAAAATTTTAACAGGCGATTTTTAGAGTTTTTTTTCGCCGCTTTATTTTTTTATCGAGCACCATACTTGAACAAGTAGGGCGAGATAAAAAAAATAAAGCCGCGGAAAAAAGATCAAAAAGCGACATTAAAATTTTCAACGACAGACTCTTAATGAGTAATTTGGTGTACTTGCTGGAGAAAAAGGGGATTAATGAGTAAAGCGCTCATCATCGTAGAGTCGCCTACGAAAATCAAAACCTTAAAAAAATTTTTAGGCCCAGATTACGCTTTTGAATCGTCACTGGGACACGTGCGAGATCTACCTGCGAAGGGCTTTGGGATCGACGTCGAGAATGACTTTGAACCGACGTATGTAGCATTGCCGGATAAAAAAGAGGTGATCGCGCGCCTCCAAAAGGCCGCTAAAGAGGCTGATATCGTCTACCTGTCTCCTGACCCTGACCGCGAAGGAGAAGCCATTGCGTGGCATATTGCAGCCCTCTTGCCTAAAGGGACAAAAATCAAGCGCGTGACTTTCAACGAGATCACAAATGACGCTGTTAATGAAGGGCTTAAGCATCCGCGCAGCATTGACCAAGCCCTCGTCGATGCACAGCAGGCGCGCCGCTTGCTCGACCGCATCGTCGGCTACAAGATCTCCCCCATTTTGACACGCCGGGTACAGGGAGCGCGCGATGGCGGATTATCGGCTGGCCGCGTGCAATCAGTTGCATTGAAGCTTGTGGTGGACCGCGAGAAAGAGATCGAGGCTTTTGTCCCAGTAGAATACTGGAATATCGGAGCAATGCTCGAGGCCAAAAAAGATCTAGCCCCTATTCATGCCCATCTTTATTCAGTTGGTGGAAAAAAGGTGGAGAAGGAGCCTATTGCTGGTAAAGACTTGTTCATCATCTCCAATGAGAAATCAGCTAGGGAGATCGTCTCCAAGCTGCAAAGCGCCACCTATCGCGTCCAATCGGTGGAAAAGAAAGAAAAAAAACGCAATCCTGTCCCTCCCTTCATCACCTCCACACTACAACAGGAGGCCAGCCGCCATTACGGCTTTTCTGCTTCCCGGACGATGAATATCGCGCAGGGACTCTACGAGGGGGTAGACCTCGGTAAAGAGGGCGGCGAGGGTTTGATCACCTACATGCGTACTGACTCGGTCCGCCTCGCCCCTGAAGCGATCGAAATGGCGCGTAAATACGTCGCGCAAAAATATGGCAAAGAGTACCTGCCTTCCGAAGGACGGCAGTACATGACGAAGAAGAGCGCGCAAGATGCCCACGAAGCCATCCGTCCTACAAATTTAAGGTATGATCCAGAAAAAATTAAAGCGCATCTCACGATCGACCAATACAAACTCTACGTCTTGATCTGGAGGCGTTTCCTCGCCTCCCAAATGAACCCGGCTGTCTATGACACGGTTTCTTGCGATATCGAAACAAATAAAGACATCATGCTGCGCGCAACAGGCTCTGTAATTAAGTTCCCGGGCTTTCTGGCCGTGTATGAAGAGAAGCAAGACCATGGAGAGAGCGCCGATAAAGAGAAAGAAGAGGGGGAAAGGCGCCTGCCGCCTCTCGTCGAAGGACAGCCTCTGCTACTTTTAGAAGCCCTTTCTCAACAGGCCTTCACCCGTCCACCACCCCGCTTCACGGAAGCCTCTCTTATCAAAGAGCTTGAAAAATCGGGCATCGGCCGGCCATCGACCTACACGGCGATCATGAATAAGATCCAAAGCCGCGACTACACCGTCAAAGAGAAGGGGACGCTCAAGCCTACCGAGCTTGGCCGCGTCATCGCTCAAATGCTCGAAGACAACTTTAAAATGATCATGGATGTCCATTTCACGGCCAACATGGAAGATGAGCTTGAGCACATCGCTGAGAAAGAAAAAAATTGGAAAGACCTCATACGCGATTTCTGGGGTAAGTTCATTCCCACCGTGCTGACAGCGGAAAAAGAGGCGTTTGTCCCACGCGTCTTAACCGATATCGCTTGTCCAGATTGCGGCTCAAAGCTTCAGAAGATCTGGTCGCGCAAAAAATACTTTTACGGCTGCTCTACCTATCCCGAGTGCAAGTTCACCGCCCCTGTCGAGGCGCTCAACTTCAATAAAGAGGACTACGATCCGACCTTTGATTGGGAGCAACCTTGTCCTAAAGACGGCAGCCCCATGAAGCTGCGCTACGGACGCTTTGGCGCATTCTTGGGCTGCAGCCGCTACCCTGATTGCAACGGCATTGTCAACATCCCCAAAAAGGGGGAGATGCCAGCTAAAGATATGCCCACATGCCCAGCACGTGGCTGCGATGGCAAGCTGACGCAGCGCCGCTCCCGCTTTGGCAAAACCTTCTTTTCTTGTTCTAATTATCCCGATTGCGACGTCATTGTGAACGACCTCGACGATCTGGAAACCAAGTACCAGGACCATCCGAAGACCCCTTACGTTTCTAAACGTCCCAAAAAGGGTAAGTTCGCCAAAAAGGAAGCCGGCAAAAAAGCAGCAAAAGAAAAGCCAGCTAAAAAGACCAAAAAAGCGAAGAAACCCTCTGCGCAACCTGCCAAGACCCTCTCTAAAGAGCTACAAGCTGTTGTTGGCTCAAGTGAGCTCTCACGTCCACAAGCCGTGAAAAAAGTCTGGGATTACATCAAAGAGCACAAGCTGCAAGATCCAAAAGACAAGCGCCTCATCCTGCCCGATGCAAAGCTGGCTAAAGTCTTCGGCTCCAAAGAGCCGGTGAATATGATGAAACTCGCGGGTCTGCTGGGTAAACATTTCTCTTAGAGACAAGCCTACGTCCCATTATCTTCGGGGAGGAGGAAATCTCATCGAAAAGCCCTTCTCACCTCTGAAGGACTTAGGTTGTGGGAGTCTTCTAACTCCCATGGCGTAACCTAGCCCTAGAGCTATGTGCACCCAAACGTGGTTGCGGAATAGCCCCTGGTTGATTTGCAAACACAGCACCATCACAATGGCGGAAATGAAAAGTGCAAAAATGATCTTGCGATCGATCGGCGCAATGTCGGGATCGCGTAGGGCTTGCACAAAGACCCTTACAAACAATGCCGTCAGCACTAGGATCACAGCTAGCCCAACCATCCCCAAGCTAGCTAGAACTTCAGTTAATATATTCGTCGGTTCAAAAGGCTGTATTCCATGCATAGAAGGGTCGTACAGCGGTATTTCTATCGATCCGAAGTGCGCTTGGAGATAGTTGTAAGGGCCCATGCCTCCCAGGCCTACTCCAAATAGGGGATGTGCACAGAAAGTATTCCAAGCGCTTTGAATCCCAAGCCAGCGGTCAGAGAAAGAAGCCAGTGCGGCAAATCCCAACGAGAAAAACTTAAAGAATGTTTGTGAAAAGAGCTCCTCAAAAGCTATCCCTGCGATCACAAATGCAGAAATGACCCCCAGCTTAAAACGCCAGAAGTGTGCAAAGAGATGGGGAAAGTACGTTTTGCTGCAGTCCAAAAAGCCAAAGAACGAATAGACCCCAAAGAAGACAATGTAGGAGAATAACGCAGAAGTAGCTGTAGAGGCCAGTAAAAACAAGTTCAAGGTAACGAGGGCCATGAACCAATGCTTATGGCGCTCCTCGCGCTTTGAGAGAAGATAGAACACATTGCAAAAGGTCACCAGCGGGATAGCATATAAGGCATAAAACGAAGGCTCTAACGCCCATGAATTGCCCCTTGCAACCTTGTGGAAAATGATCTGCTTGACAAACGGATCGATCACGCCAAAAAAAGAGAGGCAAAACTGACTGACCGCATGCACTCCGATCGGCACAAAGGAGAGCAAGTAGAGTTTGAGCAACTGCTGCCCACCAAAAATCCTCATCAGATTAAACGGCACCATGAAATAGACGAGAAAGGTGAAAAGCGCCACGAGTCCATAGGTTGAGCTGCGATAGACCAGCGGACTGCAAAAACTTGAAAGTTCAATGGATACGAGAAGAGCTAAAAAGACAAGTACAAGGCGCCGATCTGGCAGCCTGAGTTTCCCCGCACACGCCAGCACCAGAGTTAAAATAATGGCCACAACATGGTTGATCTTGATGCGAAAAAGATCGACCCACAAATTGAGTTGCTCTGCTGAAAGCGTCAAGAAATAGAGAAAAACGAGCAGCGTGAGCCAGTTGTACTTCGCAATTGGACTAACTTCTTTGGTAAACATCTTCGAGCCGCACGATGTCATCTTCACCTACATATTCGCCCACTTGCACTTCAATCAGCTCGAGACGCACACGTCCAGGATTTTCTAAACGGTGGACTTGCCCTTTTTGCACAAAAATACTCTCGTTTTCATGCAGGATCTGCTCCTTTTCCCCAAGGGTCACTTTAGCTGTACCTTGCACCACAACCCAGTGCTCGCTGCGATGGTAATGCATCTGCAGACTCAATTTCTGACCAGGTTCCACAACGATCCGCTTGATCTTGTACCGCTCACCTTCCTCAAGCACAGTGTAGCGTCCCCAAGGACGATGAGAAGTGAGGTGCTCATAGGGCTCTTTAGCATTTTTCTTTTTCAGCTCCTCGACCAGCTGCTTGACGCGCTGCGATTCCCCTTTTTTTCCGATCAAAAGCGCATCATCTGTCTCGACCACAAGCAGATCTTCCAAACCAATAGTTGAGATGAGGCGTTTTCCCCCCATGATCAAGCAATTTTTAGTGTCAATGTCCATGACATTGCCCACCTTCACGTTTTGATTGCTATCCTTCTCAAAGGCATCGTAAACGCTATCCCAAGAGCCTACATCAGACCACGTTAAATCCAGCGGCAGGACACTGACCCGCTTAGACTTCTCCATGAGGGCATAATCGATCGAAATCTCAGGCATCTCTGAAAAGTGCTGCATCGCCTGCTCAAAACCAGCGTGCAGCTTGCTCTCGATCTCAGGGCAATATGCACCCAATTCCTTTTGAAACAACTCCATCTGGAAAAGAAAGATCCCAGAATTCCAAAGGTAATCCCCCGACAGCAAGTACTGTTGCGCCAGCGCGTAGTCGGGTTTTTCAACAAACCGCTGCACGTTCCCGCTTTTATCAGCCAAAATGTATCCATACCCAGTCTCCGGCTTATGCGGTCGGATCCCAAAGATCACATGCCTACCCTTGCGCGCAAGCAGATCAGCTTGCTGCACCGCTTCTAAAAAGCGATCCTCAGGCGAAATCAGATGGTCGGATGAAGAGACTAAAAACGTCTCACTAGGATCACACTTCATCCTGTCTGCCAAATAAGCGTACGCTAAGGCAATCGCAGGCGCTGTGTTTTTGCGCTCAGGCTCCACCAAAATCTGTTGCGCCAATTCAGGATCCAGCTCCCCCACTTGTGTTTTAACGTGGTGAAAGTAATCTTGATTAGTCACGATGAGCATCTCGCTAGGCTTTGCAATTGGCAAAAACCGCCGGATCGTCTTTTGCAGAAGCGAGTACTCTTCACCAAAATGCAAAAACTGCTTAGGGAAGTTATTTCTCGAATAGGGCCACAGGCGCGTACCGCTACCGCCGGCTAGAATGACGACTTTCATATTGATTCTCGATCAGTTGCCTAAATTCCTGTTTAAACCGCTCGCGACTAAAGCGCAGCGCTTGCGCTCTTGCCAAGTTTGGGTCAAATTCCATCCTTTCAAACCGCTCCAAAGCCTCGAGCAGACTCTTTGGTGACTGCTCAGAGAAGAAAAGGCCTGTTTGGCCATCGACCACTGTCTCCAGCGCTCCACCTCGGCCAAATGCGATCACAGGGGTCCCAGCTGCTTGCGCTTCCAACACCACAATCCCAAAATCTTCTTCTGCGGCAAAAATGAATCCGCGAGCTCTACGCATGTAATCATAAACCACTGCGTCCTTTTGGTGCCCTAAGAACTCGACATTAGGCCCAGCTTTAGCCCGAATTCTAGCCATCTCAGGGCCCTCGCCAATCACCACCAGCTTCCGCTCTGGTGTATGCGCAAAGGACTCCACAATCAGATCGATCCGCTTATACGGCACCATGCGCGACACGGTTAGATAAAAATCCTCTTTGCGCTCTCCCATCGCAATCTGATCTGTATCCACCGGTGGATAGATCACATCCGCCTCGCGCCCATAGATTCGGCGGATCCGCTCCGCGACAAATGCCGAGATCGCGATGAAGTGATCGACATTAGACACAGAAGCTGCATCCCAAGCGCGCATCTTCAAAAGAATTTTTTGTGCAAGCATCCGTTTAAGCGGCGCCATCCCTTCCAAATACTGCTCCATCAGATCCCACGCGTAACGCATCGGCGTGTAGCAGTAGCAAAGGTGCAATTGGTCGGGATGCACGCGCACACCGCGCGCCACCGCATGCGAAACAGAGATCACCACAGGATAAGCGCTTAAATCAAATTGCCCAATTGCCCTAGGAAAAAGTGGGAGCAGCTGGCGGTAGTACTGATCTGAGAAAGGCAGATTTTGCAAAAAAGAAGTGTGGATCTCAGCCTCTTTAAACGGAGACTGGGCAACCCACACCTTGCGCTGTAGCAGCGTATAAATCGGTGACGGAAACACCTCGTAAATAGCCGCGAGGGTTTTTTCTCCACCCCCCATTGTAACCAGCCAATCATAGACGAGCGCGCTTTCCATGCCCTACCCAGTACAGTTTAACAAAAGTTTTTATCATAATTTGACTCATCTTATTCCCGCCCTGCGTTGTGCTCGCGCTTAACAGCTTACTCGAAGATGCCGGCGCGCTCCGCACTTAACAGGACAGAAAAATCTGGGCGCAAATTCCAGCAAAAGCTTTTGTTAAACTGTACTAGATAAACCCAGCGGGGCATTCTCGATAGCGCTCAGCTCACGCTCTGTGCCCTCTAAATCACTTGTCATCATGATCCGCACGAGCTCTTCTAGCGATGTACGCGACTGCCAACCCAGCTTCTCTTTAGCCTTCGTTGCGTCTCCAATCAAAAGCTCCACTTCAGATGGACGGAAAAACTCAGGAGATATCTCCACCAGCAAGTGGCCTGTTTTGCGATCAATCCCCTTCTCATGCACTCCTTGTCCTTCCCACTTGAGCTCAACACCAATTTCTTTAAACGCAAGCTCAACGAAAAGACGCACCGTGGTTGTCTGCCCGGTCGCCAGCACAAAATCCTCTGGCTTCTCCTGCTGCAGCATCAACCACATCCCCTCGACAAAATCCCTCGCATAGCCCCAATCGCGCTTCGCATCTAGATTGCCCAGGACAAGCCGCTCTTGCAGCCCATGCTTGATCCGCGCGACAGCGAGTGTAATCTTGCGCGACACAAACGTCTCGCCGCGCCGCGGGCTCTCGTGGTTGAACAAAATTCCATTGCACGCAAACAGGTCATACGCTTCCCGATAGTTCACAACCGCCCAATAAGCGTACAATTTCGCCACACCATACGGTGAGCGAGGATAAAACGGGGTGCGCTCATTTTGCGGAATCTCGCGCACCTTGCCATACAGCTCTGAGGTCGACGCCTGGTAAAACTTCGCCCGCGGGCAGTTCTTGCGAAGCGCTTCTAAAAGCCTGAGTGTACCTAATCCATCCACATTTGCCGTGTATTCTGGAATATCGAACGACACCTTCACATGACTCATCGCCCCGAGGTTATACACCTCATCTGGCTGAATCAAGTCGATCAGGCGCTCTAAGCTCGAAGGGTCGGTCAAATCCCCCTCATGCAGAAAAAAATGACCTCGCCATTTCGCGTTGTGACATATGTGGGAGAGCCGGCTCAAATTCGAAGACGAAGACCTACGCACTAGCCCATGCACCTCGTACCCCTTCTCCAGCAAAAACTCCGCCAAATAAGATCCGTCTTGGCCCGTAATCCCCGTCACAAATGCTCTTTTCATAGTCCTCACAGTAGTTATCTAGGCAAGAATGCAAAAAATTCACCCGCTTGTCCACAAAAATCCCCATTCTGGTAGAGTTGCACAAAGTTTAAATTTTACGAGGCGTGAAATGACATTCAAGACTGCCATACTCTATCTCCTTCTCCTCCCCAGACTCCTATGCGCCATGAGCAACCAAGAATTCTGCGATTGGTGGCACCAGTATCGCACCACTCCCACAATACCCCAAGAGCTCAAAGCGATGGAAGACCACTTTGTCGACTCAGGCCTCATCGCATACTCTTCGAATTTCTGGAACTACCTTAACCAGATGAACATCCAGCAGATTGTGAGCAGCGGCTTTGAGAACTTTAAACAAACCGTCACTCGAAATTACTTCACTTGGGTTGTGACCAGCGATCACCTTTACGCCGCCAGCATCTACAATTTAGTACCCCACCTCACCGTCACACTACCCAACTCTGAAATGCATAGGGTCCACACTTTATTCACACCCGAAGAGAGCCTGCAATTCAATCGCATGACCCAAGCTCTTCTCAACTACATGCTTACGCAAGGCGCTGCACCACTGCTTGAGCGCCTCGAAGAACCCCTCATCGGAAATCCCCCTTCTCTCCTCTACAACGGCAGGAGAATTTCCCAAGATATCTTCAATTCCCTTCTAGAATACATGCCCATCTCCCGCTACTGCCCTCTCGACCAAGTCTCCACCATCCTCGAAGTGGGCGCAGGCTCCGGCAGAACGGCCTTCTGCTTCCTATCACTCCACCCCGGCGTCAAGTACGTCATTGTCGACCTACCACCCGCTCTCTACATCTCACAAAAATACCTCTCAGCCGTCTTTCCCAACAAAAAAGTAATGACCTTCCGCCCATTCGAGAATTTTGAAGATATCGCCGCAGAATACCAGGCTGCCGACATCGTATTCCTCATGCCCGATCAACTGCCCATGCTCCCAAACAGCAGCGTCGATCTGTTTTTAGCCATCGACTGCCTGCACGAAATGAAGCCCGAGCGCGTCGCCTACTACTTGGGCGAAGCCGGCCGCCTCTCCTCCCACTTCTATTTCAAGTGCTGGCAAGAAACAGTGGTCCCCTTTGATAATGTTTCCCACACAGCTGGTAGCTATCCCATTCCATTGCATTGGAAACCGCTTTTTAATGAGCCCTGCGTCGTCCCCTCCACCTTCTTCCACGCTCTCTACCAAACAAGATAGATCAACGATTTGCAAATCAGGAGATCCGCCATGCTTAAAATCACCTTGCGAACACTGCTCACCTTCGCTGTAATCACCTTCGCGCTCCATTCAACCGCAAATGCCACTTATTTTCGGCGCGCCGAAAGCCTTGATGCAAGGCCTGCCCTCTCTCCAAATGTTCACGTGAATGATTTATCCATCGTATCAAGAATTTTAAAATCGTATCAACTAGTTGCTAGCCCTCAAGAGTCCCGTGGAAATTCGATGTGGCAATTCATTTTCGACCAACATCACACAGATATTCATAAAATCTTTCTTCATGGGGATATCTCAGAAGCAGCGGTCATTCTCCGTAACCCTGGGGCCTCTGATTTGTTTTATGGAATCGACAATCTTTCAAAATCAGTTATAAATAATGTGCTAAGTACACCTGCTGATCATGCAAAAATCTGCCTCGATGGCTTAATCCGATTTGCTGAAGCTGCCGGAATTCTCTCCCTGGACAATCCTGAAGCACATTCTTACCTACCTCCCCGAATTTGGACTGCTGATCAAATAATCCAACATATCGAAACAGCCATGGGGCTTACCCTTCTTTTCCCTAATCCATTTCCCAATGAACCTGGTGTTTGGACACATCGCGGGGTTGTCTCCTACCGCGTTCCACAGGCTCTTTATCAAGCATGGCGCATCAAACAACTGTTAAAAGACAAACCCCACCCCCGCGTTCTCGAAATTGGTGCTGGCGTTGGGCGCACAGCGTATTACGCGCGTCTATTTGGCATTGAAGACTATACAATTATCGACCTTCCACTTACGGGAGCGGTTTCTGCCTATTTTCTCGCTCGAACCCTAGGGGAAAATCAAGTCTGTTTATTTGGAGAAAGCCCAGCCAATCCTCAACACTTAATTAAGATTCTTCCACCCAATGAGTTTCTTTCAAACTTTGAAAAATACGATCTTATTATTAACGTAGATTCGATGACTGAAATAGATCCTGGGATAGCTCGAGCTTACTTTAACAAAATTCAAACGAGCACAGGGATATTTTTATCGATCAATCACGAAATCAACCCCTTCACAGTAAAAAACTTGATCGAATCCAGTGAGTCTAACCTCGATGTCATGCGTTTCCCTTATTGGATGCGCAACGGCTACGTGGAAGAAATTATTCAATTCCATGACTAGAGCCTAGTACACAGTTAGTAAAATTTTTGCTCATAATTGCGCTCAGATTTTTCTGTCCTGCTAAGTGCGGAGCGCGCCGGCATCTTCGAGTAAGCTGTTAAGCGCGAGCACAACGCAGGACAGAAAAATCTGAGCGCAAATTCCAGCAAAAACTTTTGTTAAACTGTACTAGACCCGCTTCTTTTAATCTGAAACATACGATTTCTATCGGCTGAAAGACTGAACCGTTTGGAGCGCTATCTATATTTCATTGTTGAAATAATTAGTTTAATCCATCATCTTGTGATTTTAGCTTAGGCTCTTAGCTCACCCTTCAAAGGTGCAAACATGGTCTTCAACTTATTAAAAAGCATCTTAACCTCTCATGCCAATGCGTCATTCTTCCGAAGCGCCAAATCAATTGCTGCAGTACCGGGCATCACAACATCTACTGAAGTCGATGATCATAAAATTATCGCGAGAATTTTAAAATTTTATCGATTGCTTGGAAGTACCACAGACTCCAATGGGGATTCAATGTGGCAAGCTTTCTTCAAACAACATCACCTAGAAATCCACCAGAAATTTATCAATGGCAGCGAGCATGAAGCGGCCGAAATTTTACGCGATCCTAGTACTTCTGAATTGTTGTATGGGTTTGATAATCTAACAAAATCAATCTCGCCTAAAGTAGCAAAAACCTCAATCAGCCATGCAAAAACCTGCTTTGACGGCTTGATCCGTTTTGCTGAAGCCATCGGCGCCATTTGCTTGGATTACTCTGAGAGTTTTTTACCCCCACGCACCTGGATGGCGGATGAAGTCATCCAAAAAATTGAAGAAACTCTCGGTCAACGCCTTATTTTCCCTAATCCGTTTCCGAATGAGCATGGCGTACAAACCTCTCGGGGAGTTGCTTCTTATCGCGCCTGCCAAGCTCTCTATCAAGCATGGCGTATCAAACAACTCATGAAAAATATCCCTCATCCTCGTGTGCTTGAAATCGGCGCGGGCCTCGGCCGAACAGCTTTCTATGCAAGACTCTTTGGCATTCAAGACTATACCATTGTTGATCTTCCCTTTACTGAAACGGCTTCAGGGTACTTTCTTGCCCGTACGCTAGGAGAAGAGCAAGTACTACTGTTTGGTGAGCCTGCAGTGCAACCTCAACACCGCATCAAAATCATCCCCCCAAATGAGTTTTTTGCTCAGCAACTCAGCTATGACCTTATTGTTAATGTCGACTCATTTACAGAGATGGATCCAGCTGTGGCTCGTGCCTATTTTGAAAAAATTGAGACCAGCACACCATTTTTTTTATCGATTAATCATGAGGGAAATCCTTACACAGTGACAGTGAAACAGCTCATAGACTCGAGTAAAAACATTGCCAATGCAAACAGATTCCCCTATTGGATGCGCAAAGGATATACAGAAGAGCTTGTCAATTTCAAGTCTATGAATAACGGAGATCGTTAGCAGGTTATGCCTAAATTAATCACCACTATTATTACAACATATCGTCGACCTCAACTGTTAAAACGAGCTGTAAATAGTATACTTAAACAAACCTATCCTCATTTTCAAGTATGTGTTTATGATAACGCGTCTGGAGATGAAACCGCCGAAATAATGCAAGAATTCACTAAAAAAGATTCCCGCATAAAATATCATTGTCATCCTGAAAATATTGGAATGTTACGCAACTACGAATACGCATTTTCCAAAATCGATACTCCTTTTTATTCACTGCTGTCAGACGACGACTATTTTCTTCCCCATTTTTACGAAACCGCTTTACAAGGGTTTGAAATGTCACCAGACGCTGGATTTTCAGCCTGTGAAATATTACAGATGGATGAAAGCGGCAAAGTGTTTGGGAGCCCTTTATCCCTATGGCAATCCGAAGGAAGGTATTCTCCTCCAGAAGGATTATTGGAAATGATAAAAACACGCTGGCGATTTCCTGTTCCTACAGGGGTTCTCTTTCAAACCAGGTTTGCACAAAACATTAAACCAAATTTAAGCAAAGAGATCGAACTATATTGGGATCCCAATTATCTTCTAGCAATTGCAGCCCGATACCCAATCGTTATTAATAAAAAACCTTGCGGGGTTTTTCGAGTTGACTCTAACTGCTTCTCGTATGCGTTTTATCATAATCTCTTGAACGACATAAGCAGCAGCGAATGCTATCTACAATCGACCAACCTCATCTTTAAAAACATCAAATCTTACGATTTTTTAGATTTCGAGATTAAAAAAAAGGCAACAGCTCTGTTTAGAGATTATGTCATCAAAGATGTAGTCTCATTTTCTCAAATGTTTATCGCAAAACAAAAGTATAAAGGAGTTCATTTTATTGCTTTAAAATATTACAAGTATTTTGGGTTTTCCGTTAAAGTGGTTATTATCCACACGACAGCCATCATGCTTAAAATGCTAGCGTTGCTAAAAAAAACTATAGCATTTATTCCTAAAAGGATTCTCAGAGGGGTTTTTAACACTAAAATCCCAAGTTTTGCAGATCTAATGAACTCAGCTGAACTTAAGAGTTACCATGATTATGGCAAGCAATTGTATAAAGACCAGTTTTAAAGACCGCTAATCAAGCAATCCATAGACTATACCGGCCTCTGTTGAGAGGTGAAGATTTATGCGATGAGGTTTTGCCGATCGAAGCGATATGGAGGCCGAGGCAAACTTGAGGATAAGTTGGCGAGGCCGAATATCGCTTCTAGCGGCAAAAGATCCGGCAGAAATCTTTACAAATCAATGGAGTCCGGTATAAGCCAAGCTCCGCAAACACTTTGTTTTTTCCACGTCCAAAAACCTATCCCGGTATTCGAAAAACCATGCTTTTTGAGTCTTTTTCCATATCTTTCAGAGTCACTTCTTGGTCTACTTATTTAAGTATGTCCTTCGAAGTGACTCTAAAATCTCTGAAAAAATCCTTCAAAAATCAAAGTTCCCGAATACCGGGATAGGTTCAAAGAACCTATCCTAATAAAATTTGCAGCCACATAAATACTAATCCCAACACAGCAAAAGCACTCCATGCCTCTGGTAATCGCTCCCAGCGCATCAAAAGCCTCCTGCATTTTCTTTTAAGCCACGCAAA
>Ga0247727_10014114_pt1 | contig 13335 bp, 13 predicted proteins | sample WisWelCaveWW1625_FD_202498 | JGI IMG/M metagenome (GOLD analysis project Ga0247727, IMG submission 202498) | Biofilm microbial communities from Wishing Well Cave, Virginia, United States - WW16-25 | ecosystem: Environmental > Aquatic > Deep subsurface > Groundwater > Cave microbial mat | place... | reverse complement strand
CTAGTTTCGCGAGCGGCGCACTTCTTCATAGTCGCCGCTCGGTATTGGGCGGGCTCGCGTCGGTTCACCCGGCAGGAAGTAGGCCCAGGCTTCAGTTCGCTTCCCGTCCTCTAATTGGACTTCCACGGTCCGGCGGATAAAGATACTCTGCTCGGGCCGCTCAGGATCATATTCCTCGACTTCATCGAGTGCCCGCAATTCCTCCTCCGCGCAGGTCAATTCGTACAGTTCACCATTGACAGTATCTGCAGAATTTCCGGAGAGCAGGGCGCCGGGGAATTCCCCCAAGTCATAAAGCCGTGCCTGAATCGTTCCTTTTCCCAGGAAGCGCGGTGCACTCTGCTCCAGGTGATAATGAAGCGGAAACCCGCGGCGGAGCGTCCCGTACACAAATACTTTTGCCAGCGTAGTCGCCATGTTAGCCAGCGTAGCTCATTTCCTTCAAAAGCGCATGCAATTCTTCGTAACCATATTTTCGGAGGTATGCCATGACGTCCTGATTCTCGGCAATCGAGCGCAAGGGGAAATCAAACATCTGTTTGACCTCCTCCTGGTTAAGTTTCTTATTCCTTTTGAGGATGGCTACGAATTCAAAGAAATTCAGGAAGTCATCCAACCTGAGGAGGAGTTCGCGGTTCTGGTCTTCACTGATAAATGCTGTGTCGCGCCACTCGACCCGAATCCGCATGTCGTTGAATGAATCGCCTTCATAAAACTTCTGATACAGCTCGAAGAGCCAACGCAGTCTCTCCTGTTGCGAGTTCTGCCGATACTGGTACCACGCGCCGACGAATGCAGCGGCCCCAAAAAAGATGGAAATCAACTCCACCCAATCCTTAAATGTCTGTGGCCAAAACGGCATTAGAACCTCCTATCCTAGCGACTCACCCGGCTTCAGGGCGTGAATTTCCAGCCCGGCGACGTCCTGGGTCAACTCGCGGAGGGCTGCGGGAGTGCCGACCAGCGGCGGATACGTGCCGTAATGCATCGGAAACACGTGCTGGACGTTCAGCAGGCGGATGGCGTAAGCGGCTTCGCGGGGGCTCATCGTAAACAAGTCGCCGATAGGCAGGCAGGCGGCCTCGGGGGAATAGAGTTCGCCGATGATTTTCATATCCGAAAAAACATTGGTGTCGCCCGCGTGGTAGAGGGAAAGTCCGCCGGGCAGGCGGACGACGTAGCCGGCGGCCTCGCCGCCGTAGACGATTTTCCCGTCGTCGAGAATGCCGCAGGAATGCACGGCATGGGTCATCGTGACTTCGAGCTCCCCCACGGTCTGTGAGCCGCCCTTGTTCATCGGACAGGTGTTGGCCACCCCCTTCGATTCCAGCCAGGCGCAGATTTCGTAGATGCCCGCTACTTTTGGCTTGAACTGTTTGGCCAGGGCGACGGCATCGCCGATGTGGTCAAAGTGGCCGTGGGTGATGAGCAGCACGTCCAGGCGGTCGAACTTCTTCAGCCCTTCCGGGCACGCCGGGTTGCCCGCCACCCAGGGGTCAATGACCACCACTCCGCCGGCAGGGGTCGTGATTTTGAACGTGCTGTGTCCCAGCCAGGTGATGCGGTTGCCGCGCATGCGAAGCATCGAAGCCTCCCGTGGGAACGAAGCGGCGAGCATTGTAGCGGGCGAGCCGCGCGGGTTCAATGCCGGGGGCGATTGTGCTAGGATATTTTTGTGCTTGCGCGGGGGCACACTGCGCTTGTTAGCACAGCCGGAAGGATGGTATAAAACCCGTTCCATCCGGGCGCCAGCCGCGCCGGTTGCATTGCGGGCGGAATCTTCCGCAGCTCATACGCACCGGGAATTCCCCGCAATGGGGAAAGGGAGACCAACGATGGCTTATGTGATTGCGGAGCCGTGCATCGGCACGAAAGACACCGCCTGCGTGGACGTTTGCCCGGTGGACTGCATCCACCCGCGCAAGGACGAAGCAGATCACTCCGCCGCCAAGATGCTGTACATCCATCCCGAGGAATGCATTGACTGCGGCGCGTGCGTGCCGGTGTGCCCGGTGACGGCCATCTTCGCGCTGGAAGACCTTCCGGAAAAGTGGGCTGCATTCACCCAGGAAAACGCGGACTATTACAAGAAGACCGCCTAGGCGGCGGACGACAAACGATGTTGTTTCCGGCGGGCCTGAGTTGGCCCGCCGTTCTGTTTGCGGGTTAGGAATTCCGCCGTCCGCCGCGATATCCTGTACAGCCCGATGGCTCAGGGCTCATCGCATTCTGAGCCATCGCGAGACGCTGTGGCGCAACTACACCTGCTCCTGCTCATCCACGCGCACCAGCCGGCCGGGAATTTCCCGGAGGTGCTGGAGCGCTGCTACCAGAAGGCCTACCTGCCTTTTGCCGAACACCTGCTGCGCCATCCGCGCGTGCGCCTGGGGATGCACTACAGCGGCTCGCTTCTGGAATGGATTGAGCACAGCCATCCCGAGTTTTTCGAGATGCTGCGCGAACTCGTGGGGCGCGGCCAGGTGGAAATGGTGGGCGGCGGCTTCTACGAACCCATCCTCATCTCCATCCCGCTGGAAGACCGTATCGAGCAAATCCGCCGCCTGGCGGATTACATCGAAAAACATTTCGGCAGGCGGCCCACGGGCGCCTGGCTGGCGGAGCGCGTCTGGGAGCCGCAGCTCCCGGAGACCCTCGCGCGCGCGGGCGTCGAGTACACGCTGGTGGACGACATCCACTTCCTGGCCGCGGGCTTCGAGCCCATGCAGCTCCACAGCTCCTACATCGCCGAAGACCAGGGCGCCACGGTGAAGCTGATTCCCGGGCTCAAGGCCATGCGCTACCTGACGCCGTTCCGCAGCGTCGAGGACAATATTGACTTCCTGTTCTACGCTTCGCGCGAGGCCCCGGGCGGCATTGTGGCCATGGGCGACGACAACGAAAAATTCGGCGTATGGCCGAAGACCCACCAGCACTGCTACACCGACGGCTGGCTCGAGAAATACTTCGCGGCGCTGGAATCGCACCCCGATTGGCTGGAGGTAACTCCGCCCGGGGAATACGTCGCCACGCACGCGCCCGCCGGGCGCGCGGACCTGCCTGCGGCGTCTTACACGGAAATGATGGAATGGGCTCTGCCTTCGGCGGCGCGGCAGAAATTCCATTCCGTCGTGCAGGAGTTCTCCGGCCGGCCGGACGTGGGCAGTTTCTTGCGCGGGGGCATCTGGCGGAGTTTTTTCAGCAAGTACGCAGAAGCCAATTTGCTCCACAAGCGTATGCTGCACGTCTCCGGGAAAGTGCGGCGGCTGTCGGGCAGCGCGCGGCGGGGACTCCCGCTGAAGCGCGCGGCGGAGGCCGCGGTCACGCACCTGTTGCGCTCGCAGTGCAACGACGCTTACTGGCACGGCGTGTTTGGAGGCCTCTACGCGCCGCACCTGCGCACGGAACTGCTGCGTGAGCTGGTGCGCGCGGAGCGCCTGGCCGACGCTGCCGAGCACGGCCAGCCCGCCTATGCGGAGTTGGCCCGGCTGGATTACGACGCCGACGGCCGCGAGGAACTCCTTTTGACTTCCGACGTGTGCGCGGCGCTATGGAAGCCGTCCGACGGCGGCACGCTCGCCGCGCTGGATTTCCGGGCCACGGATTCCACGCTCATCAATTCGCTCCAGCGCCGCGTCGAGGTGTATCACTCGCGGCTGAGCCAGGCGCCGGAAGGCCCTGCGGCCGCCGTCGCTTCCATCCACGATCAGGGTCGCGCGAAAGAGGAAGGCCTCGAGAAGCGCCTGCGCTACGACCGCTGGCCCCGGCACTGCTTTCGCCTTCTTCTTTTCGCGCCGGAGAAAACCTGGGATGACTACGAGAAAATCCGCCTCGAGGAGAACGCTGCCTTCGCTGCCGGCGAATACGCCGTGACCTCCGCCACCCCTGACCGCGTCGAGTTTTCGAAGGAGGGATCAATCGCTGATGGGGGCGCCGCCGCGGATGCCCCGGCGGTGCGAGCCGAAAAGGTTGTTTCCGTGACGCGGTCGCCGGACAGCTTCGAGCTTTCCTGCCAGACGCGGCTCACGCATCGCAGCGGCGGACCGCTGCGCCTGATGGCGGGGATCGAGCTGGTGATCAACCTTCTGGCGCCCAACGAGCCGGACCGCTACTTCGACATCCGTGGCAGCCGCCACGCGCTCAGCCTGGGTGCGGCCATCCCCGCATCGCGGTTCCGTCTGGTGGATGAATGGCAAAATGTCGCTTGCTCAGTCGAAGCTCCGGATGCGCGCGAATTCTGGATTTCTCCCATCGAAACGGTCTCGGAATCGGAAGAGGGCTTTGAGCGCGTTTATCAAGGCTCCCAAATTCTGGCGGTGTGGCCGCTGGAGCTCCCGCCCGGCGCCAAATGGAGCGCCCGGTTGAACCTGCGGGTAACTCCGGCGCGCAAGACGAGCTGAATTGCCTTTACTTGCCGGTGGCCGGCGAGTTGCCCTCGCAGAACGCAGTCTGTTACAGTGCCGCGTACGGAGAATCCTATGGCGGTCAGCAAAGAGCTGCTGGATATTCTGGTCTGCCCGCTCTGCAAGGTGCCGGTGAAGCTCACGCCGGACCAGAGCGGACTCAAGTGTGCGCAGTGCCGGCGCGTGTATCCCATCCGTGACGAAATCCCCGTGATGCTGGTGGACGAAGCCCGCATTGAGTCTGCCTGACCCCTCGACGATCCTGCCCGGTCTGCCGCCCGGCGCGGAAGTGCTGATCCTGCGTCTGAGGTCGCTCGGCGACGTGGTGATGCTCACGCCGGCGCTCGAGGCGGTGCACGCCTGGCGCCCCGACCTCCGCTTGTGTGTGATGGTGGAGCCCGCGTTTGCGCCTGTACTCGAGGGCAACCCGGCGGTCAGTGAAATCCTTCTCTTCGAATCCTTCTTCCCCGCGGCGCGAGCGTTGCGGCGTCGAAAATTTCCGGTCACTTTCAACCACCACGCGGGACCGACCAGCGCGTGGCTTACGCTGGCCGCGGGGTCGCCTGTGCGCGTCACCTGGGCGGACCGCCAGTACCAGGCTTTCTACAATGTCCGCGTGCCTGCCGCGCAGGCGTTCTTTGGCGGGAGCAAGGTGCATACGGCCGAGCACCGCATGACGCAGTTTTACTGGACCGGCCTGCCGCGCGGGCCGGTCCCTGCCGCGCGCGTCTATCCGCAGGCTGCGGCGCGTGCCTCGGTGCGGCTCAGCCTGATCGCGCACGAAATCACCTCGCAAACGCCCTACGCCGTGATTCACCCCGGCGCAGCCTACTTCACCAAGCGCTGGAACATTGCCCAGTTCGCAGGCGTGGCACGGTGGCTCGAAGCCCAGCATGGCATCTACTCCGTGGTGGCCCTGGGGCCGGGAGACCGCGGGATTGCCGCCGAAGTGCGCGAAGCCTTTGGCCCGCAGGCTCCGATCCTCGATGCCCTGAGCCTCCACGAGCTTATCGCTTTGCTGGCCGGGGCCAGGATATTTGTGGGCAACGACAGCGGCCCGGCGCACCTGGCTGCTGCGGCCGGCCGGCCCGCCGTCGTGATTTTTGGTTCCAGCGATTCTGTCACCTGGCAGCCGTGGCAGACGCCCCACCGCGTGGTGCAGAATGATTTCCCCTGCAACCCCTGCCGCGGCGACCGTTGCTATGCATTCGATGAACCGCGATGTATCCTCTCGGTGACTCCCGAGCAGGTGAAAGAAGCCTGCCAGTCCCTGCTCGACGATGAAAAACAGAAACGACAAAGTGAGCTGAGTATCCTCAACTGATTTTTTGCGCAGCGATGACCAGAAAACCGGCCAAAAGCCTGCTGCCCCTCGTCCGCAAGTTTAAGGACCGGCGAATCGGCGTGCTCGGCGACCTGATGCTGGATCGCTACCTATGGGGCAGCGCCACGCGGATTTCTCCGGAAGCGGCAGTCCCGGTGGTGGATTTGACCGCCGAATCCGCGTGCCTGGGCGGGGCCGGGAATGTAGCCGCCAACCTGGCGGCGCTCGGCGCTCGCGCCTCCGTGTTCGGCGTAGTCGGCGGGGATGAGTTCGGCCGCGCGCTCCAGGAGCGACTCCACGCCGGCGGGTTGATGCAGAAGGGCGTGGTGCTGGACCCCAAGCGGCGCACCACGGTGAAGACGCGCATCATCGCGCGTCACCAGCAGGTGGTGCGGCTGGACCGCGAGAGCCGCGAGCCGCTGGATGCGCCTACGCAGGAACAGCTCCTGCGCCGCGTGATGAGCGCCCTGCGCTCCCTCGACGCCCTGGTGATTTCAGATTACGACAAAGGCGTGGTCACCGACGACTGCGCCAACCGCGTCCTGGCCGCGTGTCACCGGCTGAACGTGCCGGCGTTTGTGAAGCCCAAGACCTCGCGCCTGTTTGCCTACCGTGGCGCCACGGCCATCGTCTGCAACCGCAAAGAGGCTGCGTTTTTCGTGCAGCGGCCGCTCGAAGATGACAAGGCGCTGGAAGAAGCCGGGCGCGCGCTCCTGGCGCATTTCGGATGCGCGGGCGTGGTCATCACCCTCGGCGAAAAAGGGATGAGCGTGTTTGAAGACGGGCACAAAAGCGCAATTCACGTCCCGGCTACCAGTTTTGAGGTGACCTACGCCCGCGTCGGCCAGCCGGGGATTGAGCACGGTGCCACGGGCCGCCAGGTATTCGACGTGACCGGAGCAGGCGACACCGTGGTCAGTGTCCTGGCGCTGGCTGCGGCGGCGGGCGCGTCCATTCGCGATGCCGCGCACCTGGCCAACTGCGCCGCGGGCATCGTGGTGGGAAAACTGGGGACAGCTACGGTTTCGCCGAAGGAATTGGAAGCGGCGTTGCGAGATGCCACCCGCTAAGAAATCAGAAATTAGAAATCAGAAACACCCTTCCAAGAGCGGTCTTGCGTTCTGATTTCTACTTTCTAATTTCTGATTTTTCTACGGAGGATAGCTCAGCGACTGGTCGCTTCGCTCCACCCACAGCCGCACTTCCTTGATGGTCTTGCGCCCCGCGGCGTCTTCGGAGGCCGGGAAGGGAGCCTGCGAGCTGATGGAAACGACGACAATCACGCCGGAAGCGTCCTTCAGCCTCTGCGCGGTGACGATTTGAAAGCTCTTCACCGGGCCGTAGTAGCCCGCGGGTCCCCAGTCGGCGAGAAAATCCTTGTATGCATACGTGGGCTGCGCCTTCCAGATGCGATAGGCCTCCTCCGTGTTTCCGGAAGAGAGCGCAGTGAAAAAACTCTCGATGGTTTTTTTCTCCGTGTGAAACCGGAACTGCCACCAGATGCTGCCCGTGCCCATCACCAGGAAAAGGACGCCGGTGACGATGTACCGCCGCAGCTTGGATTTCGGCTCCTCGCTTGTGCTATCCAGCAGACCCACGATCCTTGACCCTCCCGTAGGGGCCATCCCGAAGCTTCGGGATCAGCTGGCCCTCTGCAATTCTCCCGTGGGGCAGGCTCCAGCTTGCCCTCGTAATTCGGAAAAGCCGGCGTCGGCTTTCCCATTTTCTATTTTCCCTTTTCCAGCCAATCAGGCATCCAGCGCTCCGGCGGCGCCGGGGGGCAGTTCAATGGAATATTTCGTCCGCGCCTTCTCCCCGTGCAGCTCGAGCGCCAGCTCGATGAGCCGGTCGATCAATTGGCGATAACTGATGCCGCTGGCTTCCCACAGCTTGGGATACATGCTGATGGAGGTGAAGCCGGGAATCGTGTTGATCTCGTTGACGTAGATTTTTCCGGTACGCGATTCGAGGAAGAAATCCACGCGTGCCATCCCCGCGCATTCCACAGCGCGGAACACCTGCACAGCAAGCTGCTGGAACCTCCGCACCTGCGCGCGGCGCAGTTGCGCTGGGATTTCCAGCCGGGTGCCTTCTTCGAGGTACTTGGCCGTGTAGTCGTAGAATTCGCGGTGCGGGATGATTTCGCCCGGGACGGACGCGCGCGGGTCGCGGTTGCCGAGCACGGAGACCTCGATCTCCCGGCCGCGGATGGCGCGCTCGACCATGATTTTCATCCCGAATTCGGCGGCCAGGCGGAGCGCTGCGGAAAGCCCCCCCGCGTTGCGCACTTTGGTCATTCCCACCGACGAGCCCAGCGTGGCGGGTTTTACAAACAGCGGGAATCGGAATTTCTTGCGGATGGCGGCTTCGATTCTTTTCGGCTCGCGTTCCCAGTCGCCGCGTTGCACGGCCAGGAACTCCGCCACCGGCAGCCGCGCCTGCTGGAACAGGCGCTTCTGTACATCCTTATCCATTCCCACGGCGCTTCCCAGCACGCCCGCGCCGACGTAAGGAATGCCTGCCAGATCCAGAAGCCCCTGTACCGTGCCGTCTTCGCCAAAAGTGCCGTGCAGCACGGGGAAAATCACATCCACGCGCAAACCGCCGCCGCCTGCTTCTTCCAGCGGCATCAGCGCCGCGGAGTTCGGGTCCGCCGGCAGGACCACGCGCCGGCCGGACTTCAACACCTCGGGCAGCAGTTTCTGCGCGCCCGTGCCAGCCAGCCAGCGGCCGTCTTTGCTGATGCCAATGGGCACCGCTTCGTATTTTTCGGGGTCCAGGGCCTTGAGGACGGAACTTGCCGAAGCCAGCGACACTTCATGCTCGCCGCTGCGCCCGCCAAAGAGGATGCCCACACGAAGGCGCTTGCGATCCGTGGTCAAAGGATTTTGTTCCCCAGCCCTGAGAGCACCAGTTCCACGCCGAGCTGCGCGGTTTTGTTATGCAAGTCAATGACCGGATTGATCTCGACGACGTCGAGCGAAACCAGGGCTTCGCTGTCGGCGATCATTTCCATGGCCAGGTGCGCCTCGCGATAGGTGGCGCCGCCGCGCACCGGCGTGCCCACTCCGGGGGCGTCTTCCGGGTCCACGAAGTCCATATCTAGGCTCACGGCGACGCCGTCGGAATCGTCGGTGGCAAAGCGCAGGGCTTCGGCCATCACCTCGCGCATTCCGCGCTCGTCAATGTCGCGCATGGTGAAAACGTGGATGCCGGACTGCTTGATGATGCGGCGCTCCTTGGAGTCCAGGTCGCGTGCGCCCACGATGCACACGTTGCGGGGCTCGATCATCGGGCGGAAGCCGGCCAGGTCGGTAAGCTCCGGGGCGCCGTGTCCCACGATGCTGGCCAGCGGCATCCCGTGTACGTTGCCGGAAGGCGACGATTCCGGCGTATTCATGTCGCCGTGGGCGTCGAGCCACAGGCAGCCGATGCGCTTTTCGAGTTTGCGGAAGTGAGTTGCGGCGCCGGCCATGGAGCCGATGGCGATGGAGTGATCCCCGCCCAGCACGATGGGCAGCATCCCATCTTCCAGCGTCTTCTGCACCATCTCCGCCAGACCCTTGCAGGTCTCCGCAATTTCGGCCAGGTATTTGGCGCGTTTTTCGCCGAAGTGCTGCTCTTCCGCCTGTTTGACCGGCACGTTGCCGATGTCTTCCACGGCGTGGCCCAGTTGCTTGATGCGCGCCTGCAGCCCCGCGACGCGCAGCGCGGAAGGCCCCATATCCACACCCCTGCGGCTCTGGCCGAGGTCCATGGGCACACCGATGATGCGAACCTTTTCTGACATGATTCTCTATTGTTTGCAGGGGCGAGCTTCAGTTCGCCCGCTCTTTCTCACGTTCTTCCTTGTAGGGGCGGGATGGCCCATCCGCCTGACTTTCAAGGATAAATCCGGTAAAGCATACGGGGGAAGGGAATCACTTCACGGATGTGCTCAGTTCCGCAAATCCAGGCCACGGTGCGTTCCAGTCCCAGGCCGAACCCCGCGTGGGGCACGCTGCCGTAGCGCCGCAGGTCCAGGTACCACTGGAAGGATTCCTCCGGCAGCTTGTGCTCGCGAATGCGCTTCAGGAGCAGGTCGTAGCTCGAGACGCGCTCGCCCCCCCCGATGATTTCGCCGTAGCCTTCCGGGGCCAGCATATCGAACCCCAGGGCCAGGTCCGCACGCTCGGGGTCCGGCTCCATGTAGAAGGCCTTGATGGCCGCCGGGTAGCGATGCACCATCACCGGGCGGTCGAACTGGCTGGATAGGATGGTCTCCTCGTCTCCGCCGAAGTCGTCGCCCCATTTTGTGGTATTGCCGTTTTTCTGGAGCAGGGCGATGGCCTCGTCGTAGCTGATGCGCGGGAAAGGGGCCACGACGCTGGCCAGTTTGGAGGTGTCGCGCTCGAGCACTGCGAGTTCCCGCGCGCGGTTGCGCAAAGCCGACTGCACCATGTGGCTCACCAGGCCTTCGCCCAGCAGCATCATGTCTTCCAGGTGCGCGTAGGCGGCCTCGGGCTCCAGCATCCAGAACTCGGTCAGGTGGCGGCGGGTTTTTGATTTTTCCGCGCGGAACGTGGGCCCGAAGCAGTACACCTTGCCCAGCGCGGCGGCGGTAGCCTCCACGTAGAGTTGTCCCGACTGCGTCAGGTAGGCCTTTTCCTCGTCAATGTACTGCACTTCGAAAAGACTGGTGGTGCCTTCACAGGCGGCCGGGGTGAACACCGGCGAATCGGTCAGGATGTAGCCCTGGCTGTCCATATATTCGCGCGCCGCACGGATCACTTCCGCGCGGATGCGCAGGATGGCCGCCTGGCGCGGTGTGCGCATCCACAGGTGGCGCCGGTCGAGCAGGAAGTCCACGCCGTGATCTTTGAGTTGTATGGGGTAGGGGTTCCCCTCCGCGACGCGCTGCACCACTTCTGCCGCAGTGATGCCCAGCTCATAGCCGCCGGGGGCGCGTGGATCGGCGCGGATGCTGCCCGTGACGATGACGCTCGATTCCTGCGTCAGCCCCTTCAGGGCGTCAAACGCCGCAGGAGATTCCTTCTGGGAAACGACGCCCTGGATGACCCCGGTGCCGTCGCGGAACTGCGGAAACAGCAGCTTGCCCGATTCCCGCAGGTTGTACAGCCAGCCGCGGATGGTCACCGCCTGGCCGTCGAATTTGCCCGCTTGCTCGATGGTGATGATCGGCATTCGTCCTCAGTTTGTGGAGTCCGGCAGTCAGACCGCCGCTCGCGCCTGTTCAAAGCGCTCAAAGACCGTGGCCGCTTGCGCCAGGGTCAATTTCTGCGAGCCGTTTTCGCGCAGTTCCAGGACGCAAGGCAAGCCGCCGACGGCGGCAGGAGCGGTGCTCATGGCGTGCAGAGCCGCGGGCCAGTCAATCGTGCCGTCGAAAGGCAGCAGGTGCTCGTCCTTGTCGCCGTGGTTATCGTGGAAATGCGTGGTGACGGTCAGGTCGCGCACCGCCTCCCAGCTCGGGAGCACGCCGTCTTCCATGTGCGCGTGGCCGGTGTCGAAGCAGACGCGGAGGTCGCGCAGCCGGGTGTCGGCGATGAAGTGTCGCAGGTTGGCGGGGGTGGCCAGCTCTCCGGGAGTGTTCTCCAGGGCGATGGTCACGCCGCGCTGCTTGGCGAAGACCACCAGGTGTTCGAGGGAGCTGAATGCGGCATCCATGCGCCGCAGGTCGAACGACTCGCGCGACGCGCCCAGGTGCAGCACCAGAAAACGGAACGCGACCGCTTCTGCCACGTCCAGAGTGCGCTTCATCTCGTCCACCGCGTCCAGCCGCCGCAGGCGTTCTGGATCCGATATGGAAATAGGCACGCCGCTTTCGCGCGCGGGCCCCGATTCCCGGCTGGTGGGCGCGTGGAGAGAATGCATCTTCAGGGGATGGTCTTCAAACCACTCGGAGGTTTCGCGCACCGTGACCGGGTCGCGGTAATCAAAATGGCTGCGCGCGCAGAAAAGCTCCACGGCCCCGAACCCCGCAGCGTGCACTTCCGCCAGCGTCGCCGTGGTCAGCTTGTGCTGGCGGAACAGGTACGTGGACAGCACGCGCTGCATCGGCGATCGGAGCGTGAACATTTTTCAGTAGCCCAGGGCCGAGCCCTGTCGGCGCGGATCGGCAGCGCCCAGGCGTTCGCCGGTCTTAGGATCAATGGCGATGGCTTCCACCTGGCCGATCCAGGGCCAGACCCTTTCCAGCCCCACAACTTTGTGCCCGCGGCGCTCGAGTTCCGCTGCCACCGCGGGCGGAAACGTGGACTCGACGCGGAGCTGGTCAGGCATCCACTGGTGATGGATGCGCGGTGCGTTGATGGCTGCCTGGGCTTCGGCGCCAAAGCGCATCCAGTGCAAGATCGTCAGCAGCGCGGCAGAGATGATGCGCGGGCCGCCGGGCGAGCCGGTGACAAAACTCAGCCGGCCGTCGCGCAACACGATGGTCGGCGTCATCGAGCTCAGCGCGCGCTTGCCGGGCGCGATGGCATTGGCGTCGGACTGCACGAGTCCGAACAGCTCGTTGGGTACTCCGAGCTGCGTGGTGAAGTCGTCCATCGTGTCGTTCAGCAAAAAACCAGTCGAGGTGGTCGCGCCGGAGCCGTAGCTGTTATTGATGGTGTAAGTGTTGGCTACGGCGTTTCCCGCGGCATCCACCACGGAGAAATGCGTGGTTTCGCCCGAATGCGTGGCCTCATGGAAGGCCCAGTGGCCTGGGCTGGGATTTCGCCCCGGCATTCGCAGTTCTGTCGTACCCGTTCGAGTTTCGAACGGCCGCGGGTCGCCGGCGAGGATTTCCTTGCTGCTCGAAGCGCGCCAGGGGTCGATGGTGGCCCGCAGAATTTCTGCGTAACGCGGGTCGGTGAGGCCCTTTACCGGGACATGCGCAAAATCACTGTCCGCCAGGTACGCGGCGCGGTCGGCAAACGCGCGGCGCATGGCTTCCGCCACCCAGTGCACAGTCTGCGCGTCGTCCCAGCATTTCAATTCGACCGGGGCCAGGATGTTCAGCGCTTCGAGAATGGCGACTCCTCCGGAACTGGGCGGCACCGTGCTGATGACTTCCCACTCCGCCCCGCGGGCATGGTATTTTGCGCGCAAGGGCTCGCGCAGCTTGGCCTGGTAGCCGGCCAGATCCTCTTGCGTGATCAACCCGCCCATGCGCGCAAGCTCGGCTGCCAGTTCGCGAGCGGTTTCCCCGCGGTAGAATTCCGCGGCGCCATTTCGGGCCATTCGCCTCAAAGTGGCCGCGAGTTCCGGCTGGCGCAGGGTGTCACCGGGCTGGAAGAGCGCGCCGTCGTTGAGGAAAATCCGCCGGCTATCGGAGAAGCGCTGCAACAGCGGGCGCGAAGCCTTCAGGCTGCCAGCCAGTTTTTCGCTGACGGGGAACCCTTGCTCGGCCAGGCGAATGGCCGGCACCAGCACCTCGGCCCATTTCATCGTTCCATAGGTCTTCAGCGCCAGCTCCATGCCGGCCACGGTTCCGGGGATGGCCACCGCGCGGTATCCCACCACCGCGGCCTCGGCGTCCAGCGTGCCGTCGGCGCGGATGAACATCTCCCTCGTGGACTTCGCAGGCGCGGTCTCGCGGTAGTCCACAAATCCCGTGCGCCCATCGGCCAG
>Ga0247727_10014113_pt1 | contig 13337 bp, 12 predicted proteins | sample WisWelCaveWW1625_FD_202498 | JGI IMG/M metagenome (GOLD analysis project Ga0247727, IMG submission 202498) | Biofilm microbial communities from Wishing Well Cave, Virginia, United States - WW16-25 | ecosystem: Environmental > Aquatic > Deep subsurface > Groundwater > Cave microbial mat | place... | reverse complement strand
TTGAGGGCACAATGGTTTGTTACCTAGTCAAATATTAATCCAGTGAGCTTAATCAAATGTTTCATAACAGGCACGAAATGAAATCCTTATGAAACATTTTTTGTCTTAATTTTTAGACAACCCGTTTGAATCAAAGCAAAACTAAAGCCTTATTGGGTATTAGAGAAAGGACACAACAGAAATTAGAACAATGGCCTCAAAAGAAGAGATTCGCACTTGGATTCTAAACAAGATTGAGAAAGAAAATTTTCCCCTCAGAGATAAAAACGAATTCTCACAACTGCGAAAACTTTGCATGCAGGAATTGAAACTTGGCAGAGGTCATTATGGCATGATTAACGAAACTTTCCTTGACATACTCAGAGAAAAAAATATTGTAATTGCTGATTTAGAACCATCAGGTATGATAGGCAACCTAAAAATAAATCTTGTAAAGGCAGAACCTATAGCCGAACCAAGTAACCAAATAACTTTACCAATACAACCACAACAGACTCAACCAATATTAGAGAAAATCGAAAAACAGCCTCTGCCACCAAGCGTTGAAGAATCAAATAAAGCTGCATTTCGAGAGCTGTTTAGTCTTGTTGCTGATATCTATCTGGCAACAGGAATTGTAAAATTCAAAGATGCACCAAAGATGTCATTAGAAGAAATGACAGCCGAAGAATTCCAAAAGAAAGTAAATTACTTTGGTGATAGGGTTGGTAGCTTCTGTTATAGACATGGAATCCAAGCACCTCTTGCAATTGAAGTGATAGCATTAGCTGGTGCAGCTTTCATTATCTTTGGTCTGCCAATTGTTAAAAAACTTCTCATGCCAAAGGAAGAAATAAAACCAGAAAGTCCTTAAAATAAGAAAATTTTGGTAGTAAAATATACTTTATATCATCTACGTAAAAGATGGTTAAACGAACAGAGTTAAGAGCTAGCTTTTAGAGAAATGTTCCATAAAAGGCACGAAATGAAATTCTTATCGAACATTTTTGGTTTCGATTTATTTCTGGTATAACCTTTACTAGAGTGGATCTAGTGGGAATATACCACCATCATGGGCTTATTTTAGACCCATTTAATAACTAAAGTTAAGATTCTGATGGTTTAGCCCAACCCCATGTTACAAGTTTTGTAACACTAGCTGGCTTTACGCATGCGGGAGAACCATCTTTGGATTTTATTATCAATCCTAAATGATCATTGCAGATTACATTAGGGGGCGATATTCCTCTATCTACCTGTTTTAGAGGAGGTGGGTTTGTTATTATGGCGAACAAAGTAGTTTTGACTATTTCTCCTGTCCTGTAAATGTTAAAGCCTTTCTCAACAGATATTGTGTAGTCTCCGGCTCGTGTTATGTTAAAGGCTGGATGTTCTGTCCTCATTGTGTAGTTGAAATCTTCGCGGGCAAACCATAATGTAGAATCAATCTTACGTCCTTCTCGATCAAAAACATCAATGAAATATCTTAGATCATCAGGTTTTTCGTATGATGGAAGACTTGCGTGTATTATGATGTCATCTCCAAACTTTACTTTGAGTGGCTCGACTTCTAAACTAACCTCAGCATCTTTGTAGTCAACAAGACTATATTTGTTATTACTATCTGAAATTGCGAATATATTTGTGGATAGAAGCAATGTGAAAGATATTAGGGAGACAAGAAGGTACTTCATATCTTTGATTAGTATAAGTAGTTCATAAGTTCGTTGTCGTCAGATTCAAAAAAATAAAGAGATGTTGAGTTTTGTTGGTGAGATCTATCAAGCAATGGGAATTATAAAAGTCAAAGATGCGCCAGAGATATCAGTTGAGGAGATGACATCAGAAGAATTCCAAAAGAAATTAAACGACTTTGGCGATAGGCTAGGTAGCTTCTTTTATAGACACGGAATCCAAGTACCTTTTGTAATTGATGCAATATCGTTAGCTGGTAGAGGTTTTACTATTTTTGGTTTGCCAGTTGTTAACAGATTTTTCATGCCAAGCGAAGAAGCAAAACCAGAAAGTCTCTAAAATAAGGAGATTTTGGTGATAAAGATTATCGGAATTTACTGAATGAAATCATTGCCAACTTATACAAAATATAGATTGAATGATACTATCACAAATCTCAAAATATTCCAAATGATATAGCTACTTGTTGCCGATTCTTTAGATACTTAAAAGCAATAAAATTCGACCTAAAACAGCCTCTTTCTCACTTAGGAAGGCGTTTTATGTTTTCAGTGAATATTTTCTAATAATATTTTTAAGTTAAAATCCAACTTTGGACATCCTTGCACTTTCTAGAGCAGCAAACAGTCTGTCCATCTCTTTTGTTTTTATTTCCATTTGAATATCATATCGTTGTCCACCTACATCACTTTGAAAGTTTATCAAGACAGATTTTTGAATTGTCCCAGTTTTTGCTATGCTCAGAACTTTATCAAATGGATATGCATTTCCCGCACAATAGATTGCTTTTTCTGTAACTGCTAATGTACCTTTAGCTTTACTCTTCTTTGTTTTATCTCTTCCAAATGCTAGATAACCTATAGGCCCAGCAACAAGCCAACTTCCTATCTTTCTACCATAACCACGGTGTTCAATTTTTTTTATTATTAATTCTCCTTCCCCTTTAAAATAGATCTTTTCTGAAACTGACGGTCTTTCAGCTTCAATTGTTTGACCAGTATTATCAGTGATTTTTGTCAACCCTTCTTCGTCTAACTCTGTAACTGGAGTTGGATCTGATGTTTGAGGAGGAGCTAAAAGCAACTTTGCTCCACATCCAGAACAGAATTTAAAATTATCTGGCATTTCTTTACCACAATTACTGCAAAACATGGAAAATATTGTGAATTGTTGCTCTTAAAGTTACAGCTTTGCACAAGACACAATAACATTCTTTTTCATAATTTCCTTGATTAATTTTGAAAAAAATCTACCTGTATGCAGGTATAGGGGCTTGGGCTGTACTCATGATAATAATTATTCTGGGCATAATAGGCTCACAGATTGAAAACCCCGAGAATTCAGACATTTTTGATTCTAGTAATGCCCGAATCCATAAAATGAATGAGCTTGTTGTTCATCAAATAACAAAAGAAGATTCAATTTCTATAAAAATAATTAATGCAGGCCTAATGATTGATGAAAAAACCCCAAAAGGCCGATTGTTAGGTGAAACTTTTGAAACAAGAGATCCTGGCAAATACACACTTACTGTTACTATGAAAATAACTAATTTGAGCAGTAAAGAATACGAAGACGTTCCATATGATTTTGAAATTATTGATTTTAACGGTAAGCATTACTCGCCTGAAATTCCATTAAGCAAATTATTTTCATATAATAACGAATATTCAAAAGGCGAAACATTCCAGACAGATGTAACGTATTTGGTAGATCCGCCTGCAACAAACTATACCATGACAATAACCAAGTCATTTGGAGATAGACAAACAAATATTTTCTTAAATGATGTAAAGAATCTTAGGCCATCATTATGTCAAGGCAATGCAGCTTGCATTTCAGGCTTTGTTACCAAAGTAGTTGATGGCGATACTTTAGATATTAGGAATGTGGAATCAAATGAAGATATTAGAATAAGATTATCATTGGTAGATACGTCTGAGAAAGGGCAAGACCTTTATCTCACAGCAAAAGATTTTACGACAGGTTTTTGCGCACCAGATTCATATGCCTTATTTGATGAAGATGATGGGCAGACTGATGGTTCATTTGGAAGAAAAATTGGAAAAGTGTATTGTGAAGGAGTTCTGCTTAACCATCAGTTATTAGAACATGATCTTGCAAAAATAGATGACAGATTTTGCGATGTAAGTGAATATAGTAATGAAGCATGGGTACAAAAATTTGGTTGTAACTCATAATCATTCTATATCTTTTATAATGAATTATTGAAAAAACAATTACCAAAACAAATTGAACCGATAATGGCATTGATGAAACATGCGGGAAAATTAATCTAAATTTTGGTACAATTTAAGAGAGATTTCTATCATTATGTTGATATCCTAGATTTTGCCATAAATTGGCTTATTTAGCTATATGGCAAAATAATGTTCTGTATGGGAGAAAATAAGCAAAATTCCAAAAAATCAAAAGCTAAAAAAATTATTAGGGGGTTAGACATATTCTTTGTTAATTACTACATTCTAATAATTCCAATATTACTCCTACTTCCAATTATAATCCTAATTGCACAATTAGAAGAGATTAACATTCAAAATCCTCTTACAGACCATACTTTCAAAATTGGCATATATCTTGCATTAGTCGGGTTCATAGTTGCTTTATCTTCGGCGATACAATTTGGCGAGAGATTAAGAAAAGCGGAAAGTGAAATAAAGACTTTGAAAAATATTGTTCAATCAATACCTAGTTTGACTAAAAATAATGAATCAGTTTTGAATGATGAAGGTAAACAAAAGACTGCCAAAATTCACAAACATCACATTCATTTAGTTTTGGCAATCATTCTCATGATTTTTGGGCTAACAATCTATGCCATAACAACTTGGAACGATAGACCAGAAGTAGACAGGTGGGGAGGATTTGATATCGTACGACAGGAAAATGTCACTTTATCTTCTCTTTCATTTGACATAGTTACACTTGGTGAAACACAAAGGCTTCACATTTTTTATGCTACTAATGAAATTCATGGCAAATCACCGTTTCTGATGATCATGATTCCATACCTTGTAACACTAGTTAATCCTGACGGCGATGGTTATTCTATACCTGAAAAATGGCAAACATACCAAGATCCAGGATTAAAAACTACAATTGTATACAAATTTTTTGATTGTACAGAGAGAGAATACTGTGCAGATCAGCTTAACATGTATTTTGATTTTGAAGAAAAAATAGATTCAAAACAATACTATATTCATTCAACCAACATTCCATTTAAATCTCCAACCCCCCGTGAAGTTATTGACGTACGAAATGAAATTCTAAAAGACATACCTAGCAACTACTGGAAGTCAACTTGGGGATTAGAAAACAGACCAAATCCAGTGTTGACCGTAAGTGTGATTGATGATTCTACTCAGTATAATCCAATACCTGCCGGATATCTAAAATTAAATAGTGATAATAGAACTGGAATTACTAACTCTGTAATGGTATGGAATGTTCCAGAACATGCTATTGATTTTCATCTAGATTATGTAAATCCTAGCGAGAGAGAGTGGTTTGATAATTTAAGAACATTTGCCATTGTCTTATTTGGTGCAAGCGCCGCATTCCTAGCTATATATATCTCGGAGTATTTCTCCAGAAAATATTCCTAAAGTTTACGATAAGCTGCAGATTTTTACGCACAAATTCATCTAATTTACTATGGCTATAATTTATGGCCGTGCAGCAGCGGAAATAGACTTCTAAGTATTGCTCCAAAGTCTGTAAAAAAATCGAAGACGTTGAAAAACTTGTTAATATGCTAAAGGATCATGTAACCAAATAGAATTTAAAACCAAAAAACTGTATAGATGCAGTCTATAAAATGTTACATATGTCAGAAATAGCAAAAAGAGATCTTCGTAAAGCACTAAAAGCCCTTTATGATGATTTACGTGAAGCTGAAAATGGACCTGATAGGAACACGTTTGGATTTATACACCGATTAAAAGTAATTCACGAAAATCTTGAAGAAATGATACCAAGACTTTTAGCTGTATATCCACATCTTGGTGAATTCGGTTCATTTGGAGACTTTGAAACGGAGTATTCTCGTAGGGGAGATTCAGGTATGGACCAAATGTTAAAATCAGAAATCAAAAAACTTGCTATTGAAATTGATGCAGATTTAGAACCATATTCTACAACTAAAGAAACTATTCGTCATGGTAATCCAATTAAAACACTATTCAAACACAATTGGACAAGAGGCGAAAAAATAGGAATAATAGGTATTGGTTTCACAATTTTGGGTATAGTTCTTATTTTTTTAGTCTAGATAAGCGTGCAGATTTTTACGAAGAAACAGGGGGCAGACTATTTTTATTGTTAATCAATAAAAATAGAATCCCCCGATTTACTCGTGAAAATCTACAACGTAAAACGCCTTCCAAATCCTCCAATCTAGAAGATTAACTTTTCAGAGTTCTACCTCTTCCAATCCTAGAATTCTTCTAATTTCATACGTCATAATACCAACCTGTAATCTTTTGACCCGCCCAACTATATGCTCCTTCTCGAGTCTTCGCAGTAGACTCTATTACATAATAATTCTCACCAGTATCAATGCCAACAGCCACATGGTCAACATCTTTTGGGCTAGAAGGGTTATCCGCATCAAAATAAACTAGTTTCACATCCCAATCACGAGTATGTCCTGATGATCGTATCATATCAGCTATTAAGATTGCAGTATCTTCACAGTCACCTCCACCACGAGTAAAAGTTTCTAGTGCATATCTAGGAAAATCATAATCTATGTCATATGAGTATGTAGTAAGCTGTGATACAATATACCATACTTCATAAATAAATTGGTCATCATTTTCAGCATTAGCATAAACATCATCTATTACATCTTGGAAGCTGTTTCCAACAAATTTGGTATAATCAATAATTTGCACAGTTCCACCACTTGGTAATTGAAGACCCACGTAATCTAGATAGGTTTCGCCGCCTACAAGTGCTTCGTAACCTTCAACAGGCATCTCCCAAGAATATAAGTTACCTTTTGAATCACAAAAGTCCCAGTAGATAGTCTGACCTTCAATCATAGTTGTTGGGTAACATTCGTCATAGTCTCCTGCTAAATTCTTCCAATAATCTCTATCTTGTCTGAGTGCATCCATTTCAGATTCTAGCCTAGCATTCTCTTCTTGTAACTTGATAGCAAATTCAACAGTCTGATCATACTCTTTTGCTAGAGAATTGTCATTATCTTGTTTTGACTCGTCTATGAGAAGTATATTGTTTTCGATAAGATACTTTATGCCGCTGATAAAATCAGAATCTCCAATCTGACCTTCAGACCACCATTTTGCGTTGTTTTTAATCCATGTAGGAATGTTGTAGCTCTGGCCAGATGCCTGTAAAGAAACAATCAGGCTTGTTGCTATAATTGCTACAATAACTGCAGTCAGTATTGCAGTTTTTCGCACGAAACCTCATGAAAGAACCAACAGATTAACTTTTCAGCTCTGTACTACTCCCAATCCTAGAATTCTTCTAATTTTATTGTGAAATTTTTATGTGAATTCTTTCTTTAAACGGTCATATTCCTCCTTGGTTACTTCACCCCTTGCAAGTCTACCTTTTAAAATGTCTAACGCTTTTTCATCCTGTTTCTTTTCTATCGGATCTTTTTCTTTGGATATATTTTCCTGAACGGAAGAATTTCTTACTATTGCTTGTTTTTTCTTTCTTAACAATAAACCTACTCCCACTCCTATACCAATGATAATAGGAACTATGATTATTAGCCATTCCATCCCACCTGGCAGACCACTAGCAGCATACGACGTCGTTTCAGATGGTTTTTTTATAATTTCATATGAAAATTCAACTTGCTTACTGCTGATAAGTGAGAAGCTGTTATCGAACTCGAATGCATATGTTCCACTAAAATCTGCATACAAATCATCTTGGAATTCTCTGTCTACTCTACCTTCGTTAATGATTCCATGCGGATCTCTTATTGTTATATTCACGTCATCATTTGCACCGCCGTTAACAGCTATCCAAAAACGAATTCTGTCGCCTTGGGCTAGATCGAATGACAAAGTGTAGCTATCGCCCGGACTTACAGTAAATCTTTGAGTGTAACCAAAAGCACTGCTTTGACTGTATAGGATTACCAGAATGAAAAAAGAAACTATTAACAGATTAAAATTTTCTTTCATTTTGATTCAAATTCCTTTTTCAACTCATCATATTCTCCTTTTGAGATTTCTCCCTTAGCTAATCGTTCTTTGAGAATCCCAAGATAATGAAGATCTTTATTTTGTTCTGCTTGGGCATTTTCTATTTTAGTCGGTTTTTCGGCATCCATGTACTCAGGTTGTGAGTAGTAATGTTTTGATTCTCCTTTTGCTACTGCACCGTAAATTAAAAGTCCTATTCCTATGACTCCAATTACTGCCAAACCAATTTGTACTAATGCTACCATTCCACATCGATTTGCAATATCAGAGGAGAGAAATCGTCCAAGCTGACCAACAAAAGATTGACAATCAGAAGCACTACTTTGAAGGGAGATATATCCGCCTATGCCAATTATCAAAAGAACGATGCCGGCTACCAGACTGCCTGTTTTCAATTCATAACATCATGAAAATGGTGCAAGATTAACTTTTCACAGTTGTACTTCTTCTAATTCTTTTTTAGTCACTGGTCGAAGGATAAGGGTAAAGATGTGGGAAAGTCCAATCTACAGATTTGAAGAAGAAACCTCGGTAAAAGGAAAGATTGCCAAAAAGCCATTTCTGATCAATGTTACATTTTCAGCTCCACGAAATTTGGATGATCCTCTATGTAAGCACAATTGTTTTGTTAACGCAAAAACAGGCGAGGTAATTGGAAAATGGAGTCCAAGTTTTCTGCTTGAATGACATCTTGGAAATAAGACAGAAGGAAACATGCCTGATAAGAATAGAATATTTACTTCAAGTAGATTAAAGATCAGCGATGCTTTGTAATAATGGAAAATGTAAAAAAGTAAGATCAGGAGAAGATATACATCCAATACATGATGATTCAAAGAAAGAGATCATGAAATCAAGACTTTCTCGTGAACTGACACTTGTAATTATAACTGCAATCGGAGTTACAGCAGAGAGCTTTTATGTTTATCTTTTCATGGAATCAACTTTTCCAGAATTAAAGCAAATTGGTAACTTTGAATCACTATTTGTAGAAATTGGTATTGCAATTTTTATCGCTGTGACCGTATATGTATACTCTACTAAATCTGAAAGAGAACGCAAAATACGTTTACGAAGACAGATCATATCTTCGTTTGAGATGTTATGTACAGATTTTGCTTGGCTTGTAACTCAAAGAGTGTCTCCTTCAATTAATGAGGAATTTATCACAAAGAAAAATCTACGACTATTTCATATCCAAAATCTCATTGGAATGTTACCTGAAAAACTGGGAATGGAACTATCACGTAAAATTCCAGATTTTTGTGAAAAAGCGTTACTAATACCAATAATAGTGAGACCTCTTAATCCAACACAAGCAATTTCTGTGGATTATACTGGATGCGAAGACACGATAATAGCTTCAAGAGACATATTACGAGATTTATGTAACAAATGGAAAATTAAGTAAATCTCCATCCATTTGACTATTAATGAAAATTATAACTAACATATACGTGAAATTATTATGGCATCAAGAGTAGATCTACATCAATTTGTCTATGATTGGAAAAAATTACTCGAAAAACCAGAAGACCTATTTTTCTCAATGTCAATGGGAAACATTTCAGAATATTTTCTTGAGTTCAATAACAGAACTGGAAAAATAAAGCAAAACTTTCAAAAAGAATTACTTAATAAATTGCAAGATACAATTATGAAGAAATATGTTGAAAGTAGGTTAATTGCGTTCTGTAGTCCATCATTAATTAGTAAATTATCTCAACCATTGAGCTATCCAGTTTCTATAAAACAAGTAAAGAAATATTGTAGAGAAATTCAAAAAGTATACAGAAAGAAAAAATTCCTAGAAGGCACGAGACGATTAATCAATAATACAATAGGGAATTCGAATAATTATGATGCAAGACTCGCACTAATTTTTTTGATGCGTTCTTTACTTACAAGACACACCATCAAATATTTAGAAAAACTGCCTGAAAAGATTTTCACAAAGGAATTCTTCGCACTAACTATAAACGAGGTAGTAAAACAAGCAGGAACCGATAATCAACTTTCGAAAAAGATCTTGGAATTAGTTACTACTCTGTTGAAAGATGTTCTTAATGAAGTAAATAAAATAAATGATATGAAAAATTTTGAGAGTTCATTACATTGTGGAAACGCCTACTGGGAAAGAGAAGTTTATTTCTTTATACAAGATGCCCGAAATATCCTTCAAAATAATAAACATCTAGCAAAGATTTTGAATATGAAAGGTTGTCAGTCAGCACCTTCAATCCTAAAACTACTTGGAAACAAATCATTATCACAATCTATAGATAGAATGCTCCTTGGTTGCATAGATAAAATCTGCAATTATGTTGCAATTAGATGTTCTAAGTTAGATGAATACACTACATACCTTTCAAATGTTTCTAATCATTCATTTTGTGCTATGATGTCAGATCTAATCAAGAATGTAGCATATCGTGGTTACAACATATCTGAATATGAGAAGTTTAACTACAGTATTGCTGAGGCCATGTTCTGGACACTCAATAAAATAATTTGTCAGTACATATCAACAAAAGTCAAAAAGATCGTATTTCGAAAATATAGGTATGCAATAAGAATACTAATTGCACAACATATTTTTAATGAAATAAGCAGAGGCGAATTTCCAAAGTATGATTGCAAAGCTGAAGATGTTTTGACAGATAAATTCAGTTTTAATAGACTTCTTGCTGAATATATGAAAAGCCTTGCAAAAAACAGTTGTAATGATATACTTACAATTATTAAAGAAATCAAAACTAAAAGTTTTGTAAATAAAATTAAAGATGAATTCAAACAAAATTTCTTTGATCGTCTTTATACTGAACTAGGCAATAGATCAATACATGTAGTACCCTATGACTTGAAAAAAAATACGGCAAGAAAATTAATTACAGCGTTATTTCAAGAATTGTGCAAAACTGAACAATCTTTCAGAGTATTATGTATGATAGGCGGAGATATGGATTGTCAGGGTAAACGTATCAAAATAGGCGAAGTAACATTCTATGATCCAAGAATATGGGAATTTGGTGAGGGAGCTTCTTTTGATCTTTTTTATGAATCTGCAATGACATTAGGTGAGAAGCTAAAGACAAAGATAGATAAACCATATGAGATTTTCTTTGAAAAAGAAAAAAGATTGGAGCTGAGAAGAAATAGTGCTAGGGCTTTCGTTGATGTTATTGCAGCTGACCCTCACATGGCCAAGGAACAAGCACTAGTTTTGGTGAGGAAGGCGGTGGATACACTTGTGTTTGCTTCATCTGCAGGTGGAGAGAGAGGATTTAAACCACAAATACCAAATGAATTTTTCATATTATACAAAGATAAACAACACGCTAGTCATCCGTCATCCATGCATCCTTTAGTTTCAGACACTTTTGAATTGACGGAAGACTACGACAAAATAACTTCATTTTATAACAGAATTATGAGTGACAGTAAAAAACAGTTTGATGAACGTATACTGCGAGCCCTAAGTTGGTATCATATCGGGCATTGGGAGCTTATGCCATATTCAAAATTTCTTTCCCATTGGATAGCATTAGAACAGCTGATAGAAAAGAGACGTGAAAAAAGACAAATAGATGCGCTAGTAAAGTACGTCCCAAAAATAACTATTAGTTGGCGAAAAATTGATGTGGCCGTAATTATGATGCAGTACCTTCGTGGCATAACTTCTGGTATACATAAAAATGAAAAATTGAAAAAATACCTTAGAAACAATAGTAAGTTACGAAATTGGGAAAGAAATGATGGAGTAATACTAGAAAATATTGATCTTTTAATAAACAAAACGAGTGGTGAAATGAGAAGTGGTTTGTGTAATTTCAAGAGATATCTTGACGAAATAGGCTCTATATATATCAGAAATCAAATCAGAGCATTACGAAGACTTCAAAAGTTCAAGATCAATCTTCTCTATTCAAAAAGAAATTCTCTAGTTCATGAGGGGTTGACCTACTCACCTGAATTGGATATAATGTCTGGTGTTTTGGAAAAATTACTAATTAGTACCTTAATTCCAATTCTAGAATTTAGAGATAGAAAAAGCCTGCGCCAAATAATCTATGAAGTTAGTAGACCATACCATATAAAGAAAGAAAGTTGAATGTTAGCAAGTGAAACGATCTATGTAAATTTAGCAATCTTTTAGCTAAATTGTAATAATAACTTGATTTTCGTTTAATTAACAGAATTTCTATCTTGAGTCTTTGTTCAATCTATTATGGGTTGGAATCTGTTGAGATTATCTACAGTATTAGAGATGATTAGAGACTCGGATGATTATCTGTAAGAAAATTGATAATATAATCTTCATCCGGCTGACCGTAACAATCAATCAGAGTTTGAACAGATTTCCAACCACCAATCCTTGATACTATTACATGGTTGTAGTTTGTTCTGTTTAGCCAGTAGTGAGCCCCAACATGACGCAACGCATGAACCTGTTTTATATAGAAATATTCTTCCTTTATTCCCGCTTCTCGGTAGATCTCTTCAAAGATTTTTGGCAATTCCTTATAGATTTTGTTTAGTTCTTCTTGCGAGTCGCCAAAAAGGTACTTGCATCCCTCTCTTTTTTTGACGTAGTCTAGGAATATTTTCTGATGCGGATTATCACTTGGAATAAGTTTTGTCCAAGTACGGTCTGTCTTACTCTCAAAAACCCTGCATGTAACCCAGCCACTAGGGTGTCTTGTTACGGTATGAGCCTTTACATCAAGTCCTGCTTCCTTTCTTGCACATGTAAGATAATAGAAGATAAAAAGTACTTGTTCCCTTGACGCATAGCCGTACTTTTGCTCAAGAAGCCTCACGCATTCATCTATCTTTTCTTGTGATAGTTTCACATGAGCATATTTTCCGTATGCCGAGTTTTTACTTGATAGAATACCATTAAGTCTTGGTGGAATTGCCACGCCGTTTACTGTGCAAAAGTTTCTAACTGGTTTGACATAATTAGAAAATCTCGTAGAAATGTCATCCTCATAGATTATTTTGCGTCCTCTTTTTGAGGCAGGCACTGTCATTCCTGTCTGCATTGCGGTGGCAAAATCCCTCAGTATGCTTTCAGCACTGCCATATGGCTTGCCATCCTTTGCTGTCAGAAGCTCATACGGATTGATTTTTAGAGTATCGCAGATCGTTTTGAGCTTGCTTAGATATTCTCTCCAAACAGATATTGGTTTGCCGCTGTTTCTTGTGCGCATGTCGGAAACCCATTTGGCGACGACTTCGTACTTTTTGATGAATTTATCGTTCTCAAGGATCTCGTATACTTTGGAATCTTTGATTACTTGCGGTAGTTTGATTCTTCCTGTACTTGTTTTTTGTACAAGACCTAGTTTTGCTGCTTCATCTATGTATCTCCAAACAGTTGACCTGCTTTTTTCCGTAATCTCTGCAATCCTGGCTGGCTCTGTTCCTTGTAGTGCAAGCTTGACA
>Ga0247727_10014112_pt1 | contig 13337 bp, 13 predicted proteins | sample WisWelCaveWW1625_FD_202498 | JGI IMG/M metagenome (GOLD analysis project Ga0247727, IMG submission 202498) | Biofilm microbial communities from Wishing Well Cave, Virginia, United States - WW16-25 | ecosystem: Environmental > Aquatic > Deep subsurface > Groundwater > Cave microbial mat | place... | reverse complement strand
ATTCAATAGAAATACGATTGCAGTGAAAAATCGGATTTATACCGAACAGAAAAAAATTCGGGCCAGGACAAGACCGTCCATTTTAGAAAAACTGAGCAAATGAAAAAAACAATCAGTACCTTTTGGGTACTAACTTTTGAGAATGCCAAGGAGAATGAACCTCGTGAAAGCAATTAGAATCAATAAATACGGCGGACCAGAGGCCTTGATTTATGACGATATCGCAGTCCCCGAAGTAAATGAAAATCAAGTGCTGGTGAAGGTTTCGGCCAGCGGTGTGAACTTCATCGATGTTTACCAGCGAACCGGTTTGTACTCGGTCGCTCTGCCGTACACTCTGGGAATGGAGGCGGCGGGAGTGGTTGAGAAAACCGGCAGCGCGGTAACGGAATTCAAGCTCGGGGATCGCGTGGCATTTTGCTGGGTACCGGGAAGCTACGCCGAGTATGTGATCGCGCCCGCAGATCGTTTGGTGTCGCTGCCAAAAGAGATTGATTTTAACACCGGCGCCGCGGCGATGCTTCAGGGAATGACGGCGCATTATTTGACCCGCGACACCTATCGCCTCAAATCCGGCGACCGCTGCTTGATTCACGCAGCAGCCGGCGGCGTAGGATTGTTGTTGGTGCAGATGGCGAAGCTGGCCGGCGCGTTTGTCGTCGGAACGGTATCGACGGAGTCCAAAGCAAAATTGGCGCGCGCAGCCGGCGCGGACGAAATTATACTTTACACGGAAAAAGACTTTGAGGCAGAGGTGATGAAACTGACCAACGGCAAGGGCGTGAACGTGGTTTATGATTCCGTCGGCCAAGCGACGTTTTTGAAGGGACTGAATTGCATTTCCCGCCGGGGGATGATGGCGCTGTTCGGACAATCCAGCGGGCCGGTCGAAAAGATCGATCCGTCGATTTTGAACGCGAAAGGCTCGCTGTTTCTAACGCGGCCCACGCTATTTCACTACATTGCGGATCGTGCAGAATTGATCCAGCGCGCCAACGAGCTTTTCGGTTGGATAATCGACAAGAAAATCAAGCTGCGGATTGACAGAACTTTTTCATTGAAAGAAGCGGCCGAAGCTCACCGCTATCTCGAAAGCAGGAAATCAAGCGGGAAAATTTTAGTCGTATCGGAATTAAATTAGTCTCAGCAAGCGGTAGTAGACGGCTCTTATTGTGGTGAACTCTTCAGCGGTCTCAGGCAAATATCCTACCTTTTTTCGGAGCAAGATTTTTAAAATAGGTTGTGTCAAATGAACGTGAGCAACGGTGTCTCCCGGTACTGAGTCATCAAGATACTTGGTTCGGATTTCGACGGTAAAATCAGTGTTTCGGCCTTTATGCGAGAGCGGCACGACTAAAGTAGAAGGCATGTTGTTGTCGTCATTGATCTTGTTAGATTGAATAACCAAAGCTAATCGAAAATTGTGAAATTCTCGCTTTTTCTTAGGATGCTCATTGGGAAGGTTATCAGAGAGAAATTTGATGACAGGGTTTTTGGGGTCGTCATCCACTTTATAAATGCCACCTTGCTCGATTTCAATCGTCGGAATGAGTTTCTCCCAAAATGCATCGCCCAGCTTCTTACCGAGAATGCTCATTAGTCGCTGCTAAAAATGGTTTAAAGTCTTCCATGCACTCTAAACTTATCATAGCGTCTTCGAAGGAATATTTTGCTGCCTTGCGTAAATGATCTCGATAAGCTCGCCTATATGCCGCAAGGGGGTCAACGTCCTTTTCTTTGTCAAAAAAAGGCCAGCGCATTATTCGGTTGAATCGCTTGATTTTTCCCGTTTTTTCCTCGTCCTTAAGAAAACGAACCATTGGTTCTGTCATGTAACTCAGTTTCTTAATGATCTCAGTTGCTGTCCCTTTGCGGGTATTGCGAATCTCAATTACTCGCTCAATCACTGGTCTCAAGACATCGTACTCAATTTCTGTGAAATCGTATTCAGATTTGCAGGTGTAACGAGTTGACATACCACTGTTGACAATCGAAATATGGCCCTCGCGTTGCAGCCTCTCAAGATAGGATTTGTAGTTCGCTGGTACTGGCCCCATCTCATCGCGAATAATGTCGGGTTCAAGAAGCTGCTCACCAAACTTGATTTGGTATTCAAGCTCAAGGAAATACAGCGTCTTGACAAGTTGCGTGGTATTGATGTTGGGTATGGCGTCTGTTACAAAGCATACAGCTTTGGTAAAGTTGGGTATTGGCGTTGATGGCCTACTCATTTCGCTCCTGTCTAAATATTACAACACTTAATATCGGCCACTTGCCTTCTAATAATAACTTGACACAAAAGCCTTGAATGATTTACCAATTATTTTACCAATTTTGCCAAATATATAGACGCAAAAAGCAAGAATGAGGATTCGCTATGAAGTGATTTTTGCAAAAGTGCTTACGTGCTTCCGAACCTATCAAAGATACTAACTTTAATTATTTTAGTCAAGAATTTTGTCAACCCATCAGTTTTTTTGCTACGAGCGGAGTGCGGAACTAAACCAGCGGGCCAACGAACTTTTTGGTTGGATAATCGACAAGAAATCAAGCTGCGGATTGACAAAAATTTTACAGCCTCTGTCAAAGATTTTTTTCCTAGCTCAATGCGCTCAGTTCCACCAGCCCGATTGGAAACTGCTCCTGCATCAGCTTGGCAAACGCCAGAACCGCTTCCTCTCCCAACGGTCTTCCGGCAATTTGCATTCCCACCGGCAGCCCGCGGCTATCGAGTCCGCAGGGCACGGAGGCAACCGGCACGCTGATCAAGCTCAACACAAACGTCGGTGCGATCCAATCAACGTACGATTCCATTTTTTTCCCACCGACGGTTTCCGGGTAATTCTTCTCCACCGGGAATGGCGGAACCGTCATTGTGGGTGTGAGCAGGTGATCGTATTTTTCGAAAAACTCACGGAACAGGTGCCACAGCCGCGTGCGCGCCCCTTCCGCTGCCGCCAGATCGCGCGGAGTAAGTTTGAGTCCGCCTCTGAGATTGTTAGCGACATTGATTCCGAATTCATTGATGCGGTCGAGGTAGTCGTGAAACTGCGCCACAAATAGATATCCCCGCAGCGCCAGAAATGCCGGCCGCGCAAAACTCAAATCCAGATCGATTTCTTCAACGGTCACGCCCCCCTGTTTCAATTCAAATGCGGCATTTCGACAAATTTGTTCGATATCCGGGTCGATGCCGATTCCTGCAACATCACGGCAGTATGCCACTTTCAGATTTTTCTGAACGCCATTGACAACTGCTTGAACGAAATTTCGGCCCGCTGTCGGCTGCGAAAGCGGCGAAAGAGGACTTGGTCCGCAAATGGCCTGCAGCATCAGCGCCACGTCTTCCGCGGTTCTGGCCAAGGGGCCGGCGACGTGCAGATCATCCCAGGCGAACCATGACGGGTAAGTCGGCACAAGTCCCGGCGAAGGCCGTAGCCCGACCAATCCGCAGAACGATGCCGGGATGCGCAGCGAGCCACCGAGGTCGGTGCCGTCGGCGAGCGACGCCATGCCGGTGGCCAACGCCACGGCGCTGCCACCGGATGAGCCGCCGGGACTGAGCTGCGGATTCCACGGATTGCGAGTGACGCCAAACACGTCGTTCCAGGTGTGGGCGCCGGCTGCAAACTCCGGCGTGTTGGTCTTGCCAATGATGATTCCCCCAGCCTGTTTCACCCGCTGCACGATCAGCGCATCTTCATCCGGCACATAATTCTCAAACAGCTTCGAACCGTAGGTCGTGCGCAGGCCGGCGGTCGGCGTCACGTCTTTGATGGCCACCGGCAGTCCGAAAAGCAGATCGTTTTGTCCCCTCGCCTTTAGTCTTTTTGCCTGCTCCAACGCCTGCTCATTGAGGGTGACGATGGCGTTGAGCGCCGGGTTATATTTCTCAATCTGCCGCAGCGATGCCTCCATCAATTCTGCGGGTGAAATCTGTTTGTCGTGGATCAGGCGGCGCTGCTCGGTGGCGGTGAGCCGGACGAGTTCATCGGAAGGCATTGTGTAACTCCAAGGTTTTAATCTTTGGACATTTGTCAAAAAGTAACCGATCTATCCACAAGAAACAAGTGGAAATTCGGCTCATACACCCCTATGAACGCATGAATGCGTTCACTACAAACTACCGCTCAAAAATCTCGGTAACTTTTTTTGACAAATTCGTTTAATACAGCCATCTCAATATCCTTACTATATCATTTCAGCAGGTTGTGGTCGCCGAAGTCAAATTCCAAATTAGGGAGGTTAGCTATGTTCAAAAATATGTTATTGGCGTTGGTGTCCTGTTTTCTGCTGGTGGCATTTTCCGAACCGCCAAGGTCCGGCATCGACCTCGACAACTTCGACAAATCGGTGCGGCCGCAGGATGATTTCTTCGAGTTCGTCAACGGCCAATGGCTGAAGTCCACCGAGATCCCCGCGGACAAATCCAGCTATGGCGTTTTCGTGGAATTGATCGATGAGAGCGAAAAGAATCTACAGGTTATCATCGAAGAGACAGCTAAGATGCCCAACAAAAAACCCGGCAGCAACGAGCAAAAAGTCGGCGACTTTTACCAGAGTTACATGGATTCTGCGCTGGTGAAAAAATTGGGGCTGAGGCCACTGAAAGAAGATCTCGCCCGCGTTCAAACAGTGAGCAGCAAAGATGATCTCATCAAGCTCATCGCCTACTTTCAGAAGGTTGGAGTGCAGCGACCATTTTTCTACTTTGTCAATCAGGACAACAAAAATTCCACCGAGTACATCGGCTACATCAATCAGAGCGGGTTGGGCATGCCCGATCGCGATTATTATTTCAACGAAGCCGACAAATTCAAAACCATTCGCGAAAAATATTTGGCCTACGTTGAAAAGTTGTTAACTCTGGCCGACCAGCCCGATGCCGCCGCCAAAGCCAAGCGCATCATGGAAATCGAAACCGAGATTGCCAAGAGCCAGTGGACGCGCGTTGAGAACCGCGACCGCGACAAAACTTATAATAAGTTCGAACTGGCCAAACTGCAAGCCCTCACGCCTAATTTCAACTGGAAACTTTTCTTGAGCGAAGCAGGACTGGCTAAGACTGATAATCTGGTTGTCCGGCAGCCGAGTTATTTCGAAGCGTTCGGCAAACAATTCACTAGTGTTTCAGTCGAAGATTGGAAAACCTACTACACCTACAAATTGTTGAACAGCTCGGCGGAGTTGCTGCCAGCGGATTTCGTCAACGCCCGGTTTGATTTTTACGGCAAAACTTTGCGCGGCACCGAGCAGCTTGAGGCGCGCTGGAAACGCGCGGTAGCCGGGGTGGAGGAAACTCTTGGCGAAGTGGTTGGAAAAATCTACGTAGAGCGCCATTTCAAACCCGAAGCCAAAGCCCGTATGGAACAATTAGTCGCGAACCTGAAACTGTCGATGAAAGAACGCATTCAGGGACTGGAATGGATGCAGGAAGAAACCAAAAAGCAGGCGCTAGCGAAGTTAGAAAAATTCAACACCAAAATTGGTTATCCCAATAAGTGGAAAGACTATTCCAAATTAGCGATCAATAAACAAGAGCTGCTGGCGAATTACAAACGCTCCAACATCGTGGAGTACGAGCGCATGATTGCCAAACTCGGCCAGCCCATCGACCGCGAGGAATGCTGATGACGCCGCAAGAGGTCAATGCTTATTACAACTCGACGATGAATGAAATCGTTTTTCCAGCGGCGATTTTGCAGCCGCCGTACTTTGACATGAACGCTGACGATGCGGTGAACTACGGCGGAATCGGCGGCGTGATTGGCCACGAGATCACCCACGGCTTTGATGACCAGGGCCGCAAGTCTGACGGTGACGGCAACTTACGCGACTGGTGGACGGAAACCGACGGGCAAGAATTCGTCAAGCGCTCACAGGTTATGATAGAACAGTACAACCAGTTCAATCCCGTCGACACCATGCGTGTGAACGGCAAGCTCACGTTGGGCGAAAACATCGGCGACCTCGGCGGGCTGACCGTCGCTTATTACGCTTATAAAAAATCGCTCAATGGCAAGGAGGCGCCGGTCATCGACGGTTACACTGGCGAGCAGCGCGTCTTCATCGGCTGGGCGCAAGTGTGGTGCACCAAATATCGTGAGGATGAACTGCGCAATCGCCTCTTGACGGACGTGCATTCCCCGAGCCGCTATCGCACCAACGGCGTGCTGGCCAACATGCCGGAATTTTACGCCGCCTTCGATATAAAAGAAGGTGATGGCTTGTATCGCCCGCCGGAGAAGCTGGTCAAAATCTGGTAATGTTTTTGAGTGAGGATTTAGGGAACGGTCGCGGCCCGTTCCCTACAAGTCCTCTGAGAGAAGCAAAGACGTACTTGAATCACTCCACAACCTAACGCACAAACTTTTTTTCCGAGTTTCAATCCACAAAAATCAGTGGCAACCATCCCTCCGTTTGTTTATATTTCAGCCAAGAGCCACAACCTGTTTTTCGCAACATGTCAACCAACGAAATCGAAGAGCGAATTGCAAAGTTTTTGGCGATGCTGCCGCCCGAGGTAACTCTGGTGGCCGCTGCCAAAACCCGCACGCCCGAAGAAGTGGCTGCCGCCGTTCGCGCTGGCGTCAAAGTTTTAGGCTACAACTATGTGCAGGAGGCGGAGCGCATGTACGAGGCCATCGGCGCCGAGGCGCAGTGGCACATGATCGGACATTTGCAACGCAATAAAGTCAAACCCGCTGTGAAATTGTTTGATATGATCGAGACGCTTGATTCGGTGCGGTTAGCGGAAGAAGTGGATCGCCGCTGCGCTGAAATCGGCAAAATGATGCCGGTGCTGATCGAAATCAACAGCGGCCGCGAGGACAATAAAGCCGGCGTTATGCCTGAGATGGTGGATGAACTGCTCCCGCAACTCAACGCGTTCAAAAACTTGCGCGTGCGGGGGCTGATGACTATGGGCCCCATCCTCGAACATCCCGAAGATTATCGACCCTACTTCAAAACCACTCGACTGGCTTTCGAGCGAATCCAAAAATTAAGTCTGCCCAATGTTGAAATGCGCTACCTCTCAATGGGCATGAGCGCCAGCTATCACATCGCCATCGAAGTTGGGGCGAATATGATTCGCATCGGGACGAAGTTGTTTGGGGAACGGCAATAGGTGATGAAGAAAATTCGCTTTACACGGCATGCGCTTGAACAGTGTCAAGAGCGTGGAACTAACGAAGCAGAAATCACCGAGGCGATCAAAAGCGGCACGAGAGAACCAGCCAAGTCGGGCCGCCAATTATGCCGCTTTAATTTTGAATTTGGGAAACATTGGCAAGGTAGCCATTATGCGATCAAACAAGTGGCGCCAGTGATAAAAGAAGAAGCAGATGAAATAAGTTGTGATTACAGTTTACACTTTTTATTTTTAAATGAGAGGGCTATATGAAAATCAGTTATGATCCAGAGATAGATGCTTTGTATATCCGTCTAATTGATGGGAAACATGAATGTCGCACCATGAGGCTGAATGAGGAAATCGCTTTGAATATCGGACCCGGAGAAATGCTCGTCGGAATCGAAATTCTCGACGCCAAAGAAGTTCTGGGAAAAGGTCAGCTACCAGCCGTGATTCTTGAAAATGTTGCTTTAGCTGACTCAGGGGCTACACCATGAAAGTCACCCGCGTCAGCGAAATGCGTGAGCTGGATCGCCGGGCAAGCGAAGAATACGGCATCCTCGAAGAGCTGCTGATGGAGAACGCAGGCGACGCCGCCTACTTTGCGATCCTTTTGGAAATCGGCGTTGAAGGCAACAACTTTGTGATCTTCTGCGGCGTGGGCAACAACGGCGGCGACGGCCTCGTGGTAGCCCGCAAGCTGCATTCGAACGGCGCGGGGGTTACGGTTTTCATTTTAGGCGATCCGTCAAAATTCAAAGGCGCAGCGAAAAAGAATTATGAAATCGCCGTCAAACTCGGTTTGGAAATGCGAACATTGAAATCCGCCGAGGATGCGCTGGACTCGCTTGAAGAGGCGGACGCGATCATCGACGCCATTTTCGGAACCGGATTGACGCGGGAAGTGGACGGCAATTATCGCGAAGCCATTGAATTGATCAATGAATGCGACGTGCCGGTTTTCAGCCTCGACATCCCCTCCGGCATTCACGGCGATACCGGGCAAATCATGGGCATCGCGGTTTTGGCCGATTGCACCATCACCTTCGGGCTGCCGAAATTAGGCAACCTGCTTTTTCCCGGCTTCGACTACGGCGGCAAGCTGTACGTCACCCACATTTCGTTTCCACCCGAGCTGTACAATTCTTCTGAAATTAAAACTGCAACCAACGATCCCCTGCCATTGCTTCCTCGGCTCAACGACACTCACAAAGGCAGCTACGGCAAAACGTTGTTCATCGCTGGCTCCGCTAATTATCTCGGCGCGCCCTATTTTGCGGCCATGTCGTTTTTGAAAGCCGGCGGTGGGTTGTCGTTTCTCGCCGCGCCGGAACCGGTCGCGCCCTTCATTGGCAACAAGGGCAGCGAGATCATTTTTGTGCCGCAGAAAGCCACTGCGTCCGGTAGCATCGCCTTTGAAAACAAAAATAAGATTTTGGAATTTTGCACAAAAGCCGATCTGGTGGTGATGGGGCCAGGACTGTCACTCAACGAAGAAACTCAAAAATTGGTGCGAGCGTTGGCGGCGGAAATTTCCCAACCACTGCTCATCGACGGCGACGGGCTGACGGCCATCGCTGCGGATTTGAGCTGCATTAAAAAACGCAAAGCCGCGACGATTTTGACGCCACATCTCGCGGAGATGGCGCGGCTAACTCAAAAAAAGCCGGATGAGATTTTCCAAAACAAAATCGATGTGCTGCAAGAGACGGCTGGCCAACTTAACGCAACGATCGTTCTCAAAGGAGCGCACTCGCTCATTGGATATCCGGACGGCCAGGTGTTCATCAACCTCAGCGGCAATCCCGGCATGGCCACCGCCGGCAGCGGCGACGTCCTCACCGGCGCCATCGCGGCGATGTTCGGCCTGGGGCTGCCGCTTCCCGAAGCCGTCCGCATGGGTGTCTTCCTGCATGGCTTTGCCGGCGATCTGGCCGCCGAAGAGATCGGCGAAGACGGGGTGGTAGCCGAGGACATTCTTAAACATTTGCCGAATGCGTTGAAAACCTTTCGCGAGGATTTCACGAAAATCACACAAAACCATTACCAAAACATTTTTCTATTATAAAACAAACTGCCGCTTGTGTTCAACGAGATTGACTCAAAAATAATATCTCAAAAGCTGCCCTTATTTCGAGAGGCACTGAGAGTCTGGTTAAAAGTGGCCGTCAACAGCTTTGGGGGACCCGCCGGGCAAATCGCGGTCATGCACCGCATTCTCGTCGAAGAAAGAAAATGGCTCAGCGAGAATCGCTTTTTGCACGCGCTCAATTACTGCATGTTGCTGCCCGGCCCGGAAGCCCAGCAGCTCGCCACGTATATCGGCTGGCTTCTGCATCGCACCAAAGGCGGCCTCGTCGCTGGCACGCTCTTCATTCTTCCCGGCTTTATTTCAATTTTGATTTTGAGCATCCTTTACGCCAAGTTTCAGCAAACCAGTTTCATGCAGGCGTTGTTTTTCGGACTGAAACCGGCGGTGATGGCGCTGGTGGTGGAGGCGGTGATTCGCATCGGAAAACGCGCTTTGAAAAACGTCGTGATGGTGAGTCTGGCGGCGGTGGCCTTCATAGCGATATTCTTTTTTAACCTGCCCTTTCCGCTGATCGTTTTGTCGGCGGGCATCATCGGATTTGTCGGCGGAAAATTCTGGGAAGAAAAATTTTATGTCATCAAAGCCCCGGCCTCCGCGCAAAACGATGAGCCGCAAACCTTCGCCATTTCCGACGCCGCTGCAGCTACCTCACGACCTCCTCTCTTGCGTTCGGCGCGTGTCGCAGCGATCTGGCTATTGCTGTGGTTTGTTCCCCTCGCAATTTTGATCGCGGCGCGAGGTTGGGACGACGTGCTGGTGAAAGAGGGCATCTTCTTCAGCAAGGCCGCGGTGGTAACCTTTGGCGGAGCGTACTCAGTGCTGGCTTACATCGCCCAGCAGGCTGTCAACACTTATGGCTGGCTCCGGCCCGGTGAAATGTTGGATGGATTGGGGATGGCTGAAACCACTCCGGGGCCGCTCATCATGGTTCTCCAGTTCGTGGGATTTATGGGCGCGTATCGCCATGCGACCGATCTCGATCCGCTGATAGCCGGCGTCTTCGGATCGATCATCACTACATGGGTCACCTTCACTCCGTGTTTCCTGTTTATTTTTTTGGGCGCGCCATACATCGAATATTTGCGTGGAAAAAAATCTCTCAGCACTGCGCTTTCCGGAATCACCGCCGCCGTGGTGGGCGTCATTTTAAATCTGGCAGTTTGGTTTTCGCTTCACACCTTGTTTGGTGCGCTGAACGAAGTGAACTCAATGGGAATGCGGCTTCTGATCCCGCAGTGGCAAACGCTCGATTTCGCGGCTTTGGCCATCGCTGTCGGCGCGTTTGTGGCGCTCTTTCATTTCAAATGGGGAATGATCCCGACGTTGGCCGGCAGCGCCGGCGCGGGCTTAGTTTATCATTTGATCTTTCGCTAGCGTATAAACCCCGGAGTCTTACAGACTCCGGGGTTTAACAAATTCTGCAACGGAGGGAGTATGGCAAAATACGCGATCAGATTTTTGGTTGTGCTGGCGCTGTATATCACACCCGTATCTGCACAACAAGCAAGTTTGGAAGCAGAAGTACGCCAAGAACTGGCTGACCTTAAAACGCGCATCACTCACCTCGAAAGTTTGCTGGAACAACTCCACGCTCAAAATAGCGCAAGCCTTGCGAAGGTTCCAAACCTTCGCAAGGGTGAAGAACCGCACGAACGCAAGTCCGCCCCGGCGCTCAACACCCCCGGCATGCTTCCCACCATGCCCGAGGCCTATCGAAAGTCGCCTCCGCGTTTTGACGTACTGATACAAACGCGCGGCGATTATTATGTTGACGACAGCCGAAATAGTTCTTTCATTTTGCGCAAAGCGGAGTTGGGAGTGAAAGGCCAGATCAACTCCAAAGTGGACTTCTCGATTGAACTTGATCCAGTACGCTCCAATGATCCGTTCCGCCGCACCTATTTTCGTCTGCGCTATATCTCCCGGCTGCATGTCAAAATCGGTTTGGAAAAAGCGCCAATCGGTTTGGAAGAACTGACGTCAACAGCCCAGATCCCATTTGTCGATCGTTCGGAAGTTAACGACCGTTTTGCCGCTGCTGAAGAATTAGGCATTCATTTTGAAAGCCATTGGCCGCACTGGCTTTTGCAACTTTCTGTGAGCAATGGCGGCCGGCGTTTGCTGCGAGATGATAATCGCCACAAGGACATCACGGCCCGCATAGTGTGGGGACCGATCTCATGGCTGTCATTGGGCGGCGCGACGCTACAAGGAGAAGTTGGCAGCGAGCGCCGACAACGCGATCGCTACAATGTGGAATTCAAATTGGGGTCGAATATTTCTGGAGGACAGAGTGAGTTTTATCGCACCAGGGATGGCAATGTATGGAGCTCGGCATTTTACATTGCGGCGTATCGAGCATTTCCCGTTGGCGTTAGCTGGATGACGCATCTGCAGCCGGTCGTTCGTTATGAACATATCGACCGCAACGATAACAGCGAGCTTGACGAACTGCGACTGCTCACGATTGGGCTTAGTTTAATTCTGAGCGAGCACCACTCCAAGCTTCAGCTTAATTACCTTAAAGACCTGCACACCGGCACGCGTCGGGATGAAGTGCGGGCACAATACCAGGTGGAATTTTGAAAATCGTAGGCATGGCATGATGTGCCGATACGATTTCGAAATTATATGAACCGACTTCGCATGTGGCTCGGCCTTGAGCGCAACATCGTGGTGATGCTCGCCGCCGTGATGATCCTCGGCATGGGCGAGGAGCTGTGGCAGCGCTTCATTCCAAAATATCTACAATTCTTGGGGGCCAGCGCCTGGGTCATCGCGCTTTACGGCACGCTCAAAGATTTACTCGACGCGGTTTATCAGTATCCCGGCGGTTGGCTGGCAGATCGATTGGGCCGGCGGGTCGCGCTCGTTCTGTTTACGCTGCTGGCCGTCGTCGGATATGCGATTTATTTGCTGAGCCCCAACTGGCAAACGATACTCATCGGCACGGTGTTCGTGATGGCGTGGAGCAGCCTGACGCTGCCGGCGATTTTTGCCATCATCGGCGACAATTTGCCGTCGGAGCGCCGCGCCGTCGGTTTCGGCGTGCAATCAATTTTGAAACGCATTCCCATCATACTTGCGCCGCCGATCGGTGGATGGCTGATCGCGCAAAGCGGTTTAGCGAATGGCATCAAGATCGGGCTCGTCATCACCATTGTTCTCGCATTTCTGGGTTTGTGGATCGTCCACCGCGGCTACCGGGAAACCGCGCGGACAACCCGTGATGGTGAAAGTTTCGTCAGGATCTGGCGGCGGATGAACGCGAATTTGAAACGGCTGCTGGTCGCCGATTGCCTGGCGCGTTGGGCCGAGGGCATTCCGAAAGTCTTCATCGTGCTGTACGTCATCGATGGCCTGGGGATGAGCACGCTGCAATTCGGCTGGCTCACCAGTGTGCAAATGCTGACGGCGACGATCATCTACATTCCCATTGCCAAGTTGGCCGACCGCTTGAATCGCAAACCGTTCGTACTGCTGACGTTTGCATTCTTCGCGCTGTTTTCTGCGGCGCTGGCGTTCGCCAAAAATTTGTTGTGGGTGACGTTGGCGTTCGTGATCGCCGGATTGCGAGAGGTTGGCGAGCCGGCGCGCAAAGCTTTGATTCTCGATCTGGCCGATGCCAGCGCTCGCGGCCGCGCGGTGGGAATTTATTATCTCATTCGAGGATTAGCCGTTTTTCCGGCATCGCTGGTCGGCGCCTGGCTGTGGCGGATGAATTTGCAGTTGCCGTTTTACGTCGCCGCTGCGGTTGGTGTAGTTGGATTGTTGGTTTATGCGTTTAGCAGTGAAACGGCAGACGGCAAACGTGAACACACAAAGGGATAGCTGCTGAAAGTAATCATCATTTTCGAATTGCAGTTTGCTGTTGACTTGACTTTCTGATAAATGCGATCTATTTTTCCTGCAAATCGCAAAATGGAAAGGGATTTCTCATGTCCGGCTTAATGACCGCGCTCACTTTGTTGTCACTTGCAGTGGGCCGTAGAGTTTTTGAGTTTTCGCGTCCCACACCATCGCAAACAGATCGCCGCCCATGCCGTTGCCGGTGGGTTCCATCAATCCCAGCGCCGCGTTGGCGGCAATCGCCGCATCGATGGCGTTGCC
>Ga0247727_10014111_pt1 | contig 13338 bp, 14 predicted proteins | sample WisWelCaveWW1625_FD_202498 | JGI IMG/M metagenome (GOLD analysis project Ga0247727, IMG submission 202498) | Biofilm microbial communities from Wishing Well Cave, Virginia, United States - WW16-25 | ecosystem: Environmental > Aquatic > Deep subsurface > Groundwater > Cave microbial mat | place... | reverse complement strand
CATCATCTCCGGCTACCTGGGCGCCATCCGCCGCCGCGTGCTGGAGGAGATCGGAGGCTTCCGGCAGGTGTGGGGCGAGGATCTGGAGATCACCTTCCGCCTGCACCGCCACAAGAAGCGCATCCTCTTCGACCCCGAGCCCAAGGTGCTGGCCGAGTGCCCGGCCACGGTGGGCGCGCTGTGGAAGCAGCGCGTCCGCTGGGTGCGCAGCTACCTCAAGGTGTCGCGCGGCTACGGCGACCTCTTCTTCCGCCCGGCGCACTGGCCCTTCTCGCTCTACCTGCCGATCAACTTCCTCAACATGGCCATCGTGCCGGTGCTGCAGACGGCGCTGCTCCTGCTGCTGCCGGCGGCGCTGACCGCGCGTCGCTTCCAATACGGGAACGCGCTGGCCGTGCTCTCCGCGCTGGGGCTCCTCTTCTTCTTCGCCGTGGCGGTCTACAGCATCGCGCTCGACCGCGCCTGGCGCGATCTGCGCTACCTCGCCCACGGGCTCTTCATCCTGCCCCTCACGTACTTCTTCAACGCCGTGGTCCTCTTCTCCTGGTGGAGCGAGCTGGCCGGGGCGGAGGAGAAGTGGAACAAGCTGGACCGGCGGGACGCCGCGATGCGGGCCGCGCCGGGCGGGCGCGGCTGGCAGGTGGCGGCGCTGGCGGCGGCGGTGGCGCTCTCTTCCTCGGCGGTCACCTGGGTCTGGATGGAGCGCGGCCGGGGCGCCCGGCAGGCGCTCCTGCAGGCGATGGGGAGCGCGCCCGAGCGGCCCGCCTTTCAACTCGGCCTGTCGACCCACTTCGATGCCTGGCCGGAGTGGCGCGACGCGCTGGCCACGGTCCAGGCCCGGCCGGGCATCGCCCGCGGCGACGTGATCGGCGTGGGCGCGGGCCGCACCGAGTGGGCCTACTTCCGCTGGCAGGGCCACGAGGACCTCTGGGCCAACCACCAGCGCGGCGAGAAGGACGTAGATCTGCTGCTCGAGGCCGCCAAGGCCTTCCAGGCCCAGGGGCTGCGGGTGGCGGCGCTGGTCGATCTCTTCGCGCCTGCGTACCTGCGCCGGTACCCGGCGGCGGCGGCGGTGCGCTACGACGGCAAGCGGAGCGACAGCCAGGTGGGCCTCGCCGACCTGGTCGACGGCGACTACGGGAAGCTGGCGCTGGAGATGATCGGGTATCTCGCCGCCCACTACCCCGTCGAGATCGTCAACCTCACCGAGATGCCCTACTACCAGTTCTCCTTCAACGCGCGGGACCTGGAATCGTACCGGCGCTACACCGGCCGCGCCGGCTGGCCGCTCGACGCGCACGGCGGCATCGACATCGACGACCCCTCGCTCTGGGAATGGAAGTCGGCCACGCTGGAGCGCTTCGTGGCCGGCGCGGCGCGCGTGGTGCGCCGGCACAAGAAGCAGCTCTGGGTGGACGTCTCCGCGAGCTGGAAGGACTTCGCCCGCGAGGGCCGCGACCACGGGCACGACTACCGGCGGCTCTTGCGGCACGCGGACGTGATCGTGGTGTGGAACTACTTTGCGCTGGAGGGGCGGCCCCCCTCGGCGGCGGGCGATCTGGCGGGGTACCTCGTCGATCGCTTCCCCCGCAGCCACGTCTACGTCTCGCTCGGCCTGTGGGGCGAGGAGGGGCCGCTGGGCCCCCGCACCGTCGAGGCCGGGGCGTTCGACGAGGCGCTCGGCGCCATCCTGCGGCGCGGGGCCACCCGGGTGTGGGTCACTCCCAACGATCTGCTCACCGACGCGCACTGGGCCGCGCTGCTCCGCCACTTCGACGGCGGGAGCATGAATCGGCCGGCGCCCGCGCCGCCCTGAGGCGCGGCTGGCCGCGGCGGCACATTCGCTGCAAACGATCGAAGGTCCCACCTTTGCGCGCTCGGGCGCTGGCGGGAACTGACGACGAGCGCTAACCTTTGAAACACCATGGCGCGCGTCCTGAACTGGAACGGGAAGGATCTCCCGGACGAGTTGCGTTCGTTGCCCGCCGGCCAGTACGTCGTCGAACCAGTCGCCGAGGTGCCACCGGAGCTCACGCCCGAGGAGGAAAAGGGGCTCCGCGAGGCGATCGCGGAGATCGAGGCCGGCAAGGGCGAGAGCCCCGAGGAAGTCCGCCGCCACATCGACGCCGTGCTACGGCGTTGAAGATCCGGATCGCACCGAAGGCGCGGCGCGACCTCGCCGCGCGGGTAGCCTACATCGCGCGCGAAAACCCGCTCGCCGCGCGGCGGGTCGCCGAGCGCGTGTTCGCGCTGATCGATGACCTCGCCGCGCGCCGCTTCGAGGGAGTGGAGCAGGTCCTCCGTACTGGCGAGGTCGTTCGAAGTTGGCCGGTGCCTCCGCTTCGCGTCTACTACCAGCGGACCAAGAATGAGCTGATCGTCCTGCGCATCTACCACCAGTCACGTCGCCCGATCGCCAAGTAGGCCATGGCCCGCGCCCAGGGCGGAATCGCGCGCGCTCCCTCCGCATCTGCAGCGAGCATCTCGAAGCGAAGGTGGCCTGCCGAGTCGTCCGGAAGGCCACCCGCGAATGCATCGGCCTTCGCGGCTACGCCACCTTGCCCTGCGGCGGCCCGGGCTGCGGCGTGGGAACCGGCGCGTCGGCCTCGGCCTTCTTCGGCGGCCCGTGGATGCGATCGAAATCCGCGCGCGCCGGGCTGTTGCGGAGCGCCGCGCGGCCGACGCGGCGGAAGTAGCTGGTCTGCGTGCGCAGCATCTCGAAGAGGGCCTCGCGCGCGGCGCGCCTGCCCCGGGCCTCGCCGCGCTCCTTGCCGCGGGCGCGCAGCAGCTTGAGGAACACCTTGCCGTCCTCGACGAGCTTGGCCTGCTGCTCCCTGGAGAAGCCGCGCGCGGCCAGGGCCGACGAATGCTTCTTCGTCACCTGGTCGAGCCCCTTGAGATAGGCCTTCAAGCGGATGTCGGTCATGGAGCCGGCCTTCTCCAAGGCCCTGCGCGCGTCCCGCCCAGAGACGACGGGCAGATTAGCCAACGTTGACTTCGATCTCGGTGGTCCTGACGGTGAGCGGCAGCCCCTGCTCCGCGCGGCCTTCGAGGCACGCGATGATGGCCTCGCGGATGTTTGCCAGCGCCTCCGCTTCGCTGTGGCCTTGCGAGACACAACTGGGGATCGCCGGACATTCGGCAACGACCATCCCGGTTTCGTCTCGCTCGAGAGTCACGGGCAGCTTCATCGCGCTTCTGCCGATACTGCATGCGCCCGCGGCGGTCGAGGTCGAGGATCGCGCGGGCAGGGGGCGCCCCCTACGGCTCCGCTCCCGGCGGGATGAACCCCAACAGCCGCGTCGGAAGTGCCCGCAGCGCCGACGCCGTGCCCTCCAGCGCCGCGCTCACTTCCGCCAGCGCATGCTGGGGCCGGCCGCGCAGCAAGAGCAGCGGCGCCTTGATGGCCGCGCGGTACGCCGCGGTCAGCGGCACCAGCGTGGCCACCTTCCAGGCGGGGGCGTGCAGCGCGAGCGTGCGCAGATGCCCCTTGCCGACCAGCGCGCGCTGCTGCGGGGAGCCGGGTCCGAACGAGGCGCCGAATCGGTGCCGCGCGACGGCCTCGGGGACGTACCAGCAGAGCGCCCCGGCCCGCGCGGCGCGCAGCGACAGCTCCACGTCTTCGTAATACGCGAAGTAGTCGGGATCGAAGACGCCGATGAGCCGGAGCAACGAGGTGCGGATGAGCGCCGCGCCGCCGGTGATGCACTCGACCGGCCCCTCGTGCCTCCCCAGCGCGGCGAGCGGCAGACCGAAATCGCGGTCGCGGGCGCGGCCGAAACCGTCCAGCCACACGCCGGTCGAGTTCACCCGCTCCTCGCCGCGGAAGAGCAGCGTGCCACAGAAGAGCGAGGCGGCCTGGTGCGTGTCGGCGGCCTGCAGCATGGCCAGAAGCCACCACGGCTCCAGCTCGACGTCGTTGTTGACCAGCGCGACGAAGTCGGCGCCCCGGGCCAGCGCGCGGCGCAGCGCCAGGTTGTTCCCCTCCGCGTATCCGAGGTTCGACGGCAGCGGCAGCACCACCACGCCGGGAAAGTCGCGCGCCAGCATTTCGCGCGTGCCGTCGGTCGAGGCGTTGTCGACCACCACGATCTCCAGGCGGCAATCGGCGGTCTGGGCGGCCAGCGCGTTCAGGCACGAGGGCAAAAGCTGCGCGCCCTGCCACGTCACCACGATCGCGTGGACGAGCGGCTGTGCTAGAGGGGGGCCCTTGCCGACCGTCGGGATCAACGCCGCGCCCCTCCTCGCGCCCCGCACCGGCGTGGGGCGCTACATCGCCGGGCTGCTCGCGGGCCTGGCCCGGCTGTCCGCCCCCGGCTTCCGCTTCCTTCCGCTCTTCGCCGGCGAGGCCGCGCTGGCGGCGGCGGCCGGCGGACCGGCGGCGCGGACCGGGCCCCTGCACATCGCCCGCCGCATCTTCCGCGGATTGCCGGGCGGCTACGCGCTGGCCGACGCCGCCCGCGCCGCCACGCTCCTCGCCCTGCGGCCGACGGTGTACCACGAGACGAACTACGCGGCCCCGCGCTTCTGGGGCCCGGTGGTCCTCAGCGTCCACGACTTGAGCACCATCCGTTTTCCCGAGACACAGGAGCCGGCGCGGGCGCGGCATTTCTCGCGGGCGCTGCGGCAGAGGGCGCGGCGGGCGGCGCGAGTGATCGTGCCCACCGAGGCGGTGGCCCGCGAGGTGGCCGACGTGCTCGGGGTGGAACGCGCGCGCATCGTCGTCAGCCACTACGGCGTCGACGGCCGCTTCGTCCCCGCGCCGCGCGTCGTTCCCCCGGCCCTGGCGGCGCAGGGCGTGGCCGCGCCCTACCTGCTCTTCGTCGGCGCGCTCGACCCGCGCAAGGGGCTCATCGATCTGATCGGCGCCTACGACGCGCTCCCCGCGGCCGGCGCGCACGCGCTGGTCCTGGCGGGGCCCGACGGGCTGGCGGCGCCGCTGCTCGAGCAACGGCTCGCCGCGAAGCGCCCCGGGCGCATCGTGCGGCTGGCGTGGGTCCCCGACGCCGACCTGCCCGCGCTCTACGCCGGGGCCGCCGCGGTCTGCCTGCCCTCGCGTTACGAGGGCTTCGGCTTCCCCGTGCTGGAAGCGATGGCCTGCGGCGCGCCGGTGGTGGCCAGCGACGATCCCGCGCTGGTCGAGGTGGCCGGCGGCCGGGCGCTCCACTTCCCCCGCGGGAACGCCGAGGCGCTCTCGGCCCAGCTCGCGAGCGCCATCGCCGACGGCGCCGAGCTGGCGCGGCGCGGGCCGGAGCGGGCGGCGGCGTTCACCTGGGAGGCGTGCGCGGCGCGGCACCTCGAGGCGTACCGCGCGGCAGCCGCGGAGTCGGCTGGGAGGCGCGGGTGAAGGTCGCGCTCGTCCACGACTGGCTCACCGGCCTGCGCGGCGGCGAGCGCGTCCTGGAGCAGCTCTGCCTGATGAACCCGGAGGCCGACGTCTTCACGCTGGTCCACGTGCCGGGAAGCTGCGGGCCGATCATCGAGCGCCACCGCATCGTCACCAGCTTCCTGCAGCGGCTTCCCCTGGCGAGCACGCGCTGGCGCTACTACCTCCCGCTCTTTCCCACGGCCATCGAGTCGCTGCGGCTCGACGGCTACGGCCTGGTCATCTCCTCCAGCCATGCCGTGGCCAAGGGCTGCCGGCCGGCCCCCGGCGCGCGGCACGTCGCGTATGTGCATACGCCGATGCGCTACGTCTGGGACCAGTTCGACGCCTACTTCGGCCCCGGCCGCGCGGGGCCCGTGACCAGGTTGGCCGGGCACGCGGCGGCTCCCCTGCTGCGCCGCTGGGACGTGGCCTCGACCGGCCGCGCGCAGCGCATCATCGCCAACAGCCGCTTCGTCTCCGATCGCTGCCGCCGCTTCTGGGGCCGCGCCGCCGACGCCGTCGTCCATCCCCCGGTCGACGTCGCGCGCTTCGCGCCCGCCGACGCCCGCGAGGAATACGCGCTCATCGTCTCGGCCCTGGTCCCGTACAAGCGCGTCGACGTGGCGGTGGGCGCGTTCAACGCGGCGCAGAAGCCCCTGCTCGTGGCCGGCGACGGCCCGGAGCTGGAACGGCTGCGGGCCATGGCCGGCCCCACGGTGCGGTTCTTGGGGGCGGTCTCCGAGGACGACCTGCCGGGCCTCTACGCCCGCGCCGCGTACTTCGTCCTGCCCGGCGCGGAGGACTTCGGCATCGCCCCGGTCGAGGCGCAGGCGGCGGGACGGCCGGTGCTGGCGCTGGGGCGCGGCGGGGCGCTGGAGACGGTGGTGCGCGGCGAGACCGGCCTCTTTTTCGAGGAGCAGAGCGAGGCCGGGCTGGCCGCCGCGCTCCCGGAGATGGAGCGGTTCGCGCGCAAGGCCGACCCGCAGGCCATCCGCAAGAACGCGCTCCGCTTCGCGCCCGAGCGCTTCCGCGCGGAGATGGCCGCGGCGATCGACGCCAAGTAGCCCCACAGTCGAAACAGGCTTGCGGCTTGCGACTTGCGGCCTGCGACGTGGGGCTCCGCCCCTTTCCTCAGAGTCCTACCGAGGCTGTTTGGCTTTGCCGCACGCCGCAAGCCGCAGGCCGCAAGCCCGCCTATCTGATCTGCGTTGCGGCTAGCACCTGCGCGGCGGCTGGGTGGCCGTCGTCTTGCCGGGCGCGTCAACTCTTGCTACGGAACCGGCGCCGCATGTTCAAGCGACACCACCAGCTCTTCACCGCCCTGCGCGTGCTCCTCGACGTGGCCATCGTCGCGGTGGCGTTCTGGGGTGCGTACTCCATCCGCTTCGGCTCGCCGGTCACCTTCCCCTATCCCGAGTTGCCCGACCCGCGCGAGACGCTGATCGTCGGCGCACTGGCGCTGGTCATCTGGCCGATCTGCCTGCGCGCCGTGGGGCTCTACCGGCCGCAGCGGCAGAAGACGGCGCTGGACGAGATCTTCGCCGTCTTCAAGGCCACGCTGGTGGCGGGGCTCCTGCTCGTCGCCGCCACCTACTTCTGGCGCGAGAACCGGTACTCGCGCGCGGCCCTGCTCATCTTCGCGTCGCTGGCGTTCGTGGGCGTGGCGCTGGTGCGCTTCCTCTTCAAGGAGGCGCTGCAGTTCGCGCGGCGCCGCGGCTTCAACCTCCGCTGGGTGCTGGTGCTGGGCGCGGGGCGGCTGGCGCGGCAGGTGATCGAGGCGGTCGAAGGCCACAAAGAGCTGGGCTTCCGCATCGTGGGCTGCCTCTCGCTGACGCAGAAACGCGTGGGCAGCCGCGTCGCCGGCGTGGAGGTCATCGGGTCGCTCAAGGACCTGGGCAGCACCTTGGAGCGCCACGCCGTCGATCAGGTGCTGGTGGCGCTTCCCTCGCGCGCGCACAACAAGCTGGCCCGGTTGATGGAGGTGCTGAGCGACACCACGGTCGACGTCAAGCTGGTCCCGGACGTCTACCAGTACGCGACGCTCTTCGGCGGCCTGGAAGAGTGGGGCGGCCTGCCGATCGTCAATCTCCAGTCGATCGGCGTCCTGGGCCTCAACGCCGTGGTCAAGCGGCTCTTCGACGTCGTCTTCTCCGCCCTCTTCCTCATCGCGCTCTCGCCGGTGCTGCTGATCGTCGCCGCGGCGGTGCGGCTCACCTCACGCGGCCCGGCGCTCTTCGCGCAGGAGCGCGTGGGCCTCGACGGCCGGGCCTTCCCGATGCTCAAGTTCCGCACCATGCGCCAGGGCGCCGAGTCCTCGGGCCCGGTGTTCGCCCAGGCCGCCGACGATCGCACCACGCCGCTGGGCAGCGTCCTGCGCCGCCTGAGCCTGGACGAACTGCCCCAGCTCTGGAACGTGCTGGTGGGCGACATGAGCCTGGTCGGCCCGCGCCCCGAGCGGCCGGTGTTCATCGATCAGTTCCGCCGCCGCATCCCCCGCTACCAGCTCCGCCACATGGTCAAGTCGGGGATGACGGGCTGGGCGCAGATCCACGGCTTGCGCGGCCGCACCAGCATCGAGAAGCGCGTCGAATACGACCTCTATTACATCGAGCACTGGAGCCTCTTGCTCGACGTGAAGATCCTGGCGCGCACGATGGCCTTCGGGTTCCTCTCGCGGAACGCGTACTGATGGGCCGGGTCCGCGTCGGCTTGAGCGGCCTCGTCGAATCGGGCTGCGCCTCTTTGCGCGGGCTGCGCGTCGGGGCCATCCTCAACCCCACCAGCGTCGACGAGGAGCTTCGCCACGCCGCCGACCTGCTCCACGCCGGGGCGAAGCTCTGCGCGCTCTTCGGCCCCGAACACGGCGTGCGCGGCGACGCGCAATATCTCGAAGAGGTGCACGGCGCCGTCGATCGGCGCACCGGCATCGCCGAGCATTCGCTCTACGGCAAGGAGTTCGCCTCGCTCACGCCGCGCGACGAGGACCTGGCCGGCCTGGACGCGCTGGTCTTCGACATCCAGGACGCCGGCAGCCGCTACTACACCTATCTCGCGACCATGGGGCTCGCGATGCAGGCGGCGGCGCGCCGGAAGCTCCGCTTCGTCGTGCTCGACCGGCCCAACCCCATCGGCGGCCGCCACGTCGAGGGCGGCATCGTGCGCACCGGGTTCGAGTCGTTCGTCGGGCTCTGGCCCATCTCCGCCCGCCACGGCCTCACCGCCGGCGAGTGCGCGCGGCTCCTCAACATGAGCCCCACGCTGGGCGGCTTCGGCATCGGCTGCGAGCTTCTGGTCGAGCCGCTGCAAGGCTGGACGCGCGGCATGCGCTGGCGGCAGACGCAGCTCGCCTGGATCCTGCCGTCGCCCAACATGCCGGGGCCGGAGACGGCGCTGGTCTATCCCGGGATGTGCCTGCTCGAGGGCACCAACCTCTCCGAGGGGCGCGGCACGACGCGGCCGTTCGAGATCTGGGGCGCGCCCTGGCTCGACGGGCACGCGCTGGCCGAGGCGCTGCGCGCCGAGAAGTTGCCCGGCGTGCGCTTCCGGCCCTGTTCGTTCATCCCCACCTGGGACAAACACGCGCGCGTCCGCTGCCAGGGCGTGCAGCTCCACGTCACCGACGCGGAGGCGTTCCGGCCGGTGCGCACCGGCGTGGCCTGCATCGCCGTGGCGCGGGCGCAGGAGCCGCGGATGTTCCGCTGGCGGACCGACGCGTACGAGTTCGTCGACAAGATCCCCGCCATCGATCTGCTCGCCGGCTCCGCCGACCTGCGCGCGGGGATCGAGGCCGGCCGGAGCGTCGGCGAGCTGTGCGCGGCGTGGGACGGGGAGCGCGCCGACTACCTCGGCCGCCGCGAGGCAGCCTTGCTCTACGAGGAGTAGGCTCGAGCCGTGGAGATCGCCCTCTTCGGCGGCAGCTTCGATCCACCCCACGTCGGCCACGTGCTGGCCGCCACCTACGCCCTGGCCACCGAGCCGGTCGACGAGCTGTGGATGCTGCCGGTCTTCGAGCATCCGTTCCGCAAGAAGCTGCGCGCGTCCTTCGAGCTGCGCGCGCGCATGTGCGAGGCGGCGCTGGCCGGGCTTTTGCCCCGCGCCCGGGTGAGCCGCGCCGAGGCCGAGCTGGGCGGCGAGGGCCGCACCGTCGATCTCCTCGAGCACCTGCACGGGAAGCACCCGGAGCACCGCTGGGTGCTCGTCATCGGCTCGGACCTGGTCGCCGAGACCGGCCAGTGGAAGCGCTTCGATCGGGTGCAGGAGCTGGCGCGCATCGTCGTCGTCCCGCGCGGCGGGCCGCTCTTGCCCGATCTCTCCTCGACCGAGGTGCGGCGCATCCTCGCCTCCGGCGGCGACGCGCGCGCGCTGGTCCCCGTGGCCGCGCTGCGGCTGGCGTTGGAGTCGGGCGCCTACCGAGCGCCGCCGCCGGAAGTCCGGTAGCATCGCGCGCCGTGAGTCGAGCGATCGCCGCGCTGCTGCTGTGCGCCGCCGCCGCGCGCGCGCAGGAAGGGCCGCCCAAGGAGACGGCCATCCCCGTTCCGCTCCCGGCGCCGAGCGGGTTCCTCCTCGCCTGGAAGCCGATGGTCCTCACCGTGCGCGTCGACACCGGCGTGGGCTCGCACCTCGGCTCCGACAAGTTCCAGTTCCTCCGCGCGCTCGGCCGCTACACGGCCATGGCCAAGGAGGGCACACCGTTCTTCGGCCGCATCGAGGTGGAGGGCGGGCAGTTCGAGACCGACGCGCAACTGGTCGGCTCGCGCGGCTACGATTTCGCCGGGCGCTTCACCGCCGGGGCCGCCACGCGCCTCTTCCCCAACCTGCTCTTCGTCTCCACGCTCGGCCCCATCGTCCGCTACCAGCACGGCTCGGCGGTCGGCGGCGCCCCGTCGATCGGCAACTTCGGCATCATGGTCAGCGTGGAATTGGAGTACCGCTTCTCGCCCAGTCTGACCCTGATGATCATGGGCGAGGCGGCGGTGGCGCCGTTCCCATTCATGGCCGACAAGAACCTTGGCGACCTCTCCGACTCCAGCGAGGTCCGCGGCCGCATCCAGCTCGCGTTCGACGTCACCACCACCTTCGCCGTCGAGGTCGGCTACGACTTCACCCGCTGGCACAGCTCGTTCGTCAGCTCGACGATCATCCCGGCGAACACCAACGGGGCGCTCTTGCTGGAGGCGCGCGAGTACGCCGCAACCTTCGGGCTGCGCTGGAAGCTGTAGTAGCCTGCGCGCCATGTCGTTTCCCACCGACCGGCCTCGCAGGCTACGGCGCTCGGAGCCGCTGCGCGCGCTGGTCCGCGAGACGCGGCTCGACCCCGGCGACTTCGTGCTCCCGCTCTTCGCTGTCTCCGGGAAGGGCGTGAAAAACCCGGTGCCCTCGATGCCGGGTGTGGCGCAGCTCTCCGTCGATCTGCTGGTCGAGGAAGCGCGCGCCGCCTTCAACGCCGGGGTGCCGGCCGTCATCCTCTTCGGCATCCCGCAGAAGAAGGACCCGATCGGATCGAGCGCCTGGATCGAACCCATCCCCGCCGCGGTCAAGGCGCTGAAGGACGCCATGCCGTCGCTCCTGGTCATGGCCGACGTCTGCATGTGCGAATACACCGACCACGGCCATTGCGGCGAGCTGCGCGCCGACGGCACCGTCGACAACGACAAGACCCTGCCGCTTCTGGGGCGCGCCGCGCGCGCCTACGCCGAGGCCGGCGCCGACGTGGTCGCGCCCAGCGACATGATGGACGGGCGCGTGGCCTTCATCCGCCGGGCGCTCGACGAGTCGGGCCTGGGCGACACCGCCATCCTCAGCTACGCGGTCAAATACGCCAGCGCGTTCTACGGCCCGTTCCGCGCCGCCGCCGGCAGCGCCCCCAGCTTCGGCGACCGCAAGGGCTACCAGATGGACCCCGCCAACGTGCGCGAGGCGCGGCGCGAGGCGCTGCTCGACCTCGACGAAGGCGCGGACATGCTGATGGTCAAGCCGGCGCTGCCCTTCCTCGACGTCATCGCGGAAGTGCGGCGGCTCACCGACCGGCCGCTGGCCGCGTACAACGTCAGCGGCGAATACGCGATGCTGAAGGCCGCGGCGCAGAACGGCTGGCTGGAGGAGAGGCGCGCCACCCTGGAGATCCTCACCGGCATCAAGCGCGCCGGCGCCGACTTCATCCTCAGCTACAGCGCCACCGAGGCGGCTCGCTGGCTTTCCGCTTGACTGTTCGATTCAGGAGTTGATCCTTGGGCGTCCGCTGGAAGGTGGTGGAGTCGAGCACCGTCACCGACGAGGCGCTGGAGTCGCTGCTCAACGAGTGGGTGGCGAAGGGGTGGACGTTCGAGGGGATGCAGTTCGCGATGCGCGAGTCGTCGAAGCGGCCGGCCATGGCATTCGTCCTCTTCACCAGGCGTGAAGAGGCCGCGGGCGACGCCCCGAGGGCGGAGCATGGTGGTCCCTAGCGCCGAGCCTCCCGGCTCGCCTTATCCGCCTGCCGACGGGCGGCTGCGCGCGCTGGCCCGCTCGGTCGACGTGGCAGTGGCCTTGACGCCGCTCTGGCTGGCGCCGGCCCATGAGCGCATCAACGCGCTCTTGTGCGTGGCGCTCCTGCTCTTCGGCGATTCGCTCTTCGGCCCCGGGCGGTCGCTCGGCAAGCGGCTCTTCGGCCTGCGCGTCATTTCGCTGGCCGCGCGCCGCCCGGCCGGGCTGGGCGCGGGCGTGCGGCGGAACGCGGTCTTCGCCGCCGCCTCGCTGGTGTCGATGGCCGGCACGCCGCACTGGGTCTTCGGCCTGGCCGGCCTGGCGCTGGCCTTGGCCGTCGAGTCCGCCGTCGCCCTGATGCCGCGCAACCGCGACGTCCTCGGTCGCCGGCGCCTCGGCGATCTCTGGGCCGGCACGCAGGTGATCGACGCCAGCATCGCCCTGAAGATCGAAGTGCCCAAGCCGTTCCGCCGCGCCGAGCAGAGCGCCCTCACCGCCCCTCCGGCCGCCAGCCGCAAGCCGCAAGCCGCAAGCACCGCCGAGGAACCCGCATGCGCCTCGCCCTGACCCACAACCTGCGCCTCTCCGATTCCGAGGAGGAGGCCGAGTTCGACACGCGCGAAACCATCGAAGCGCTCACCGCGGCGCTGGAGCGGTTGGGCCATCGCGTCGAGCGCATCGAGGTCTCGGGGCCCGCCAGCCGCACCGCCGCGCGCCTGGAGGCCTTCACCCCCGACCTGATCTTCAACACCGCCGAGGGCCGCCGCGGCCGCTTCCGCGAGGCCTTCTATCCGGCGCTCTTCGACGAATCGGGATTCCCCTATACCGGCTCCGACGCCTGGGTATTGGCCGTCACGCTCGACAAGGCATTGACGAAGCTTGTGCTGCGCGAACACGGGGTCATCTCGCCGCGCGGCCTCTTCATCGAGGAGATCGGCGACCTCAAGGTCGACGCGCTCCGGTTTCCCGTCATCGTCAAGCCCAACTTCGAGGGCTCGTCCAAGGGCATCACGCAGGAGTCGGTGATCGAGGAGAAATCGCGGCTCCGCCCCTTCGTCGAGCGGCAGCTGGCGAAGTTTCCCGCCGGCGTCCTGGTCGAGGAGTTCATCCCCGGCCGCGACCTGACGGTGGCCTTCCTGGAAAAGGCGGCGCCGGAGCGGGGCGGGGTGCTGACGCCGGTGGAGTACGTGATCGAAGCGGGCGAAGCCTCGAAGCGCCGATATGCCATCTATGATTACGATCTGAAATCAGTCCATTACGATGCCGTCAGCGTCCGCTGCCCGGCCCAATTCCCCGAACACGTCCTGGAGCGCGCCCAGGAGTTGGCGCGCAAGGCCTACAAGGCGCTGGGCTGCCGCGACCTGGGGCGCGTCGACTTCCGCGTCGCCGAGGATGGGCAGGTCTACTTCCTCGAGATCAACGCGCTCCCCTCGCTGGAGCCGGGCGCCGGCATCTACGCCGCGGCGGCGCTCGAAGGGCTGCACATGGACGCGGTGTTGGGCAAGGTG